>Ga0315543_1003483_pt1 | contig 14069 bp, 13 predicted proteins | sample SalMarSW160210MG_2_FD_203098 | JGI IMG/M metagenome (GOLD analysis project Ga0315543, IMG submission 203098) | Salt marsh sediment microbial communities from the Plum Island Ecosystem LTER, Massachusetts, United States - Salt Marsh Sediment SW1601-210 ...
TTTTACGTGGGCGTGTATAGAGAGAAGGAGAGAGAGTGAGAGAGAAAATGTATGTGTTTGGGTTTGGGCCATAATCTTATCCACAATCCACCGAGATGAAAACCTCACATCAAGAATAATATGAAAAGACATGACCCTCAATCACATGAAGCGACCACGATAGTTTAAAGTCCCAGCGAGACACTTGAAACCGAGAACCACTTGAAAATCAGCACTGACCACATTCTCATCGTAGTCAAAGACCTTGAGGACACGATCCGCTTCTACAAGCATCTTGGGTTCACACACGTCGAGACCGTCAACCGTCCACACGATACAGTCGGTGTAATGGAGAAGGACTGTTTGAAGCTCGAGTTAATGAAACTCCCAGAAGGAGAAGAGACGCATAGACAACCCCGTAAGAACTCTGACATAGGGTTCAGGCACATAGGATTCAAAGTCGAGAACATACAGGAGGTGTACGAGAGCCTCAGAGACAGGATACGGTTCGACGCTCCCCCGGTGAACAGCGCAGGGCGCGGAGACAGGAAGATACTGTTCTTCAAAGACCCGAACGGTGTAGAGCTTCACTTCATCCAAGAATAATCGTCGTCGAGTGAGAGAATACACGTGATCATATAAACAGCCCCAAAGGAAATGAAGAAAAGAGTATGGGGGCATATCGCGCACGCGGTCCATTTTTATCTCTAGGAGTCCTCCTTTAATGTGGTGAAAAAATATGGGTGAAAGGGTCACGAACGATATTTTTGTTGTACGTCAAGAGATGAGGCCAGGCTGGACATGTAACGTCGTCCTGGTATTCGGAGAGGATAAGATAGGAGTGGTAGACACGGGGTACGAGAACACTCCTGAGGACTACGTGTTCCCGTTGATCAAGGAACAGGGCAGACGTCTCGACGAGGTATCCATCATCGTTAACACTCACAGGGACGGCGACCACATCAGGGGCAACACCGCGTTCAAAGAGCGGACAGGCGCACCAATTGCCATACATGAGCTTGAAATGGAGGCAGTGCCGACAGCAGACATCAAGCTCGGGGGCAACGTGACGCTGGGGGATAGAAGCTTTAAGGTCATACATACTCCCGGACATAGACCCGGAGCTGTCTGCCTCTACGATGAGGGGAGTAAAGTCTTGTTGACGGGGGACAGTGTCTGTGGGACACGGGAGAACCTTATCCGGATGGATAAAGGCATCTACATCGACTCTCTGAAAAAGTTGCTGGAGCTTGACGTGGAGCTGATGATAATGTCACATCCCTTCGCCCCCCCAGGTAAAGACATCCTGAGAGGAGACGAAGCCAAGCAGATGATCGAGGCGAGCATAGAGATAGCCGTGAACCTCAAACAAACCTAGGCGCACGCGATTGGGAGTGTGATCTCACCCCTCTTAGATCGTCAATCATTAGGTATAAGTAAAGAAAAGAGTGTGAGGGTGAAGAAAGGTGATTTTTGGATAAAATTATGGATTGAGTAAGCAATATGCTAAAAATTTTATTATGTACAAAGGGTTCTCTCCGCTCTTGGCTGTAATATCTCTTTAACGGTTTACTGTAAACGGAATACATGAAAATGAGGGTGATGGCGACTGCCTCCTCAGCGGGCTCTAAAAGGTCTTCTTCACAGAGAGCCGCACCCAGGCAACCAAACACCCCCACGCATGTCAAGCTTTAAACCCAGACACCAGAAAGATACACCGATCCATATGCCCGAATATGACGCCCTCATAATCAACGCCACCATAGTGGATGGCCTCAACAAGGCTCACACAGGCGGCGTCGCCATAAAAGGAACCAGAATCATACAGACCGGAGACCCACAGGGAGACGCCGCAACCGTCATCGACGCCCAAGGCCTCACCGCCGTCCCCGGCTTCGTCGACCCCCACAGCCACGCCGACTGGGGCCTCCCATGGTACCCCAACTGCGAGAGCGCCGTCCTGCAGGGCTGCACCACGGTAGTCGCAGGCCAGTGCGGAGGCAGTCCGGCCCCCATCAACCAGTACATACGTCCCCCGAGCGTCCTATTCGACGAAGTATACCGGCGCAACCCCTATCTCTACCACGGCCCAAGCCTCCTCAAGATAGAAGACGTCAACGCCCTTATGGAGGAAAAATACGGTTGGACCATCGGCTACCGCACCATGGCCGAGTACTTCGACCACGTCCTCACCAAAGGCATCTCCATTAACTACGTCCCCCTCATAGGCCACGGCACCATAAGGTACGCCGTAATGGGAGAAGACTACAAACGAGAGGCGACCCAAGCCGAGATCGACCGGATGAAGGAACTCATCCACCAGGGCATGCAACAAGGCTGCCACGGCATGTCATCCGGTCTAGACTACGACCCAGACGTATTCGCCACTCCTGACGAGATGAACCAGTGCGTAGCCGCGCTCAAGGAATACGACGGCATCTACGTTCCTCACTGGAGACGCACCGGCAGAAGAAGACAGGTCAAGGTGGGCAGCTACCGCAGCGAACCCATAAAGGGAATCCTCGAAGTAATAGAGGCCTCCAGAGCGACAGGCGTAAGGCTCAACATAGCACACCTGGCCCCCGGGTGGTACAGCCAGCCCCCCATGACCCCCGAGATAGGGGCAGCCGTCGGGAAAGCGACCCTCGAACCCATCGACCGAGCCATCCAGGAGGGACTGGACATCAACTTCGACGTGATACCATGGCAGTGCTGGGAGCCCTTTCCCTACCTCTGCAGCCTCCACTTCACCCAGTGGCTGCGGCTCCTCGGCGGCCGAGAGAAACTCGCCGAGTGGCTCAAATCAGAGGAGTTCAGGGAGAAGGCGTGGCAGGAGATAGAGTCCGGGAACCTCTTCCAGCGCCTCGTTGTAAACCCCTGCATCAACCCCCACTGGGCGGAGAACCTCAGAATCGTGACTCACAGCGACGCAGACTCCGCGGGCAAGACCCTCCAAGAGGCGTCAGGGAACAGGGGGAAAGACCCGTGGAACACCCTCTGCGACCTCATCACGGAGGACCCTGACAGCAAGGCCAGCCACACCGACTACCGTGGGATAGAGGCGCAGATGAAGGAGTTCTTCAGACACCCATTGGGCGCAGTGGGGCTCGACGTAGGCGTCTCCGACGACAAAGACATCGAGAACAGGACGCCCCCCTACGCCACGCCGCTACCCGATCAGTTCACTGGATACCCCAAGTTCTTCACAAGATACGTCCGCGACAGCGACTTCCTCACTATAGAGGAAGCCGTATACAAGTGCGCGACGCTCCCCGCGAAGACATACAGGCTGAAAGACCGGGGCACATTGGCCCCCGGCGCATACGCGGACATAGCCCTCATAGACATGGAGAACCTCGGCATCGTCGGACACCCCGAGCTATCCGTGACATACCCCACCGGCGTACCCTACGTCTGGGTTAACGGGAAACTGGTAGTCGAGAACGGCGCCCACAGCGGGGCTAGACCCGGAGAGATAATACTCCGCGGCTAGAAGATGATGAACAGCCAGAGAAGCACGTCCCCGAAGGCCACGGAGAGTATGTACCCCGCGGTGATCAGCACCAGGTAGGGAAGCGTCGCCGAGACCCACACCCTCTCGACGCCCCTCTCACCGAGAAGCCTGAACTCCTCCTCCGCCTTCCCGTCGTCCCAGATGTCGGGCCTGAGCCTGATCTCGCCGCCGGACCCCTCCAGCGGGTACTGGTACGGCGGCCCCTGGGCGTCGCCCAGCCTCACGTTGACGGCGGTGAACATGAGAGCCGCCTTCCTCAGGGCCGAGACGTCCCTGTGTCTCTCGAAGAGGTCCGCCCCGCCGCAGACGGCGCCCAGGTTTCGGGCCAAGGCGACTATCGGCGTCAAGATTCCGGCTATGGCGGTGTTCGAGATGAGGGTGAAGGCGTAGAAGGGCGGCGTCCAGCCCCATTTATACAGCAGGTAGACAGGGGGCCTCGGATGTATAATGGACAGCGCTATGAATGCCAGGAGGTCGGCGCCCCCGAACAGCCTGAAGTAGCCGAGGACGAGCCCCACCGCGACCATGAAGCCAACCGAGAACACAAACTGACGCACTGTGAGGGTCCCGAGGAACAGCTCGACGGCGTCGAGTAAGAGGCCAGCCCCTCCTCCGGCGACCCACAGCATGTCATGTATCTCCCTGGTCCGGAGGTCCCTGAATGAGCCGTAGCCGAGCATGGCGACCGCTACGCCTGTCCTTAGCATGTCCAGGGTGAGTAGGCTCGGGCTCATACCCTGAACACGGTGCACCCGTTTTTAACTTTTGTAAACCCGGGATTCATGGTCTCCGCACACTTGATAAACAGCCGGCTCAGTCTTTCCATGGTTTTCATGCGTTACCACATGAGGAGAGCCGACAAGGAGTTCACGGAGCAGGAGAAGCTCCGCGGTGTGCTCAAGGAGACGTGCTACATGACCCTGGCCATGGCGAGGGACTGTGAGCCCTACTTGGTCTCGCTGAGCCACGGCTACGACGAGGAGAGGAACTGCCTATACTTTCACTGCACCAGCGAGGGCAAGAAGCTGGATTATATGCGAGCCAACCCCGTTGTGTGGGGCCAGGTCATCGTGGACCACGGGTACGTCGAGAAGGAGTGCACCCACGACTACGTCACCGTCATGTTCAGTGGCCGGGTGAGCTTCATAGAGGACCCGGAGGAGAAGCGCCGCGCCCTCCGCACCATGCTGTGGCAGCTTGAACCCGACGCCGAGGCCCGGGAGAGGCGGATGAACACCGACGGACTGGCCACGACGGTGTTCGGCAGGATAGACGTCGAGCACATGACGGGGAAGAAGACCCAGGAGATCGATCTATAGCTCCTTCTCCGCCTTGATTCTGAAGAGATTCTGAACAACTCTTAAAATAACCGCTGGCAATACCCAAGTGAAACCCGAGGAGGGCCAAGAGTTACCATATTGCGAGACCTGCGGAGCCGAGCACGACGAAGACGCAGCCTTCTGCCCCAAGTGCGGCGCCAGCCTCAGCCCCGGCGGGGAGAGGGTGGTGGAGCTCGCCACCTGGACGCAGAGGTTCATAGCGCTGATCATCGACGGCATTATCCTCGCCATAATCGTCGCCTTCTTCCGGTTCTCGGGGGACGCCCCGCCCTTCGGGATGAGCTTCCGCTTCGGCGTGGACAACATTCTGGGCTTCCTCTACTTCATGTTCATGGACCACTACTACGGACAGAGCGTCGGCAAGAAGGTGATGAACCTGAGGGTAACCAGGGTGGATGGGGCGCCCCTGGAGCTCATGGACGCCGCCATAGAGGCCTTCGGCAAGGTGTTCCTGCTTCCCATAGACTTCCTCATAGGCTTCTTCATGTTCAGGGAGAGGAACCAGAGGCTCTTCAACCACCTGAGCGACACCGTGGTCATCAGGGCGATGTAGAGGCCGCGTCGTCACGGCGTGAACTTTGCTGGGTGCACCGTGTGCCACTCCGTGCGGCTTTGGTACTCCACGGCGACGGATAGGACGCCGTTCTCACCGTAGGCCCTCCCCATGAACTGGATGCCCGTGGGCAGCCCGTTGCCGTCGAAGCCGCTGGGCACAGATATGGCTGGCAGCCCCGCGCCGTTGCCCAGGGCACCCATTATGTCCCGGGTGGTGCCAGGGGTGACCTTCCTGAACTCCTTATCTATCTCGGGGACCGTGGTGCCGCGGCTGGGCGCCGCCACGGCGTCGTACTGCTCCATGACGTCCTCGGCGATCCGTGCCATCCTCTCCCTGAGCCGGAGGGCCTTGAGGTAGTCCTTGGCTAGGACAGCCGTCCGGGCGTAGGGGCCGTACCTGCACTCTGGGGCGGTGAGGCCTCTGGCGAGCCCCTGCTCGGTGAACTCGTCGAAGGCGCTGGCGGCCTCGGCGTTGAGTATGGTCCTGGTCACGGCCTCGTAAGGGAACTCCGGGAACTCGATCTCCTCCACCTCTGCGAACCTCCCGACGGCCCTCATGGCTTCGTCGAAGTTACGTGAGACCGGCTCGGCGACGCCGTCGGTGACCCCCTTCGGCACGGCGACCCTGAGGCCGTCCCTCTTCAACGCGTACCTGTATGGTCTCTTCGAGGTGGTCTGGTCCTTGGGGTCGTGTCCCGCGATGGCCTCCAGCACTATGCCGCAGCAGTCAGCGGTCTGGCAGAGGGGGCCCAGCTTGTCGAGGGTCCAGCTGAGGGCCATGGCGCCGTGCCTGCTGACCCTGCCGTAGGTGGGCCGCAGGCCGCTGACGCCGCAGTTGTTGGCCGGGCTGAGGATGCTGCCCCAGGTCTCGCTGCCGATGGCGAAGGGGACGAGGCCGGCGCCCACGGCGGCCCCTGAGCCGCTGCTGCTGCCGCCGCTCCAGTGCCCCTGGCTCCAGGGGGTGGCGCAGGGCCCCGTGAAGCTGGCGTTGGGCTGCCTGTACCCCATGCCCCCCGCCAGCTCTATCATGGCGAGCTTGGCGAGGAGGACCGCCCCCGCGTCTTCCAGCTTCTTCACCACGGTGGCGTCGTAGTCGAACACCTGGTCCCTGAGGGGGGCGGCGCCCCATGTCATCGGTATCCCGGCGGTGGCGAGCAGGTCCTTGCCCCCCCAGGGTACGCCGTGCAGAGGGCCCTTGGCTTTGCCTTTCTTGATCTCCTCCTCAGCTCTCTTCGCCTGTTTGATGGCACGTTCCTTGGTTAGGGTCACGACGGCGTTGAGGGGGGGCCCATGCGTTTCCAGTCGCTCTAGGAAGGTCTCGGCGAGCTCTACGGGTGAAACCTCACGGTTCTTTATGCTCTCGGAGAGCTTCCTCAGGGGCGTGTAGACGGGGTTCACTCCTCGTCCCTCCTGTAGGGCTTGAAGACGCTGAAAGGCTCGTCCCAGTTGCCCAGCTCCACCTTCCTGAGCTCCATCGAGGTCTCGACGATCCTCTCGACAGCCTTCTTCACCTCGTCGAGCTCCTCATCTGTGATCTTGTCTCCGTACTTCTCCTTGACGAGACTGAACAGTATCTCGGCTTCCTCTGAATCCATGGTATATTGGTATAGGCCCGGTGTTTAAAACACTGATTTGATGGAGTCTGTCTCTATAATATTCAAAAGAAGTTAAGCAGAGTTCAATTCATCTTGACTGGCAGCCGGGAGCAGAGGATACGGGTACTGCACATCGACGACGAGGACGCCCAGCTCGTGTTCGCCAAGATGTTCCTAGAGGACGCGGACCCGGGGCTCGAGGTAGTGTCTTTCAGCGACCCGGCCAAGCTCTTAGACTCGCTGGACGACTCCGTGGACTGCGTGGTCTCGGACTACATCATGCCCGGGATGGACGGCATGGAGCTCTGCCATAGGGTCAAGGAGAGGGCATCTGTTCCCTTCATTCTCTACACGGGCCGGGGCAGCGAGGTGGTCGCGGAGGCGGCTTTCAAGCGGGGCGTCGACGACTACGTGCGGAAGGAGTCCGACCCCAGCCACTACCAGTTGCTCGCGAAGCGGATAAGGTCCCAGGCGGCGACGTACAGGAGGCTAGGCGAGCAATACCGGTACCAGGAGAGGCTTGAGCAGCTCAGGGGGAACCTGGGGCTGCTGAGCGAGGCGAGGAGCCTCAGTGAGCTCGCGGAGACGACTTCCCTCATAATCGAGAGGGTCTTCGGGTGCAGCCATAGTTGCTTCATGGTCATAAGGGACGGGAAGACAGTCCCTGTCTTCACAAATGGTCACGTTGAACTATCTGAGCTGGACATCGGCGGCGTCGACTCTATCCAGCAAGTAGTCGACGAGGATGGGGAGAGGGTCGTGGTCCCTCTGACTCTCGGCGACGTCCACGGCGCCGTGGTGATAGTGAGTCCAGACGGCTACGGCGATCAGGACGAGAGCCTTCTCGGGACTCTGGGAACCTTTGTCTCCCAGTCGCTTCACCGCGTCGTCCAGACGGAGCAGATAAGGGCTTCAGAGGAGCAGTTCAGGAGCATCGTGGAGAACGTCCAGGACGTCATCGTCCTCACCAGGCCTGAGGGCAGCATCACGTACATCAGCCCCAGCTGCCGCGGGGTGTTCGGTAGCCCACCCGGGGAGCTCAGGCACCGCATGTGGGGCGACCTGATCCACGACGAGGACATGGACAAGCTTGAGACGTTCTACGCCAAGTCTCTACAGGGCGAGGGGGGCGTCATCCCGGAGTACCGTGTGAGGAGCGGTGGCGAGGAGCGTTGGGTGAGCCACACGTGGAGCCCCATAATGAAGGACGGCGAGGTTTGGCAGGTGGTGAGCGCCGTCAACGACATCACGTGGAGGAAGAACGCGGAGACGGCGCTCCAGAGTAGCCTGGGGGAGCTTGAGCAGACCAACAAGGAGCTGAACGACTTCACCCACATCGTGAGCCACGACCTGAAGGCACCGCTCATGACCATCGAGAGCTTCAGCAGCTTCCTCCTGGAGGACTACGGGGACAGGCTGGACGGCGCCGGCCAGGACTACCTGACCCGTGTATTGACGGCCTCACAGAGGATGATGGGGCTCATCGACGGGCTGCTGACGCTGAGCAGGGTGGGCAGGAAGCACACAGGGTACGCCGAGGTGGACGTGGGTGGGCTGATGGGGGAGGTGCTGGAGGATCTGGGCGGCCAGGTGGACGCGAGCAGCGCCGTCGTCACCGTCGGGGAGATGCCCGTCGTGGTGGCGCAGGAGATCTGGGTGAAGCAGCTCCTGGGCAACCTGGTGGGCAACGCGATAAAGTTCAACGAGTCCAAGCCGCCCCGCGTCGAGGTGGGTTACAGGGACGCGGGTGACCACCACTACTTCACGGTGACCGACAACGGGATAGGGATACCGGAGAACCAGAGGCATCTTCTCTTCAGGGTGTTCAGCCGGGTGCCCACGGAGAAGCATTACCCGGGGACGGGGGCGGGGCTCAGCATATGTAGGAAGATCGTGGAGTCCATGGGCGGCGAGATCGGGGTGGAGAGCAAGGAGGGCTTCGGCTCCACGTTCTGGTTCACGCTGCCCAAGGGGAGGGCGCCGGAAAGCGTCGCCGGGGTGGGTGCCGAGGAGGCCGAGGCCAAGGCTATCAGGTTCCAGTGATCTAGAAGCCTAAGGAGTATCCGTGTTACTGAATGGAGGCGAATAATGCTTTTTATCGGTGTTGTGCTCAGAGGAGCCGACGTTGAGCCTGTTGGAGGTGCTCCCAGTTGAGCGATAGAGTGTACAGCGTGTTGTTCGTGGAGGACAACCCGAACCACTACAAGATACTCCAGAGGTTCATAGAGAGGTCGGGGCTGCCGATACAGGTGGATCGCGTCGAGACGGCGCAGGAGTGCTTCACCATCTTCCTGAAGAAGAACTACGACCTCCTCATGCTGGACTACAACCTGGGGGACGTGTCGGGTATCGATATACTGGAGAGGCTCAAGGAGCTGGAGGTCATGGTGCCCATAGTGATGGTGACCCAGCAGAAGAACCCGAAGATCGCTATAGACGCCATGAAGCTGGGTGCGGTGGACTTCATCATGAAGTCTAAGGAGAGCTTCAAGGAGCTGCCGGGGAAGATCATAGGGTACGTGGACGACTACGAGGGCAGGCTCACCAACGAGCAGATCTACAAGGTGAAGCGGCGGAGCATAGTCAGGTTGCCTGAGGTCCGGCAGCTGCTGAAGCTCATCCTTAAGGCTGAGGACGGCTCGCTGACGCCGGCGTCCAACACGCGGCACTTCTACGAGCCCGACCACACAATGTTTCTGGATATGACCCAGGAGAACCTGGACAATGTCATGCAGATGCTCACCCTCAACAAGATACTCCTCAAGAGGCCGGTGGGCGTCAAGGTGGCTTGCCCGCGGTGCGAGTCGGACAACGTGACCACGGTGCCGGTGTGCCCCGTGTGCGGCGGCAAGGTGTTCGTGAAGAACGTGGGCGCCTTGGCGGACCCGTCGAAGCCGTTCAAGTGTCTGGACGGCTGCAACCAGGCGTTCCCTGAGGTTAGTATCACGTACATGTGCAACCAGTGCACCAAGGTGTTCAGCCTGAAGGAGTCGCGGTACAAGCACACCTTCGAGTTCGCGTTGAACCCCCAGATCCGGTTGGAGGTGGAGAGCCAGGTGGACGACGCCGAGGAGCTGGAGCAGTGGGAGCAGCAGAGCCAAGACATGGAGGAGCGGCTGGAGAACACCAAGGCGATGCAGGTGGAGATAAGGGACCAGCTGCGGACCCTCATCAAGAGTCAGCTGAAGAAGAGCGGCTAGGCTTCGGCGGTGTAGAGCTCAGTATCGTTGACGGCGTCGACGAGCCTCTGTTTATCGACGCCTGCCCCGGGCTTCAGGGTGACCGTGGCTTTCCCGGCTTTATGGTCTGCCTCGGCGCTCTCTACGCCTTCCACCGCCTCCAGGGCTTTCCTGACCCTCATCTCGCAGTGGGTGCAGGTCATCCCCTTGACCTTTAACTCGACTGTAGACATGTTATTCGCTGGGGATCGGCGTTTATTAAACGCTGTTGAAGATTGAAGTTTTTATGGCGCCGCGTTCCAGCATTGACTGTGACTGATAGACCCGAAGAGCAGGCCGCCGAGGCCGCCGACACGAGGACCGCGGTTATCCCGGTGAAGGGCATGCACTGCGCCACGTGCGCCCTCAGCATCTCCAAGACGCTGCACCGGAGGGACGGCGTCAGGGCTGCGGACGTGAGCTACGGCACCGAGAAGGCGGTTGTCGAGTATGATCCAGAGAGGATCTCGCTGGAGGAGATTGGGGAAGCCATTAGGGAGCTGGAGTACGAGCCGGTGCTGCCTTCGGAGGCGGAGGCGAGCCGGGAGGTGACGCTGAAGATCGTGGGGATGACGTGCGCGGCTTGTGTGGCGGCGGTGGAGAGGGCGTTGAAGAGGGTGGACGGCGTCATGGACGCGGTGGTGAACCTGGCGACGGAGAAGGCTTTCGTCAGGTATGACCCTCGGAGGGTGAGCATTCTGGATCTCCGGGAGGCGGTGAGGGGCGCCGGGTACGACGTCTCCGAGGAGGAGGCGGTGGACATCTACCAGGAGAACTTGGAGGTCGTCAGACGCAGGATGCTGCTGAGCTGGGCGTTCACGGGCCCCATCGTGCTTTGGATGATACCCCACATGGTTTTCGGCGTCGCGTGGCCCAGCCACTTCGTGTTCAACCTGGGGATGACGGTGCTGAGCGCGCCTGTGATCTTCTGGGTGGGGTGGCCGACCATCCGTAGCGCGTACGCGTCGGTGACTCACGGCTCGGCGAACATGGACCTACTCATCGCGATGGGCACCATCATAGCTTGGCTGACGGGGCCCGCGAGCTTCGTGTCGCCGCTGTTCAACTACGCTGGGAGCAGCACCATGATACTGAGCTTCCACCTGACGGGCCGGTACTACGAGGCGCTGGCGAAGGGCCGGAGCAGCCAGGCGATACGGAGCCTGCTGAAGCTGGAGGCGAAGACGGCGACGGTGCTGGTGGACGGCGAGGAGCGGGAGGTGCCTGTGGAGCGGCTGAGCGTGGGCGCCGTGATGGTGGTGAGGCCGGGGGAGAAGGTGCCCACGGACGGCGTCGTGGTGTTCGGCGAGAGCAGCGTCGACGAATCCATGGCGACGGGGGAGTCGATGCCGGTCTCGAAGCACGTGGGCGATGAGGTGATCGGTGCGACGGTGAACCAGGAGGGGCTGCTCCACGTGGAGGCTTCGCGGATCGGCAAGGACACTTTCCTGGCGCAGATCGTGAGGATGGTGGAGGAGGCGCAGGGGACAAAGGTGCCCATCCAGAAGTTCGCTGACGACGTGATAGCGGTGTTCGTGCCGGTGGTCATCGGAGTAGCCGCGCTTACGCTGGTGGCTTGGTTGGTGGTGCCGGGGCCGCTGAACGCGGTGCTGGCTTGGGGCGACAGGTTCATCCCTTGGGTGGACACAAGCCTGCCCCAGGCGATGCTGGCGATATCGGCGATGATCTCTGTGCTGGTGATCGCGTGCCCGTGCAGCCTTGGGTTGGCGACTCCGACCGCGTTGATGGTGGGCACGGGTATGGGCGCCCAGAACGGGATACTGATCAGGCGGGGCGAGGCCATCCAGACCATGAAGGAGGTCAAGGCCGTAATCTTGGATAAGACGGGGACCATCACCAAGGGGCAGCCCGAGGTGACGGACGTGGTCGCCTTGGGCGAGCTACCTGAGGACCGTGTGATCTATTACGCTGCGAGCCTGGAGCAGGGCTCGGAGCACCCGCTGGCCCGGGCGGTGGTGAAGGCGGCTGTGGAGAGGAGGATCGAGCTGAGCCAGCCCGAGGGCTTCCAGGCGCTGAAGGGGCAGGGAGTCAGGGGGTCGGTGGACGGCGGCACGGTGGTCGTGGGCAAGCCGAGCCTCGTCGAGGCGGGGCTGTCCGCTGTGGCGGAGGCCGAGTTCACCCGGCTTCAGGGCGAGGCCAAGACGGTGGTGGCGGTGGGTCTCGATGGGAGGCTGATCGGGTTGCTGGCTGTGGCTGACACGTTGAAGGAGGACTCGGTGGCGGCGGTGCGGGAGCTGGAGTCCATGGGGCTGAAGACGATAATGTTGACGGGGGACAACAGGGCCACTGCTGACGCCATCGCGGCTAAGGTTGGGATAGGGGAGGTGTACGCGGAGGTGATGCCCGACGAGAAGGTGAGGGTGGTGATGGAGGCCCAGGAGCGGTACGGCATGGTGGCCATGGTGGGCGATGGTATTAACGATGCTCCGGCGCTGGCTCAGGCCAACGTGGGCGTGGCTATTGGTACTGGTACGGATATTGCGATTGAGTCTGGTGACATCATTCTGGTGCGGGGCGATCTTTCTGGGCTGGTGACGGCTATCAACCTGAGCCACGCGACGTTTGATAAGATCAGGATGGGCCTGTTCTGGGCGTTCTTTTACAACGTGGTGGCGATACCGTTGGCGGTGATGGGGTTCCTCCACCCCGTGATAGCGGAGACAGCGATGGCCATGAGCAGCATAACAGTGGTCACCAACGCCAACCTGCTACGGAGAGCAAGGATCAAACCCAGTTACCAAGTTTGAATCTGTACCTGAGTTTATTCCACTAGAAAAGCCAAAACCCCGCTGGGAAAAGGTGGGGGAGAGGTATCTAAAGGTCTAATCAAATAAATCACTCCAAAAAACATCTCTCAATATAAATTCAACATAGCACCGAAAACAAACATGGTTATCAATTGAAAACCCTCAACCGCACGATTGAGATAAGCCGACATGCGCGCGGGCAGATTAGATAATTCAGGTTATTTGGGAGACCGCTCCTAACATCATGGTAACAGGATGAAGGAGACTGGTTCTCCCAAACTCTTATTCGAGAACCTGGAAGCCAGAGCATCTGTAATTGCCTCCACTCCACCAGAACGAAGTTCGGGGGCCATAATTTTATCCCACACACACTGACGAGGGCTGGAGAGATGCAGAGCTTATGCAAGGTTCGACGGCGAGGGTAAAAAGGTTCTTTCGGAACCTAAACAGTGGGTTCTCTAAAAGTTTTGTATCCCAGTATGCCCGTGCTCCGCTGGAGTACTCGCATCATATTAATTAGTACCGTTCCCATGATACCCACGCGAGTGAACAGCCTGAATTCTGAAAAAGGGAAGAATAATAACACGGATCTCGTCATCAAACGATCCAAGGAGCTATACGGCTACACCCCCGAGGAGAAATCCGACGAGAACATCGAATGGATGCTCCGTAACGGATACATCAAAGAGAAGAGAAACAAGCGTGGCGCACGAAGGAAACGGTGAAAGTCAGAGTTCATATAAGTTGTGTGTGCTACTCAATATGCCCGAACAAATCACATAGCCTGTAGTTACGTACCTTTTAATGGGAGGAGGAGGATAAAATTTATCCCAACCAACCAACCACGTGGAAAGTTGAGGCTGATTTGACTGTCAAGGCATGTGCAGTGCGCACGCGATGCTATTACTTGGAACCGCGTACTTATTTGCTAATTACTAAAGGCACATTTCTAGATACTTCTATAATTCCAGTATGGGTTATGAAATACTTGCTTTCAGTTGAATGAAGAAATGCTTTATCATGCTCTAATTCCCTTAACACCCTATTAACATAAGATCGAGTATGACGACCTTTTAACCAATTTACTATATCATCAGATG
>Ga0315543_1003484_pt1 | contig 14067 bp, 9 predicted proteins | sample SalMarSW160210MG_2_FD_203098 | JGI IMG/M metagenome (GOLD analysis project Ga0315543, IMG submission 203098) | Salt marsh sediment microbial communities from the Plum Island Ecosystem LTER, Massachusetts, United States - Salt Marsh Sediment SW1601-210 ...
CACAAGAAGAAAGAACACCCTCCTGGGCCGCCAAAAATACGCCCGGCCACGGTGGAGGAAGTTGAACGCGCACAACGACTAAGAGCAGAAAAACTCGCCGCCTAGTGGACGGCGTTGCATGGCACCCCGAGGCATTTTCGCGACAAGGCGGCAGCCAGTCCACCTTGATGAAGAGGTGATCAGCACCCCATGTCACTTGCTTCTTCCATGGCGAAGCCCTTTCGGACGACGGTCTGCCGCGAGGCCTGGTACTATCTGATCGTTCTGGCGGTCGTGGCCGGGGCGGCCATGTTTCGCGAGATTAACTTGCTGTTGGTTCTGGCGGGCATGATCACCGGACCGCTCTGGCTGAGTTGGCACGCGGTGGGCGCGAATCTTCGCGGGCTGCGGGTCTCGCGGCGGATGCCCCAGGGCGTCTCGGCCGGCGACTTGCTGGTGGTCCATCTCGAACTGGCCAATTCACGTCGCCGAGGAAGCTGGGCCGTGGTGGTCGAAGAGCAAATCAGCCGGGTCGGCGGCGAGCCGATTCGTCCTCGTGTCTATTTTCCTTTTGTCGGCGCCGGCCGGCGGGCACAACAGGCTTATCGCGGCCGCTTGAGTGCCCGAGGCCAGTACCAGGTTGGCCCGCTGCGCCTTTTCACCCGGTTTCCCTTCGGGCTGTTGAAGCGTACGACGAGCGTGGGCGGCAGCGAGTCGTTGGTGGTGTTTCCGCGGCTGGGCCGGCTCACACAGGCCTGGGCCGCCCGACATCAGGAGGCTTTCGAGGGCGCACCGCAGCGTCGGCAGCGGTTTGCCCGTGTGGCGGGACAGTTCTACGGCGTGCGCTATTGGCGCAACGGGGACTCGCGCCGCTGGATCCATTGGCGAAGCTCGGCGCGGCACGGTCAGCTCGTGGTCCGTCAGTACGAACAGCCCCACAACGAGGAGATCGCCGTGCTGGTCGATCTTTGGCGGCCCAAGCGCTCCACCGAGACCGATCGCGATAACGTCGAGCTGGCGGTCAGTTTCGCGGCCACCGTCATCGCCGACCTTTGCCGCAGGGGTAACGCCCGAGTGACGCTGGCCACCACGGCGGCGTCTGAGGAGATCACCGAGGGTCCGACGTCCACGGCGCTGATGCACGAGAGCATGCGCCGGTTGGCCGTTGCCCAGGCCGACGACGAGGATCGCCTGCCCGAGCTGCTCGAGTCCGTCCTCGACCGAATCACCGGCGGCGGCGAGATCATCCTCATCAGCACGCGCCCGGTCGATTTGGACGACACGCGACGATTCGAGCGGCTCGGGCAAGACCCGGCCCGGGCGGCCGTGTTGCGCCGAATCCGCGTCGTCGACGTATCCGGCCCGGCGCTGGGGCGATATTTTCAGCTGCAGTAACACTTTGGCCGTTTGATACAAGTCGTTGTTAGCCGTCGAGCCTGCTCGACGTTTCGGAGGAGTGTTTTTTCGCCGTGCAGGCATGGCGGCTAACGGTTCTAGCGGTTGACGGTTCTAGTCGCCAGGCTCAAAGGCATGAAGATTGAACGAGCACTCCAGATCAACACGGCGACGTTGACCGTCACCAGCGCCTTGCTCTTGGGCATGGGTCAGCGCGACCAGCATTTGCCGGTGCTCGTGATGATCGCCGCGGCGGCCTCGATCTGGCTGACCGACGTGGCCGGCTGGTTCCGGCTCAACCGCGTCGTGGCGAGCGTGTTGGCCGTGGGGGCTTTCTTGATTGTCTTTCGAGAAATGTTCTCTCTGGACAAGGTCCTATCGATTCGGGCGATTGCGCAGATGCTGTTCTGCCTGCAGATCATCCTCCTCTTCCAGCGCAAGGATCGGCGCATTTATTGGCAGTTGATTGTCCTGAGCCTGTTGCTGGTGGTCGTGGCCACGGTCTTCAACCAGGGTGCCTTGTTCGGTTTGTTGATGGTCGCGTATCTGTTCATGGCCCTTTCGGCCATGGCGCTGGTGTTCCTGTATCACGAGGCCCGCTGCCATGCTCCCGCCGAAGCGACCGCGCCGGCGCGCACCGACTCGGCCGCGCCGCGGCGGTGGCCGCTGGGCGCCGAGGCGTCGTCCTTCAAGGGCTCTGTGGCCGGAGAGGGAGACGAGGAGGGTCGTCCCGGGCGCGATTTCCTCAGACAGCTGGTCCGCATGGGGCTCGGCGCGCTCGCTTTTACGGCCGTGGTTTTCTTCATTCTTCCCCGGTTCGGACAACCGGCCTGGCGAAGCCCGTTTTATAAGCAACAGCGCATGGTCGGCTATTCGGGCGAGGTTGAATTGGGCGAGTTGGGCCAGGTGATCGAGGATCCGACCGACGTGCTGAGAATCGAATTCACCGATCCCGCCACCGGGAGCATGGTTCCGGTAGCAGGGCCCGTCTACTTGCACGGCACCGTGCTGACCCGTTACGGCACCTACCACGGCAAGCATCGTTGGACGCTGGTGGATGCGAGGGACTTCTCTCACCCGTTGCGTGTTGCAAAGCGCGTGCCGCCGGGCGAAATCGTCGTGCAGACGGTCACCATCGAGCCGATGGATCGGCCCGAGGTGTTCTGCGTGCAGCCGTGCTTCACCGTCGAGGAGGATTCCGAGTTGCGGTTCGATCCGATTCGTCAATCGGTGCTGCGTCCCGCGGAGCGGTGCGGCAGCCGTTGGGTGTTTGATCTTCGAACCAATGCGTTTCGAGACGGCCGCCAGAGATCGTTGCTGCCCGCCGAGCGGAAGCCCGAGGTGAAGCGACTCCTCCAGGTGCCCGAGAAGCAGTTGCCTACGTTGGTTGCCCTGGCCGATCGCTGGATGGCCGAGCCGGGGCTGCCCGAGGAGCGGCTCATCGAGCGGGCCCGCTATCTCGAGAAGAAACTGCGCGACTCGGAGAAGTTCCGCTACAGCCTGAGGGCCGAGCGGCAGGACTACGCGATTGACCCGATCGAGGATTTCCTGAAGAATAATCCAAGAGGCCATTGCGAATACTTCGCCACGACCTTGGCGCTGATGCTCCGCAGCCAACGTATTCCCGCGCGCATGGTTGTCGGTTACAAGTGCGACGAGTTCAATCCGCTGGGCAAGTTTTTTCAGGTCCGGCAGTTGCACGCGCACACCTGGGTCGAGGTCTATCTTGCGCCGCAACAGGTGCCGCCAGGTGAGGTCCGAGCCGGTGGCGGCCCACGCATTTGGACCGAGGGCGCCTGGCTCCGGTTGGATCCCACGCCCGGAACCGACGCCGACGAGCTGGGCGCGGCCGGAAGACTGCTGGCCGCGGCGGGGGCAGGGATCGACTGGCTCCAATACGTCTGGAACAACTACGTCATGGAAATGGACCGGAGCCGCCAGCGGCAGGCCATCTATCAACCGTTGGTCGACTGGGTCAAGGGAACCTACGACCGCGTGACCAGCCTCGATTGGTGGAAAGAGACGCTCCGGCAAATCCTCCACTTTTTCGATCCACGCCAGTGGAACGTCGACCGCTGGTTCAGTTGGCGCGGCGGGCTGATCGGCATGGGCATCTGCCTGGTGCTGGTCGGTTTCTATCGCGCGGCGCGGTACCTGGTCCGCCGGCTCGGGTGTTGGATTGCCGCGCGGCGTCGCCGGGCCGGCGGGGCTGCTCGGACCGACGTCGATTTCTATCGTCGGTTCCAAGTGATCCTCGGGCGTCGCGGGATGCGCCGTGCCGCCTGGCAAACGCAGCGCGAGTTCGCCCGAACGGTCGGCCGGCGCCTTGCCGAAGAGCCGGGAATCGACGAATTGACCCCGCTGCCGGAGCGGATAGCCGACGCATTCTACCAGGTCCGCTTCGGTGGGCGACCTCTGGACAAGACATACCGCCTGGCGGTAGAACATGCGATCAGGCGGCTCGAAGAAGCCTTGGGCCGTCACAAGTTTTCCAGGCGGCGAGCAAAGGAGGCGGCAGTACCATGAAAATCGGTCTGGTCGGCTACCAGGGATCGGGCAAGAGCACGCTGCTGGAGTGGCTCACGGGCGTCGTGCCCGATCCCTCGCTCGCGCACGTGGGCCAGTCGGCCATGGCCGAAATTCGCGACGGGCGAATCGACCGGTTGGCCGAGATCTACCAGCCGAAGAAGGTCACCCGCGCCGCGCTGGAGATCGTCGACACGCCGGGCCTCAGTCGCGATCACCAGGGCAATGCCGCCCGGCTGGCCACGTTGCGCGAGGCCGAATGTCTCGTGCTGGTGGCCGCGGCCTTCGACGGCTCCGAGGCGCTGGCCGACGTGGCCGGTTTCGAGGAGGATCTCATCCTGGCCGACATGGAGATCGTCGCGGGCCGGTCACAGCGCGTCGCGCAGTCGCTCACCAAGCCTGTCCCGCGAGGTGAGCGTGAAAAGCTCGAGCACGAGCAGCAGACGCTCGCGGTCGTGCTCTCGGCGCTCGAGTCGGGCACGCCGCTGCGCGAGAGTCACATGAGCGACGAGCAGCGCGCGGTGACCCGGTCGTTTCGGTTGCTCAGCGAGAAGCCCCGCATGATCATCGTCAACACGGCCGACGACGAAGAGCGGCCCGAGCGGTTTACCGGGCGCTCGACCGAGCAGTTGCCGGTGGTGGCGTTGCCGGCCGGGTTGGAGTTGGAGTTGGCCCGAATGTCGCCCGAGGATCGTGCCGAGTTCGAGGCGGAAATGGGTGTGGGCGGCGCGGACCGTGACGGGCTCGTCCGGCAGATCCTCGACGCGTCGGGGCACATGGTCTTCTTCACGACCAACCAGCGAGAGGTCCGCAGTTGGCTTCTGCCCAAGGGCGCGACGGCCCTGGACGCGGCAGCCACGGTCCACACCGACCTGGCCCGCGGCTTCATCCGCGCCGAAGTGATGACCTGTGCCGACCTGGTTCGGCTGGGCAGCGAGCGCGAGCTCAAGGCTCAGCACCTCATCCGCCAAGAGCCCAAGGACTATGTCGTGCAGGATGATGACATCCTGCTGATCCGTTTTAACGTGTGAGAACGTGTTTTGAAATGGGTGCCACTGCTGGCTTGCCCAGCAGTGCGAAGCGAATTTCCCGGGAAAAACACTGCTGGACAAGCCAGCAGTGGCACCCGTGGAAGAGCCACAGGCATCTTCAAAACACGTTCTTAACGCCCGTGGCACCGGCGCGGGTTTGCCGGCGGGGTGTCGTCGGTTTCTGAGGGCTTTGCCGATTGATCCGGTCGGACCGATTCCATGCGACCAGAGCGGCGCCAAGGCCCGGTCTGGTGAGCGTCGGATTGAAGACTGGCGAAGCTGGAGGGGCTAGGGGTTGGCTGTTTAAGATTTCGGCTCCGGCGAGCCGAATGGGGTGAGGCGGCCCTTCCCTTTATTGGCGATCTTCCGACCCGGTGGGATTTCGTGATCCCTTTTGCGCTTACAACGATTCTAACGAGACGCCGCGTGGTTATGATCTGAAACTGGGTGTGGCCGACGTGGCCCGCCACGGGCAACACCAGGTAAACAGACAATCCGAGTGGTCCGTCGTCCAACAGGAGATACGCAGAATGAGCCAGAGCGTAGGGGGGCCGCGGCGTTGTTCTATTCCTCTAATCGCAACCATCTTTGGGCTGGTTGTCTCGCTCATCGCCGGCAGCGCGCCGGCCGACTATCCCACTGCGGATATCGAGAAAACGCCCAAGGCGGATGCCGCCGTCGTGACGGATTCGGCCGAAGACGCCCCCTTCGGCGGTGCGAAGACCGAAGCCGAGGTTCAGCCTGAAGCCGACGCCCAGCCCGAAGCGGCCGCCGTCGAGCAGCCCAAAGCGGCCAAGGTTGAGCGGCCCTCGTTGGGCGATCCGCTGGCGTCGGGAATGGTCGCCTTGCTCAAAGAGGAGATTCTCAACGGGCTCAAGCGGCGCAACATCGTCCCCAATTTCGCCCGCTTTCGTGCCTACAGCCGTCACAAGCTCGACAGCACGGCCGGCGATCGTCGGACCTCGGAAGTAACGGGCAACTGCCGGTTGAACTGGTACGACCACCTGATGCGCAATCCGCTGAAGGCCGCCCCCGAGGCCGAACAGTTCACGCGAGAACTCCACAAGGCTGTGGTCGGCGGCCACAAGGGTCTGGACCAGGCGATGGTTATCGCCGGGGGGAAGCTCGATCTGAAGACGGCTCCGTCGGATCGTCTCGACTCGGTCGAAAACCCCGAACAGGCGTTGGAGGCGGTTAGAAAAGCGTTGACCCGCGCCCAGGTCGCCTACGCCGCCGCACTGGCACCGCTTACCGGCGGCGAAGTCGGCCGGCTGCGGCGCAGCCTCTACCAGACGTTGACCCGCAACGGCAGCGTCGGCCACACGCTTTCGGATCGGGGCAGCGGGCGGTACGTGTGCGATCTGTTGGAGAAGGTGGATCGCAAGGAGTGGTTGACCGCGGCCCGGGCGCTGGTGCCGCTGGCCGATCCCGAGTTGCTCGGGCAGCTGGCCGAGTTGCCCGACGATGAGAAAACCACGGTCGAGGGTGTGACCGGCGAGGTGGTACGTCGGATCAGCACTCCCTCGGGCGACATCGTGATCGGCGGCCGCCAGGAGAACACCTACCAGTTGGACGCCATGCCCGGCGTTGCGGTGGTGATCGATCTGGGCGGGGACGACGTCTACTACGAGGGGACCTGCTCGTTGGAGCGGCCCGTGCTGGTGGTGATCGATCTGGACGGCAACGATCGATATCGGGCGAAGCAGCCGGGTGTGCAGGGCGCGGCCGTGCTGGGTGTTTCGATGTTGCTGGACCGCGCCGGGGACGACCGTTATCTGGCCAAGGACGTCGCCCAGGGGTCTTGCCTGGGCGGAGCCGGCATCCTCATTGACTATGCCGGCGACGACTCGTACATCGGCGTGCGGCGCGTGCAAGGACAGGCCATCGGCGGAATCGGGATGCTCGTCGACCACGCCGGCAACGATCGCTATCGCGGCGCCATGTGGACCCAGGGTTTCGGCGGACCGCTCGGGCTGGGTATGCTCGACGACATGTTGGGCAATGACCATTTCTACACCGGCGGGCTGTACTACGATTCGTATGAAGAAACGCCCGGCTACGAGGGATGGGGACAAGGCGTCGGTTCGGGGATTCGCCAGGTGGCCGACGGCGGCATCGGCGTCATCCTCGACGGCGGCGGCGACGACGTCTACGAATACGACTACCTCTCGCATGGCGGAGGCTATTGGCTGGGCCTGGGCTTCGCCCGTGACTTCGCCGGAAACGACCAGCGGCTTGGAGCCACCCGAGAAGCCTTTAACGGCACCGCCCGGACCGAACGGCGGTTCGTCCGCTTCAGCAACGGGTTCGGTTGCCACTACGCGGCGGGATTCCTCTTCGACGACGCCGGGGACGACACGTACAACGGAACGATCATGTCCGTCGGCTTCGCCTGGGACGTGGCCATCGGCGTTCTGTGTGATTTCGGCGGCAAGGACCAGTACGCGGGAGCGGAGGGCAACGGTGCCCAGGCCGGGTTGGGCATTCTCTACGACTACCAGGGCAACGACGTCTATCGCGGATATCGCCAGGGAAGGGCGTCGGCGGGCATTTCCTACCACGATCTGCCCTATTGCGGCGGCAACTTCAGCTTCGTGATCGATTACGGCGGAACGGATCGCTACGGCTGCGGCGCGCAGAACAACAGTTACCTTATGCGAAGCAGCTCGGGTGGGTTCCTGATCGACCGGCCCAAGAAAGAAGAGATCGAAAAAACACAGACGGCAGTCAAGGAGAGTCAGACCGCTCGGTCGGGGTCGTGAGCCTGGGAAACATGGTTTAGTGGGCGGACGTGCTCGGAGGAGACAGTGACATGCGTTGGATGATTTCGGTTGTCTTAGCAATCCTTGTTCTGGTCGTAGCCTGCGGTCTTTGGGGACGCAAGGGTACCTCTGAGAACACGTTTGAAAAGGATGTCACTGCTTGCTTGTCCAGTCCCGGCGCGCCGGGACTGGCCACGGAATTCTCCCAAAAACCAAGGGGCCCGATCATATTGGGGCCCATGGCGCCCTCGACCGAGCGAAACACGGCTTTTCGAGCAGTCTCTCACGAAGCCGACCAGGGGCCCGTGCTGCTCGAACTGAATCCCCCGCTGCTTGCCGAGGCGATTCACCAGTGGCCCGAGGCAGCCGTGGCCTTCGAAGACGTGGCGCCGGACGAAGAAGAGATGCCCGAGCAGGACGAGTGGTCGACCGACGAGGTCGATCCCGCTGCAACCGACGCCGAAGAGGAAACACCGAGCGATGAAGAAACCGAGACGGACACGCCCACCGACGAGGCGGAAGAGCAAGCCGGCGCGGAAGAGGCGGAATCGGAAGAAGAGACCGAGCCCACCGCCGACGCAGGGCCGCCGCTGCCCGAGTTGAGCGACGAGATGAAATCGCTCCGCGGCGCCGTGCGAAACACGATCGCCGGCTACTTCAGGCAGCCGTTCAATACGCGCGACAACACGGCGACGGACATCCTGCAGGTCTGCATGGCCTTTGGGTGCGACGCCGAGGTGCGTCGCGGCGCGTCTTCCGGTCAGAAAACCAACGCCTTCACGTGTCTCTGCTGGAACTACCCTTGCGCGGGCAGGGAACTGTTGCGGATTTGCGACGGGCAAATGACCGCGGGGATCGGCTACGGGCGGCAGCAATACCCGGGCCAGTTTCTCGCCACACTGGCGATGTCGCGCGTGCCGGACGAGTACCCGTTGCGGGTCGGTGAGGACGTCCGCAAGGTGAGCGACCTGGTCGAGTACGAAAAGCAAAGCTGCCGCTCGGGCGAGGAGACGTCGTTTAAGCTGATCGGGCTTACTCGCTATCTCCCGAGCGATGCCCGGTGGCAAAACGACTTGGGCCAGACCTGGTCGCTTTCGCGGCTGGTCGAGGAGGAATTGGACCGAAGTGCCCAAAGCGCGCCCGCCGGCGGCACGTTCCGCCTGTTGGCGCTGAGCTACGCGGTGGACCGCCGGGTGAAGCGCGACGAGCCGATCGACGGACCGCTCCAGCGCGCGCAAAAGTACACGACCAACTTCGCCAAGTACGCGATGGAGTTGCAGAACCCGGACGGCAGTTGGCACCCTGAGTTTTTCGTCTTTCGAGGCCGCGGCGGCACGGTGGTCGATCAGCTTTACTCGACGGGCCACATCCTGCGCTGGCTTGTCTTTTCCCTGCCCGAAGATCAGTTGCGGGACCCGCAGATCGTCCGCGGCGTTAGCTTCCTGACCAATGCACTGGCTACGCGACGCTATCGCAGCCACATTCCGTCGACCAGCGCCCGCGAGATTGCCGCCCGGCTCGGCGCGGTTCACGCCTTGGCGATCTATGACGAGCGGCTCTTCGCGCCCTATGACGAGCAGAAGAAGGCCGAGGCCGAGCGGGAGAAGGCGCAGCAGGAAAAGACCGAAAAAGAATCGGTCGCCGCGAAAACCGCGAGCCGTTCCTAGAGGGCATTTCAAAACGGTCATCCTGAGCGAAGCGAAGGATCTCCCCCCCGCGAAAGCCGAGATTCTTCGCTGCGCTCAGAATGACAACAATCAGAGCACCGGTTTTGAAATGTCCTCTAGTATCCGTCACACGGCAGCATGGCAGGCCGGGTCGTGGCCCGGCGGTCGTTGCCCCGTGCGCTTTAGCCTCGCCGCCGCCCGAAGCACGCCAGGCAGAGCGAGCCAAGAAGCGACAACGCCAGCGTGGCTGCGCCCGGTTCAGGGATCACCTCAAAGATTACCGCCGCATCGTTCGACGAGGCTTCGCCGTCGAAGGCGTGGTACAGGAAGCTGTCTAGGCCGTAGAAGCTGGGGTCGGGTGTATAGACGAATCCGCCGCTTGAATACAAGTTCAAGCTACCGTGCTTGGGTTCGGTCACCTTGATTGCCGTAAGTGGACCTTCGACGTCGAAGTCGTTTGCCAGAACGCCTGCGTAAGAGTAGACGATGAGCGTTGTGTTCTTGTCGAGGGAATAACTGTCATCCATCGCGACCGGGACGTCGTTGACCGACTCGATGCTCAGACTGACCGTTGCGATGTTGGAGAAGTCCAGTCCGTCGAAGGCCTTATACGTGAAGCTGTCCAGGCCGAAGTAGTTTTGATCCGGCGTGTATGTCAGCGAGCCGTTATCAATGAGATTGACTGTGCCGTGCATGGGATCACTCCATTTGACGGCCGAGAGTGGATCGTCGTCCGCGTCAGTGTCGTTCTTCAGGACACCTTCGAAAGCACAGACGGAAAGCGCGTCGTCCTCGAAGGTGTCATAGTCATCGTTATTCGCCACCGGCGGCTCGTTAATTGGGATGTCTTCTTCGGCCACAGCCCTGGCCGACGTGCTCAGGCAGAGTATTAGCGAGATGGTCAAGAGTCTTCGAAGCATGATGATTCCTCGAGATGTGAGAGAGCAGGTAAGCCCCCGACCCACTACTAAGACGACTTCGCCGATCAAGGTGTTTTGATACCCGAGGACCACGGGAAAGTCAAGACCCCGCCAAAAAAACACGGGGGTGGGCCTACCGGCAGACTGACGGAAAAACCGCCCAGCCACGCTTGGCGACGTCGGGCTTCCGCCCGACGCTATTAACTGCCCGCTGCCCGCTGCCTACTGCCCGCTGCCCGCTGCCTACTGCCCGCTGCCTACTGCCTGCTGCCTGCTGCCCGCTGCCCGCTGCCCGCTGCCTGCTGCCTACTGAACCACGCCGTTGTGACACGCGCGTGGTCCGTCGGGCGTGTCCAACAGCAACGCTCCGTCCGGGGCGATGCCGCGGCAGCGGCCGGTGATCCGCTCTTCGCTTCTTTGAACGGTGAGGGTTTTGCCACGTTGAAGACACAGCTCGTCGGCGCGCCGGGCGACGTGCTGCGGAGCGACGCCGAGTTGTCGTAAGGCCAGTTCCAGACACTGCAAGAGGCCGACCAACAGCTCGACGTGGTTGCAGGCCGTGCCGGTCGTGTCGCGCAGGGTTATCAGCTTGTCGCAGAGTTCTCCGGGGGCGTCGGCGGCCGTGTTGTTCGTGTTGATGCCGATTCCGATGACATGGGTCCGCTCGGGCAACGCCTCGATCAGAATCCCGGCCAGCTTCCGCCCGACGAGCACGACGTCGTTGGGCCAATGAAGGCCGAGCATCTCGTTGACATTGCTCTGTTGGGTGCCACGGGCATCTTGCCCGTGTGTTCTTGTTGAAGGCACTGGCGAGACGCCAGTGGCACCCTGTTGCTCGACGAGTGGGCGCAGGACGTCGACCACCGCCACGGCGGTCGCCAGGGACACGAGGACCGATTGTCCGACGTCCTTGGGGATGGAATCGGCCGGCAGCAACAGGCTCATGGCCAGGCTGCCCTGGCCGGTCCACCACCGCCGCCGTCCGCGTCCGCGTCCGGACGTCTGCCGATCGGCCGTGATCAATCGGGGCAGCGGTAGGTGCTCGGCCGCACACTGCCGGGCGCGATCGTTGGTCGATCCGAGCACCTCGTGATGCTCGGCCGAGGCGACGAACGTCTCGGCCAGAACGCGTTGCAAATCCATGCTATTTGGCCTCGCTCCATAGTCCACGGAGACTTATGAGATTAGCAAGAATACGGGAAGCTGAGAAGGCGGCTCGTCCCGAGTGCCACCGCAAGACGCAACTCTTTTAGTAACAATATCTTACACCCCGTGTCTCCGTGTCGCTGTGGTTGTCGTGCCGCAGTGCGTGGTCGAAACGCTCTTGACCGGTCGCCGGGGGCTTGGTATTGAACGCCTCTCTTCGTGGGACACTATCTTCTCCGGGAGGAAAAAGGGGGTAGGTCCAATTTGCCGCCTGCGGCCCGAAGGGTGCTGCGCACAAATTGGACCTATCCCCTTTTTCCCGGCAATGAGAGGTTGGCCGTGAAAAACGCACATTTCTTGGGCCTGACGTTGCTCGCTGTTGCCATGAGTTGGGGGGGAATCGCCTGGGGACAGCGCACGCGGTTTCCCGCACAGGTCCCCGAAGCGGAGATCATTCCGCCACCGCAGTTGACGAACGTCACCCCGGGGACGGTGACCGGGCCGGGGACGGTGACCGGAGCGGTGCCTGCGTATCCGGGGACGGTTCAGACTCCGCCGCCGTCGTGGGATCCCTACGCGCCGCCGGGCGCCGCGCAACCGCCGACGCTTCTGCCCCAGGACTACTATCCGCCGGTGCCTTCGATGCCCAGCACCACCGGCCGGCTCTGGCGGCTGATCGACGAGATTCGCTTGGACTATCACTATCTGGCCCCGCGCGGCAGCAAGAGTTTTGGAACCAACGACCTGGAGTTGAGCACGAGGGTTGCGATTCCGTTTCTCTATAACCAGGAGACGCCCCTTTTGGTCACGCCCGGCTTCGCTTTTCATTGGTGGGAGGGGCCGACCGGACCGGACATGCCGCCGGGCCTGCTTGAGTATTTGCCCCCGCGGGTCTACGACAGCTACCTTCAGGCGGCCTGGAACCCGCAGATTACGTCCCAACTCGGCGGTGAGCTGGCTTTTCGCGTCGGCGTCTATTCCGACTTCGACAAGGTCACCTCGGAGAGCTTGCGCTACACGGGCCACGGGCTGCTGGTGCTGTCGCTTTCTCCGTCGTTTCGGGTCAAGGGCGGCATCGTCTACTACGATCGGATTCGGATCAAGATGCTGCCGGCCGCCGGAATTGTCTGGACGCCGAATCCGGATCTCGAGTTCGACATCTTCTTCCCGAGCCCCAAAATCTCACGGCGTCTGACCAACTACGGCAACACGGCATGGTGGCTCTATGTTCGGGGTGAATACGGCGGGGGATCGTGGATCGTCACGCCCGACAAGATGCCCGGCCCGCTCGGCAACGTTTTCGACCAGGTCGATTACAACGACCTTCGATGCTCGCTCGGGTTGGAGTTCGACCGGATGGATCGAATCGGCGGACTGATCGAGGTAGGCACGGCCTTCGATCGCGAGTTGATCGTGCGGAGCACGGGCGACAAATACAGCCCGAGCACGACGATCTTCCTCCGCGCCGGGTTGGTTCGTTGAGCAGGACGGGCGCAATGACTGCATACTCTTGGGTTGGGCCGTCGTGCCGATGGTGGTTGCCCTTGCCGATGGCCTTGCTCTGCCTGGCGCTGGGCGTTGCTGCGACCGCTACGGTGCAGGGTTCCGAGGTGGTCCGATTGCCGGCGGTCATGCCGCCCGGCGAGCCCTATCCCATCCTGCTTGCTTCCAATCCGGAGGCAACCGTCGACTTCGAATTGCCCAAGGAGAAGGAAGAGGAAGAGAACATCTGGGACCGACCGATCGACGCGCGAAACGGCTTTTTCCAGGAGTTCTACTTCGACAACGCGTGGCTCTGCGGGGGCACGGCTCCGGACGCCCTGGGCGAGTATCAGGCGCAGATCCGAAGCAAGTTCGTCCTGCCGTTGCCCAGCCGCCGACATCCCCTGCTGTTGATGCCCGGGTTTGCCGTGCACTATCTTGATGGGCCGCGCCAGACCGATTTACCGCCGCGGCTTTACGACGCATACCTTCAATTCCGCTGGCTTCACAAGCTCTCGCCGCGTTGGTCGGCCGACGTGTCGGTGACGCCCGGGATGTACAGCGATTTCGAGCAGGGCTCGGACGAGGCGCTTCGCATCAGCGGCCACTTCGGCGCGATGTGGGATTGGACCCCCACGGCCAAGATCGCCCTGGGCGTGGCCTATCTCGATCGGCAGGACTATCGCGTTCTGCCGTTTGCCGGGCTGATCTGGGAACCCACACCCGATGTGGTTTTCGAGTTGATGGTCCCCCGGCCCAAGATCGCCCGGCGGGTGTACTGGTCGGGTGCCATGACCGAGACCGTGCAAGACTGGGTCTATCTGGCCGGTGAGTTGGGTGGAGGCAGTTGGGCCATCCGGCGCGCCGATGGAAGCGACGACGTGACCACTTACAGCGACCTGCGGCTGATCGTGGGGCTTGAGCGCCGCGTGCTCTTCGGGCTGGACTACTACCTCGAGATGGCCTACGTCTTCAACCGGAAGCTCGAATACGACTCGCCCACGCCGTGGCTGCATCCGCCCGAGACGCTCATGCTTCGGGCCGGCATGACGTACTAGTGCTCTGTCACATTAGTTTTTCTGGGTGGGGTGCCAGCGGCAGCTTGTCTGCCGCTGCGAAATTGTGTGTAGACAAGGGCGGACAAGCCGCCCATGGCACC
>Ga0315543_1003486_pt1 | contig 14051 bp, 1 predicted proteins | sample SalMarSW160210MG_2_FD_203098 | JGI IMG/M metagenome (GOLD analysis project Ga0315543, IMG submission 203098) | Salt marsh sediment microbial communities from the Plum Island Ecosystem LTER, Massachusetts, United States - Salt Marsh Sediment SW1601-210 ...
TGCAGGTTAAAATCTTCCGCTCGGATAAAGACACGTTGTGTATCAAGGTAAACCATACAGTGGCCGATGCCGGCGGTGCTAGAGAGTGCATTGGACTGTTGGCCAGAACTTATCGGGAGCTTAGTGTGGATTCTACCTATTATCCTAAGCCCAACGTGCGTGGGAGTCGCGGGTATGGTCAAGTCTTGAGGCGTGTTTCACCACTATCATTGATTCAAGGGTGCTGGCATTTCTCCCATCCAAAACCGCTATGGGGCTTTCCCACAATCAGTCAGGATTTCTCAGGTCGGGCGTTCACGTTTCGCCGTATCGGGCCGGAGCGATTTGCCAACATTCAGGCCTATTGTCGGCGACATAAGGTTTCGGTAAACGTTGTTCTGCTCACCGCCTTCTACCGCGCCTCGTTGGAAATACTCGCTCCATCGGTTAATGTGCCATTACCCATAGCACAGACAGTTAATCTTCGGCGTTACCTTCCGTCAAGTCAAGCCGGGGCCATCTGCAACCTTTCCAATGCTTTCTTCACCATCGTGAATATGCAGTCCGGAGCCACCTTTAGCGATACTCTGATTCAAGTCATCGCGGCAATGAAGGCTGTCAATGAACATAAACCTTGGCTTGGTGAGGCAGTGTACCTCAACTTAGCTTTTCTGCCCGGCTTCTTCTTGGGGCGGCACATCCTCCAGCTGTATTTTAATAACAGTATGCGCGAAGCCGCTTCTGGCAAAGTGATCCCGTTCCTAGCAAACATGGGAACAATTAATCCACAGCACTTCTATTTTGGAGATACAGAGGTTATAGATGTATGCCCCTTTGGCATGGTGCCATATGGCCCAGGTTTAATGCTCGGTGTCAACACATTCCACAATAGTATGATTTTCAACATGCCCTTCTCTAACACTGCGATAGATGCACAAATCGTAGAGCGTTTTCTCGACTCGTTCGTGCGTGAATTGCCAGAGTAAGCGGATTTTCTTCATATAAAGACTTCGTTGCTAAGTTCGGCCGATGTTACTGAGGAGGCACCCCAGTGCCTACTTGCGACTGTATAAAGCTCTCATCCTCGGGTCTAACTCCACGCTTATCTTCCTCTCCCTGCTCAGCCACCAAGAGGAAATGGGAGATGCTTGGGTACAATTCAAGAAACTTATTATTTACTCTCCTTCACAGAGTGAGCATGCAATAATGTAATCCTCCTCACGAGCAGTGTAGGCTACAATCTGGGTACTTGCGAACTCCGGAAACATCTCGGCTAGTTTTCCTCGGAGAGATAAATATATGACCCCGGTTTGAGTATTGATCTGTTGCACAGCCAAACTCTGCGGACCCTCGGTTAAGCCACGCCCTAGCGCTTTAGCGACAGCTTCTTTGGAACACCAGAAGCGTGTCATCCACTCCTGACGGCTAGATTCATCCAGTGAGTTTAAAAGCGACTGTTCTTCTGCAGCGAAGGCGAGTCCATCAAACCCCGGTATGTTCTGACGAAGCAACTCGACATCAATGCCGATTCGTTGGTCGTTAGCGCAGTAACCAACAAGTACTGCAGCTAAGCCATCTGTATGAGTTATAGACAGCGCTGGCACGACCGGGACATGCTCCGTCCAAGCGCCCTGTGGCACGGGGCGTCCGTGCTCGTCTGCTGTAATCTCAATGTCAACTGGCGAGAGCTCCATCCCGTTATGTGCCTTCAGGAACATGACGAGTGCATCTTTTGCAACCACCTTACCGCTTAGCCATTTAGTCTGCCTTGTCTCTCTCTCTTTCAGATTCCGCCAAGTTTCCTTTTCCTGCTGACTCAACATCGCTTGCACCCACAGGTGTTTCAAGATGGCCTGATCCGGTCCGGATATATCTAGTCGGTAACATTGAAAAGACTCCAGTGCCGGGAATTTCAAGATGGGAGTATCCCAAGGAACACTCTGTGATATTTCGGTGGGATGGCTTAACAGATTGGAAAGCTTGTGTATCCCATGAGCACGCCAACTTTCCCAACCAATTAGACGCATTCGGACACACTCGTCCACTCCAAAGACATCAATGTCGAAACTAAGCAGCCTAGAGGTTACCTGGCGAATCCGAACCTGACTTCGGAAGCGCTCAGAAGGGCAAGGCTTGGGGCCGTATAGATGTAATGCCTTAAGCCGTATCGGGTAAACAATAAAGTCGGTCTCCAAGTATTCTAGGGGCCAGTAACCGGCTAATTGTGAAACGGCATCTATTAGAAACGGGTCAGTAATGAACTGTGGGTTTGGATTGGATCGAAAAAGCTCTGTATTTGGAAGTGCCTCAACTTGCCCAACGATGCCGTCTTCTCCCAATCGATCCAGGAGGACTAGCCCTTGGAACCGAGGGCCATGAAACATAAGTTTTTCCTTGTACATTTGCTCAGCACTGTATTTAGGGAGGCGTTCAGTCTGCAGAGAGAAAGCCTCGACAGATGGGAAGTCTGGATAAGTATCTCCAAAAACCATCGTTCCCTCAACGTGCGGAGGACCCTGAATTGACTCATGCTCTGTGCTCTCCCGTATACCCCGGACTTCAACTACTACTTCTTCGTTTTCATCGGAGGTTTGTTTTCGAGCAGAAATCTGGATGGTTTTCGGTTTCTCCTCCTCCACCAGAATCAACTGGTGTACCTTGATATCCTTCATTCCTATCAGTAATTTGCCAGGCACCAGTATTGAAGCTACCTCTGCCATCATTTCCATGCTGATGCTCATCGGGACAGGGCAAAGTTGCTTTAACTTTTCGTCTGCTGCTGAGATGTAACTGCCAACGGCATGGTCATTTAGGAAGATATCTTCACTCAGGTTTATTTGACGACGTACTACCAATTCTTGGTCGGGGATATAAGAGATGATGTTACTATTGAAGAGAAAGGGCTGAGCCTCTGTGCTTATCTCCGAGACTTTACTCGAGGGGTGTTCCTCTAATGTTGCTTTCTCAGCGCCACTCACATCAAGCTCGTCGGGATATGATGGTGCTGGTATGGGAGGAGTCTCACCTGCCCCGAGCCGTTCTCTCAGAAAGTCTATTACCTGCTGGAGAGTTCTGAGTCCAGCAACCTGCTCTATAAGCTGCCCTATACCTATCTCTTTCTGCTCAAGCAAAGGGAATTTATCTTGAAAAGATCCTAAGATCTCGATACGCTTAATAGAATCGATGCCTAGTTCTGCTTCCATATCCAGATCCAGATTGAGCACCTCTGTGGGATAACCTGTCCTCTCGCTCACCACATTCAAAACGGTCTGAGTAAGCGATTGAAGACTTACTTCAGCAATACCTTCAGGTTGACTCTTTTCAAGTTCGGGTGTGGGGGAGACTGAAGGTTCCTCCGTATCAACCTTCTTGGGTGTCTCAACCACTGTCGGCTGTCCTACGAATTCTTGCCCTTGTTTCTGGGCAGCACGCCCTCTGGTAAGGTAAGCCTGCATAACACGCTGTTGAACCTCCAAGAAACGCTGCATCGTTTGGAAGTAACCCTCCATAGCCTGTAATGAGAAGTCTGGCACCCCGCTTTCTACAGCTATGGCATCGTCTTTTGGAGCGGCCTTCTCAAGCAGTTGGGAGGTCTCTGGCGTGAAGCCAACTTCGGGTTCTTGCGAAACGATAGTAGATGGTGCTGAAGGCATAGTTTGGCGTGGCTTGGTAGTTGCTTTGGAGTTCGTTTGAGTGGCATCTGTTGCTTCTGTGAATGGTTTCAAAAAGGACTTTTTAAAGGACGGCATCGCTAAGGGTAGCATCATAGAAGTAGTGGTATCTTTTGTATCAGGCATATACGCTTCATCTAGAGATAACTGTCGTGGGGCACGGCGAGCATAGAGATTATCTAGGCGCATTGCAATGCCCTGAGCAGCTAGCACTCCCACTAAATGGTTAAGCTGGGCTGTTCCCGACTGATTAGGCACATTTGAGGATACTGCTAGGTGAGGGTAACCCTGAAGAGTGTCGTCCACAAAGGTAGTTAAATTATCCCGCGGTCCCACTTCTATAAATATGCGCACGCCGGCGGCGTACATCGCCTCAATGGTCTCCTTGAATTTGACCGGACGGACACAAGAGTCGATCGCAAGCTTCTGAATTTCAGTTATATCTTGAGGGTAGGGTTGACCTGTGACACAAGACCACATCTCTATCGTAGGAATACGAATATGTGGCTCATGGAATAATTGACGAAAGTATTCATTAGCAGCCTTAAATAACGGGGTATGGTACGCTCTGTTAATGGGTAATTTCTCATAGTTTACCCCTCTGCTTTGAAGTTCATCGATGGCCTGTTCCATGGCGTGCGGCTCGCCAAATACCACCACATGCCGCGGGGAATTGTCCATGGTGATGTATATATTGCCATCTATCTTATCAACGATAGCAGATACCAATTCATAGTTAGCTTCGACAGCCACCGTGTTTAATTCTGGGATGCCAGCTGCTGCCACCAATCTTTTATAAAGGGGGCCAAACTCACAAATATGCTGGGGACCCAGTTCGACTATCTCAGATGCAAATAAGGCGAAAATTTCCCCCGTGCTATGGCCAAGGATAACATCGGGCTGTAGTTGCAGGTGTTTTAATAGTGTAAAAAGTGCCTTATTAGCGGTAAACACAGCTCCTACAGCGGTACTGATTGGCCAAATCCTTTCCTCCAACTGTAACTTTTCTGCCTTAGTGAATGTGGATAGCGGGAAAATAACCTGGCTGGGTAGATAATCCCCTTGCTGGGGAATAAAAGCAGCGTCTAGTTCATCAAAGCAGGCTCTGACTTCAGGAAAGTGAATGCAAAGGTCGGACAGCATACCCACATATTGGGAGCCATCTCCAGGGAACATAAAAGCGAGTTTTCCATCTTTGCTTATGGGTTTCTCGAAGAAGTAAATACCCCTGATGTCCTTGATCTCCGTACATTGCGTATCCGAAAGATACTGAAGCGAATACTGCAGCTTCTGCTTAAAATCCTCAGGAGACGAAGCAACCGTTGCTAAGATGTAGGGCATATCGTCCAGGGTTGTGTTAAGAGTATAGGCCAAGTCCTTAAGAGGAACCTCTGGATTTATTTCTAGGTATTGCTCAAGCTGTTGTGCTCGTTGAATTAGGGACTGACGAGAGTGCCCCTGCAAAATACATACCTCCGTATCCCAGTGAAGAAGATGGTTCGAGGCTTTGTTTTCATTAGTGGTGGGATATTCCTCTAACACTATATGAGCATTGATACCTCCAAACCCAAAAGCACTGATACCAGCCCGTCGAGGTGCATCCTGGGCTCCGTGGATCCAAGGGCGCGTTTCTGAGTTTATGTAGAAGGGCGTCTGCTCAAGCGCCGGGTGAGGTTCGTCACAGTGCAGCGTCGAAGGCAACACCTTATTATATATGGCTAGAGCTGCCTTAATAAGCCCGGCAGCTCCTGCCGCTTGCATTGTGTGACCAATCATGGATTTTATCGTTCCCAATGCACACCAAGGATAGGATTCACCACGTGTGCCAAATACTCGGGTCAAGGCTTCAATCTCTGCACTGTCCCCTACTGGTGTCCCTGTGCCATGTGCTTCAATAAGCTCAATGGTTTGTGGGGAAACGCCAGACATCTCGTAGGCACGCTTTAGAGCCAACTCCTCCCCTTCTACTCGAGGCGCGGTGACGCTAGATGCTTTGCCATCGCTAGAGGTTCCTATCCCCTTAATGACGGCATAAATGACGTCGCCGTCTCGCTTGGCATCTTCCAATCGCTTGAGTATGAGAGTGCCAACACCCTCTCCAATAATCGTTCCATCCGCTTTTTTGTCAAAAGGGCGTATCTGAGACTGCTGAGAGAGAGCTCTAAGCTGACAAAAAATAATTGGATATTGAACGTCTGGAAGCATGAAAATACCCCCCACCAACGCTAGGTCGCATTTACGATTTAGCAAATCGTAAATTCCTAACTCTGTGGCAATTAAAGCGGAAGCACAAGCAGCATCTACTGTGAAGTTGGGTCCCATCAAACCTAAACGATTTGCGATGCGACCTGTCGTGATGTTGGGCATGAGAGAAGGAACATTATCTGGACCGAAATAGGGCAATGCTGCTTTTAAGTCTTTCTTTATCGCCTCTAAATCTTCCTGCGTATGCTCCGGATGTAAGCTACTGATAAGCTGTAGTCCCTGCTCAATCCCTGTACTGTGCAGCACGGCGTTAGCAGACCCGGGGTCTGTGTAATTACCTCGACCTAGTATAACCTCTACTCGTTCTCGATTCTGGAGCTGATTTAAATATCCAGCATTCTCAAGAGCTTGATAAGCTACCTTCAGTGCTAAAAACTGGCTTGGATCTCCCCCGTGGACTGTATTAGGCATAATACCGTATTCTAAAGGGTTGAACTGGATTTGCCCTATTATATAACCTCCTCGTTTGCAGTATACACGGTCGTTCGAGATAGAATCAGGGTTAAAGTAGATTTCCGGGTCCCATCTATCTGGGGGAACATCAGTAATAGCATCCACCTTGGAAACGATGTTCTGCCAGAATGCATTTATATCCGGAGCACTGGGGAAAATACAATCCATCCCAATTATGGCCACATCACCCCGTACTACAGAAAATCCGGTTTGAACCTCGTCTGGACTCATAAGAAACCTCCTATCATAAGCCAGCTCCAGCCAAGCGATTTAAAGAGCTACTGCCAACACCTTCCCCATCTTCCAGCAGACCCAATAGTTGTCCCTCTTCCCCAAGGAATGCTAGATCGGCATGGATAACAGGACTCTTGGGATTGGAGCGAATATTCATCCGACAAATGATTTTTGGACCGGATAGTGATCCAAAGCGTCTGTACGCTAAGAAGCGTGAGGGAAGTACCGTCAGACCCCTGTGTAATCTAGTCCAAATGAGTATAAGTTGTAGCCCACTGTCTATGATCATAGGATCGATAAGCCACTCCCCTTCAGTAGCCCCTGCTAAACACTGCTGAGGAGATGAAGGAACAAGAGATGCAATGATCCCACTGGTGTCGATTCTCTCAATTTGGCTGATCCTCTGAAATAGTGGGCCATGAAACAAACATTTTTTGTAAGCTTCTTGCGCCGTCAGTTGAAAAGAATGTGCGACTTCAGTGCAAAACGGATCAATCTTTGGTGGGAAAGGAAGTCGCTTATCTAATTCAGCCGTGATGCGGTAGTGAACCCGCTTAGGTTCCTCAATCTCTGATATGCTTATTTCTACCTCCAACGGCTTCAGAGGTGATCCGGCTCGTGGCATAGCTGTGAGCTGGATTGACCTGGCGCCATGATCAATGACAATTCCTTTGAGGATTTGTGCATCCTTGAGCGCTGTCAATTCAAGTCCTGGCCAACCCAACGATACAGCTTCAGCTGCTAGCTCAATAGCCATAGCCATAGGTAATACTGGCTTGCCATCCAGTTGGTGGTCCTGAAGATATAAATCTTGAGCAGGATCCAGATACCGAACGACTTCAATTGAGCCACCTGCTCCTTTCAACACAGAGGCTCTGTTGCCGATCAAAGGAAAGTAAAGCGTAGAAGAATTTTTCTTCCTCCCCTTTTTCTCCTGCGTAAAAAGCTCCTCCGCTTCATCCTTCCATATGTGCATTTGAGCATCACCGATAACCACCTCGGCCTCACCCTTCCGTCCGTAACGAAGTTCCTCGTCCAGTTTCCGAGGACCAACTAAGCGTTGAACCATCATTATGCCTCGCTCAGCCCATAGCTTATGTAGCTCTCGGGATACGATCCCAGTGGTCTTTGCCCAAGGACCCCACATAACCGAAACCACCCTCCCTGGCCACCGCTTTTCCAGATATATGGCCAGCTTGTTAAAAACCTCGTTTGCCGCTGTGTAGTCACACTGACCTTGATTGCCAAAACGTCCTGCTACCGAAGAAAAGAATACAAGAAACTTGAGAGAATCTGGTCGAAGCTTGCGGCTCAAAATGAAGGCACTTTCTGCCTTGGTGTCAAAAACACGGTCAAAAGATTCAGGTGTCTTGTCCCTAATGAGTTTATCCTCGGTGATACCAGCTCCATGGATTACTCCGTCCAGTCGACTATGTGACCGGTAAATTTTATCAATAAGATTACCAAACTCCGCTTCATCGCGGACATCAGCTTGGTAGTACTGCACCTTAGCCCCGTGGTTACGCATCGCAGTTATATTGCTGCGCATCTCCCTATCCTTAAGCAAGCGCACATAGGCTGCTTCTACCTGAGCTAGCTTTAGCGGCTGACCTTCCCTTTGCATACGGCTCATCAGCACCGCTTTTAACTCCCGACCTTCTAGCCCTACGGTTTCTTTTGCTTCTTCCGATTCTGGCAGTGGGGAACGTCCTACCAGTAAGAGAGTTGATTGGTAGCGTCGTGCCATTTCGCATGCCACATCAGCAGTGATACCTTGAGCTCCTCCAGTTACTAGTATTACCGAGGAAGAGTTTATTTCTAGGGCGGTTGGCCCTTCATTATTAACGGGGCATTGCGCAAGCTCGAGGGCTATACGCCTAGAACCCAAGTAGCCAACCTCAACTTGCCTATCGAGTGCAGTCATTTCTTGCAGCAACTTCGAGGCAATAACGGAGGGAGCCTCCTGCGGGTTAAGGTCAACGGCTTTTACCCGAACCTCAGGGTACTCGATAGCTATTGTCTTGAGCAACCCCGTGATACCTCCTTGTCCTGGAAAAAGTTGGTTTGTCTCCGGAGCCATCTCACTTGGTGGAACACTTGAGAAGGTTCCACCCATCCCGGTGGCTGCTACTAAGCAAGCTCCGCCAGCCTGAGAAGCCTGCTTGAGGTCTTCGCTGAGACTCTTAGCCAAGCAGAAAAGACTCTTGACTTCCAGCCGGAGACGCTTCTTCCAACTCCTTAAGTCCATCTTCTCGAAGGGTATCCCACTCCTTAGTGGTAATAGGTGAATAAGCCCTCCGATAGGTCCTTGTCGTTGGCGAATTATGTTGAGTACTTGGTCAACTGCCCCTGGAGAAGCTATATCCATCGTGTAAAATCCGACTCCCGAACTCTGAGATTCGAAATCTTCGCCTATCCTGACAAGTGCGACAGGGTAACTTTGGGCTCTCAGCGCTTCGGCTAGGGCTTGGGCAACTCCATTCTCATCATCAGTTATGATGAGCACCCTGTTTGGAGCTAGTGACCCAAACTGGTTGTTTATAGGCCTATCGATAGCAGTCAAGGTGAAACGCTGAGTGGTGTCATCCTTAATGGTTTCTTGCACCGCGATTTTCGAAGCATCAGAATCCGAGTTGTATTCTTCGAACCTAGGTTTAACTTCTTCTTCTCTCATATATTCCGGACGGTTTTCTATCCAATAAATAATTTCTCGTAGAGTCTTAAACGACGCTACCTTTTCTATAGTCTGTTCCATGTTTTGATCACACGTCCAGGTAAAATTCTCCTGTAGGTTACTTAAAATCTCGACACGCCTAGTAAAGTCAATCCCCAGGTCGGTTTCCAGGTCTAAATCTAAGTTGAGCATCTGTAGTGGGTATCCCGTCTGTTCACTAACAAGCTGAAGTAGACGCGATATTAATTCATCCTTGTTTAAGAGAATCTCTCCTTCCCGGTGTGATTTACTCGGAGCAGGTGAAGGTTCTTCCTCCGTCAGTGGTGCGGTAACAGCTTGCCCTTGTTCAGAAGGTGATTCTTGCGAGATGGCCTGCTGGGAAAGAGCTGAAGATAAACCTTGGGCAGAGTCGTATGTGTCATGTGCTTCGTATGCAGCCTGAAAGTAGGCCTGCATTACACTTTCCTGTGTATCTAGGAAATGATTCATCATCTGTTGAAATTTCGCCATAACTCGAGTATCCTCATATCTCGATAGAGGTGGATCACCCGATTCCATCATTTGCCTATCGGACCCTACTACTGGCAAATCAGGCTGAGAAACCCTCTGGAAAGTGGGAGAAATCGAAGCTTCTGGTGCCTGCTCCTGTTTAGTCTTGTTAGAAGCTGTGGTATGCCTGAAGCTCACTTGGTCACCAGTGGCCACCAAGCGAATCGGCTTAACCTGACCTGCGTGTGGAGTGGAAACTGCCGAAAGAGGTATGGCTCGGCTACCATTAACCAACCAAGCTGTGTCAGAAGGCTTTTCTTCCTGTGTCTCCTCATCCAGTTTATCGAGGTTTAGTTGCCGCACTTCTCTTTTTTGATAAAATATATCGGGCTTGATGGGCACACCATGGGCAGCCAATTGCCCCATTAGGTGATGGAGTTGTAGCAAACTTGACCTGCTGCTTCGATCGGAAGAAATAATCAGACACTTTCTATTCCTGAGAATCTGACTAGCTAGGCCGGTTAAAACAGCGCCTGGCCCCACTTCTACAAAGATTCGGGCGCCTGCCTCGTACAGAGCTTCAATCTCCTGAACAAATTTTACTGGGCTTACAAGGTGTTCAACAAGCAGGTCGGCAATAGCCTTTGGCTTCCGGGGATAGGGACTCGCGGTCGTGTTGGAAAATACTTCCAGCTGAGGTTCAGCTAACTCAACGTTCGAAAGGAACTGCGCTAAATGCTCACGAGCCGGTGCTATAATCGGTGAGTGAAACGCACATGCAACTGAGATAAGTCTAGTCCTTATGCCCTGAACCTTGAACTTCTCCATCGCCTCGTGTACACCGGATATTGCTCCGCTAATTACTGTCTGTTCAGGAGCATTCATATTGGCAATTTTTACATCCTCTATATCAGCCAGAATCTCAGCAACAGTCTGAGCTTTAGCATCAATCGCAGCCATGGTGCCTGGCTCGTTTCCCGCTGCCTCAACGATAAAGCGTCCTCTAGCCTCTGACAAGGCAATAAGAGTGTCTTCACTAAAAGTACCAGCAGCGTAAAGGGCAACATACTCACCATAGCTATGTCCTGCGACAAAGTCAGGGTGCACCCCCAGTGTCTCGAGGAGGTGGAACATTGCTATGTCTGCTGCTCCCACTGCCGGTTGAGCTACATTAGTCTGAGTGAGAGATTGCTTCTGAGCACTTTCTGCTTCTTCGCTAAATGTGGGTGGGGGAAAGATATAGGAGCTCAATGGTCTTGGTAGTTGAGATTGCAGAATTTGGTTCGCCCTCTCGAAGCAGATGCGTACCTCTGGAAAATGGATAGTAAGCTCCTTCAGCATATTGAGATATTGGGAGCCCTGTCCAGGAAACAAGAAAGCGACTTTTGCCTCTCTCACTAACGGTTGCTCGGAAAAGTAAATACCTCCCGGTTCATTAATCTGTATATTTCCGCCTGAAGGCTCTGTGTCCGAGGTAGCCAATACTTCCCGTGCCCGAGCGACCTTCTGCTGCAGATCTTCTATAGATGTAGCCACAATTGCAAGACACAGGTAGCCACAAGATTCGACCTGCCCTTCCGACTGGCTTTTTTGTTCATAAAGACTGTTTAAAGTGTAGGCCAGATCTCGAACTCTAGGCCTAGCCCCTTGAGACAACGCTTTCTCTATCAGTTCGATAGTTTTGAGGATTTCCTGACGTGATTTACCGGGAATGAGAATCAACTCACTTTGCCATTTTTGGAGCGTAGAGTCTTGCTCTATTTCCTTTCTCAGGTATTCATCAGTATATTCTTCAAGAACAGCATGGAAATTTGACCCCCCGAAGCCAAAAGCGCTCACCCCGGCTCTGCGTGGGTGTTCATGGGTGCTTTCTACCCAAGGACGCGTCTCGGTATTCACGTATAAATCACTGTCGGGAGTATCCAACTCCGCGATGGGTCTTGATACACCTAGTGTAGGCGGTAATATCTTATAGTATAATGCCAGTACTGCTTTGATAAAACCCGCTATACCAGCCGTGTACTTGGTATGACCAATCATAGACTTCACGGAGCCGAGGGCACAATTTTGTACTGCAGTGTGTGCATCATCAAATACCTGGCTGAGCGCCGCAATCTCAACTCTATCACCTACTACAGTGCCAGAACCATGGGCTTCTATTAGACCGACTGTAGCCGGTGAGATATTTGCCTTCTGATATGCCCGTTTTAATGCTAGAACCTGTCCTTCCAAACGTGGAGCAGTGATTGATTTTCCTTTCCCGTCACTAGAAAACCCAACTCCTTTGATGACAGCGTATATCCTGTCCCCGTCACGTTCCGCATCATACAAACGCTTGAGGATTACCACACCGATGCCTTCACCAAGGACGATTCCGTCAGCTTTTTCGTCAAAGATACGAGCTTGTCCTGTTGGAGATAAAGCTAGAGTTTTACTGAAGCACAGGTATGCAAAGGAGCTTTGCATTGTGTCAATACCGCCAACGATAACCATGTCACTGGTGTGTGTCTCAAGTTCTTTGACGGCGAGATACACTGCAGTCAGAGAGGAAGCACATGCAGCATCTACCACATAGTTGATGCCTCCCAGATTAAAGCGGTTGGCCACTCTGCCAGCAGCGACGTTCATTAGTATGCCAGCAAATGAATCCTCAGTCCATTCCGGCAGAGCATCCTTAATATGAGACAATATTTCCGATGAGTTGTTCCCAAAAAGTGTTGGTAAATTGGAGCGAATAGCGTATTTTTGCCCTAAATCTCCGCCCCCTCCCCCAGTACCAAAAATAACAGAAGTACGCTCGCGCCTAAAGCTACGCTTATCATAACCTGCATGCGCCAGGGCCTTTTTAACCACCTCTAGTGTTAGTAATTGAAGGGGTTCAATGGAATAAAGAGCCCTTGGAGGTATTCCATGCTCACCTGGCTCAAAAAGTATGTCGTCCAAGAATGCCCCCCATTTTGAGTAGACCTTGTCTCTCGCTCTAGGTTCTTGGTCATAGTACAACTTCCAATCCCACCGTTCTTGGGGAACTTCTGTGACGGCATTAACTTTATTGATAATGTTCTCCCAAAAAGCCTGTAAGTCAGGTGCCTTTGGCATGATACAGGCCATGCCTATTATTGCAATATCAGAAGACTCTTGCTTTACCATAAGTGGCTTAACGTTCTGATGCGATTTGGACAGGTTCTTAAGTCTTTGTGAGCTTTGCACAGCAACGTCATAATGGAGCGCCTCAATGGTGCATACGTGGTTCCGCATAGCTCCAATCTCTCCAATCAAATACATCCCATTGACTCGCTGCTCTTCTTCATCTAATATTGCAGTTTTTGTTTCATGGAGCTTATCCGTTACCTTTTGGAGTTTGCCTCTCGATGCAATGCTGAGACGACCGAGACACATCTTCTCCAGTTCAATACGAATCTCTTCAACAGATTTACCCTCTCGTTTGAGCCTCCGTTTTTCTTCCTCAAATGTTTCAGCGAAAGGGGTATATATGCATCGGTTTGCATGTCCGCCCCCGACGTTGAGAATAACCGTCCGGTCACAATTGAGCGCTTCTTGCTGATAGGTATTGACAATACCCCCGCTATTGACCAACTCTTCTGTGAATAAGTAAGCGGTACCCATCTGTACACCCACCCGAATGCCTTGCTCCACTAATGGGGCGGCGATGACCGCTACCATTAAGGCAGATAGCGCATCGTGGATTCCTCCTGCAAACAGTACGTGGTATTCAGAATTATCTTTGCTAGATGAGAGATATTCTAAAAGTTCATTTATCATCGTTTCCCAAAGGACAAAGCTGCAGATAGGCCCGACGTGTCCACCGGATTCCCGTCCCTCAAAGATGAACCTTTTGTCTCCATTTTTTAAGAACATTTTTAATAGCCTGGGGGACGGGACATGCAAATACGTGGGAATACCCGCTTCTAGCAGGGGTCTGCTCTGCTCTGGCCATCCTCCTGCAATCAATGCGTACGGAGGATGACAGTCGCAGATAACCTCCATTTGCTGCCTTAGAAGTTCTGGGGGCAGAAAGCCCATGATTCCGACTCCCCAAGGTTTGTCTTCTAACAGACGCTGGGTCTCTTCCAGGAGGCTTCTTAACTCAGATCCGGTCATCAAGGAAAGAGCCAGAAATGGCAGACCTCCTCCCTCAGCTACTGCCAAAGCGAAGGCTGGCGTGTCGCTGATGCGACTCATCGGTCCCTGGACTATGGGATAGCGGGTACCATGCGATTGGGCTAATGGCGATCCTTTGTCAAGGGGACGTAGTTTCTGAGTAC
>Ga0315543_1003490_pt1 | contig 14044 bp, 19 predicted proteins | sample SalMarSW160210MG_2_FD_203098 | JGI IMG/M metagenome (GOLD analysis project Ga0315543, IMG submission 203098) | Salt marsh sediment microbial communities from the Plum Island Ecosystem LTER, Massachusetts, United States - Salt Marsh Sediment SW1601-210 ...
AATCATAGTCCGCCGGTGATCACCATACCTCGATTTCAATTCAGCAACGTCTTGCTGAATAAGGAATGATACCTTCTTGGGATTAGCCAATAAATCTTCTAAGTAGGAAATATTGCTTATTATGTTCCTGTATTCCTCATCTACCTTCTCTCGCTCCAGGTGAGCCAACCGGCGAAGTGGCATGTCAAGAATAGCTTGTGCCTGAATCTGCGATAAGCTAAAAACTGATGCTAGCTTGATACGAGCAGACTCAACCGTCTCACACTCACGAATTGTGTTGACCACTTGCTCGAGATTATCCAAGGCGATTTTAAGTCCCTCAAGTATATGTGCCCTCTCCCTGGCTTTTTGAAGTTCAAACTGAGAACGCCTGGTGATAATCTCCCGGCGAAAATCAATGTAACAAATCAGAGCCTCTTTAAGGTTAATAAGCTTAGGTTGCCCATTAACCAAAGCTACCATATTAATGAAAAAGGCAGTCTGCATTACAGTGTTCAGGTAAAGATTATTAATCACCTGCTGGATAGATGCCTCTTTCTTAACTTCAATAACAATTCTCATGCCTTCTCTATCTGATTCATCCCGTACTTCACTAATACCATCAATCTTCCTTTGCTTAACTAGCTCAGCTATCTTCTCCACTAAAGCTGATTTATTCACCTGATAAGGAAGCTCAGTGATAATTACCTGTCCTCTACCCCCCTTGGTGGTTACCTCATTAACTTTAGCCCGAACCACAATTTTCCCCTGCCCAGTGGTATAGGCATTCCTCATTCCTTCAACGCCCAAGATCAGACCCCCACTAGGAAAATCAGGCCCCTTAATAAACTCCAAAAGTTCCTCAATAGTAGCATCAGGGTTGTCAATCAAATAAGTGATGGCATCACACACTTCAGCAAGATTATGTGACGGTATATTAGTTGCTATGCCCACAGCTATACCTGTAGAGCCATTAACCAACAGATTAGGTAATCTTGCTGGCAAGACAGAGGGTTCCTTGAGGGAAGCATCAAAGTTAGGAACGAAGTTAACAGTATCTTTGTCAATATCAGCTAGCATCTCCTGTGCAATCTCAGTGAGCCTGGCCTCCGTGTATCGCATCGCTGCTGGTGGGTCATTATCGACGCTGCCAAAATTACCCTGTCCATCGATTAAAACGTATCTCAAGGAAAAATCCTGTGCCATCCGCACCATAGCTTCATAAACGGGAGCATCACCATGAGGGTGATATTTCCCCATAACCTCCCCGACAATTCGAGCACTTTTCTTATGTGGACTATTATGGCGTATCCCCAACTCATTCACGGAGTAGAGAATACGCCGTTGCACTGGCTTCAAGCCATCACGTACATCAGGCAATGCTCGCGACACAATAACGCTCATAGCATAGTCAAGGTAGGAGCTCTTCATTTCCTCTTCGATATTAATAGGCTTTACTGTCCCTACTGCCATTGTGTCTTACTCTCCTCTGTTCTTCACTCGATATCCTCAACCACCGAGAAACCATCTGGCAAGATTTCTTCAGCGGAATCCTCAACGTCCTCGTCAAAATGCTCGACTTCTTCCATTGCCCCTTGTTCCTTGCCAGCAACATCTCGTCTCAGTGATCCTCCTGTAGCATAAAAATGGGAAGACCTTGCGGTTTCACCTGGGAAAGAAGGAATACCACTTTGCTCGGGATGCTGATATACTTCTTTAATTATCACCTGCATTTTGTTTGCTTCTATATCAAAAATGGCAGCCACATACTTATTGCCACCTTTTATCAGTTTCGTGAGGCGTGAGTTGTGTTTAGGTTCTACCTCGCCGAGATACACCCCATCACCACTCTTAACGACCAGGCGCTGTCCTTCTACGTCCAACTGCACCTGGTCACCCTGAGCTACTGTAACTAATACGTCGCTTGAGGCTAAATTATGAAGGTTTACCATTCCGGACTTGGTTGATTCAGTAACAAAAAGCTCAGGGATAATTTTGTTGAGTCTACTAGCAGATCTCACGCTGGATTCCGGTAAACTATCCAAGCGAGCAATATTTTTCTTAGCAATAGGATTATTCGGTGCAAGTTCCAGTGTCTTAAGATAAGCTTCCTTTGCCTGAGCAAATTCCCTCAATTCGGTCAAAGCTCTGCCAAGACGATTATAAGCTTTAATATCGTTAGGGAATCTTTCAAGCATATTCCTGTTTAACTTTGCAGCTTCTTCCCAGCGTCCTTGCACGGCCAAATTTATCGCTTCACTACTTAATCGTTGCCTTTGTAAAGCTTCCTCTTCCCCAAATTGATAAGGCATCTTTGATCACCTCATATAACAATAGTAATATAAGCATCTTACCATAGCAAATGCACTCATTTACCCCTGCAAAGTCACAGCAAATAGCCGAGAATAAATAGGCCCGTCAGGTGTTAGCTGGCTCTTCATCAGATTGATAGAATTTACAGTAATATAGCCTTTGCTCTCAAATTTGGTAGAGGTCAATAAGCGCCCCAGGCCATTTCTATCACTTAATGAGGCGTTATCCCTGACCCGTGCCAGTGTCAAGTGTGGTACAAATGATTGATTTTCTCTAGCAAAGCCTAAACGAACAAGTTTGGAATCCATCGTCCGCTGTAACTCTAAAAGCTTGTCTGTCTCACCGCTTATACCTACCCAGATAACACGTGGCTGCTCCATTCTTGGGAAGGCTCCTAAACCCAAAATCTCCAACCGAAACGGAGAGACTCCACGAACGGCTTCCCTCATAGCTCCAGTTATCTCAGTTATCTGATTAACAGCAATATTACCTAAGAATTTTAAGGTCAAATGAACATTCTCAAAGTCCACCCACTTAACGAACGGCTGCCTGGCATCCATCAGTCTATTGCCTAACTCTGCCAGGTCAGACTTAATTTCACCAGGCAACTCAATAGCGATAAAAGACCGAATCCTCTCGTGCTCAGATGTCAAGCTTCTCCCTTTTTAGCATAGGCTAATTCAGCCACCACTACATTTGTAGTCTTAATTTTAGCTTCAATCACATTTTTTGAAAATATTCCATTTACCGTATAGACATTATGAATCATCTTTATTTACAATAGTTAGATTAATAATATTTACTACTCACAAGCAAATGTCAAATCGCATCAAAGTAGTCTCCCAAGATAGCATGCATAGCAATCCGTTCGATCTATCTGTGCCGGAGCTTACACAGATGGCAAAAAAAGTACGCCAGCACATAATTAGTATGATCGCTACAGCAGGCAGTGGACATCCCGGAGGTTCTTTATCAGCGACAGACATCATCACTGCACTTTACTTCAAAATTATGCACTATGACCCGCATAATCCTAGATGGCAAGACCGGGACCGTTTTATATTAAGCAAAGGACATGGCGCTCCAGCTTTATATGCCGTCCTGGCTGAAAGTGACTATTTCCCAGTAGAGGAATTGACCACATTGAGAAAACTAGACAGCCGCCTCCAAGGACATGCCGACAGAAACTTTACCCCTGGAGTGGAAATGTCAGCAGGCTCGTTAGGTCAAGGTTTATCCTTCGGCATTGGTATCGCACTAGCTGCCAGGCTTGATGAGCGCGATTATCAAACTTATGTTCTCCTTAGCGATGGTGAATGTGAAGAAGGGCAAACTTGGGAGGCAGCTTTATCAGCCCCCCACTTCAAATTAGACAACTTGACCGTCACTATTGACCGTAATCGACAGCAACTCAGCGGCTGGACTCGAAATATCATGGACGTCGAGCCGTTAAATGAAAAATGGCAAGCTTTCGGTTGGCATACTATTGAAATAGATGGCCATAGCTTTAATCAAATTCTAGCTGCTTTCGAGGAAGCCAAGACAATTAAAGGCAAGCCAACCATCATCATCGCGCATACCATTAAAGGTAAGGGAGTTAGCTTCATGGAAAACAACGTTGAATTCCATGGCAAGGCACCTACCACGGAAGAAGCGGAAAGAGCGTTAGAGGAACTGGAATAATCATGACTGTGGAAGCATCCACTCGCGAGGCTTATGGCAGAACCCTGATTGAACTGGGCAAACAAAACAAAGACATTGTTGTTTTAGATGCCGATCTATCACTGTCAACAATGACCTATCTTTTTGCACAAGAATTCCCACAGCGCTTCTTCGACTGTGGTTTAGAGGAACAAAACATGATAGGCATAGCTGCTGGATTAGCTGCTTCAGGGAAAACCGTTTTTGCCAGCTCTTTCGCTGTTTTCGCTTCATGTCGTTGCTTTGACCAAGTTAGGTTGTGTGTTTCCCAACCAAAGCTAAATGTTAAAATCGTGGCTACCCACAGTGGCATTAGCGTTGGCGAAGATGGCACTTCTCACCACGCCATCGAGGATTTATCGTTATATTGCGCACTTCCCAGTTTTACTGTTATTGTCCCCGCTGATGCTATCGAAACTACCAAGGCAGTAAAAGCGGCTGCAGCTACCTACGGACCTTTTTACATCAGATTAAGCCGCCCCAAGACACCACTCATCTACCATGAAGACCATCATTTCATAGTGGGTAAGTCGATAACCTTGAGACCTGGTAAAGACGTTACCATTATAGCCTTGGGCATTATGGTAGCTAAAGCTTTACAAGCAGCACAGAAACTGGCAACGCAAGGAATAGATAGCCGTGTAATTGATATGCACACTCTCAACCCCCTGGATGCGGAAGCTATAATCAAAGCAGCTTCAGAGACAGGCGCCATTGTCGTTGCTGAGGAGCACCTAGCACACGGTGGTCTGGGCAGCCGTGTTGCTCAAGTAGTAGCTGAAGAAAAGCCAGTGCCTATGTCCTTCGTCAACCTTAAAGATCATTATGCTTCGTCGGGCAAAGCCGAGGAACTGCTTCGAAGATTTGGGCTGACCGCGGAGGGTATCGAGGAAGCAGCAAAGCAAGTTGTTCAAAAGAAAAGAAGTTCCCTTCTTGGAGATGCCTAGCAAGATTTGGCATCAACAGCTCAGCATCAAACCGCTACCCTTCTAAGATAATCCTGGCGTCTACAGCCACAACCCTATCCTTATAGGCAAATATAGGATTAAGATCGAGCTCCTTAATTTCAGGAGTTTGCTCTACAAACCGTGAGACTCTCACTATTAGATCTTCCAGCATATCGATGTTAGCTGGCTCTTGCCCCCTATAACCTTTCAGTAAAGGGTAGCCCTTTATTTCCCTGATCATTTCAGCAGCATCCCTTTTAGTAATTGGGACTATCCTGAAAGAAACATCCTTCAGTAACTCTACCAGAATACCGCCGAGGCCAAACATGAGCACTGGTCCAAATTGAGGATCCTTGCTCATGCCGACAATTACCTCGATGCCCAGACGAGCCATTTTCTGAACCGTCAACCCGTGAATAATAGCGCTGGGATATCTCTGCTTTATAGATGACATGATTTCACTATACGCCTTGCTCGCCTGAGTGGCATTAGCAATGCCCAATCTAACTCCACCGGAGTCACTCTTATGAACAATATCAGGCGAGGCAATTTTAAGCACCACCGGGAACCCCATTTCTTTACTCACAGAGATAGTTTCTCGCTTGGTTCTAACCAGCCTTGTTTCAACAACTGGTATGCCTGCTCGCTCAAGCAATTTCTTAGATTCAAACTCCGTTAACACTGTCCTTCTCTCCGTCCTTGCTTTATCCAAAATTGTGGTTCCTGCTGTCATGTCTTTCCATTTCCTCCCGTGATTCAGCTATCTGTGTATTATAGCCCAATATAAAACGCCTGTATATCACCACACGCTTGGCCATTCAAAGCCGGTGAACGCTTCACGGAGTATTATGAGTACAGGCAAGGGTTAGCCAAGACTATTTTTAGCTTGCTAAATTCCCAACCGGTAGAGCGCGCAAACGAAGTTGGTATTCCTAATTGGAGCAAGTCCTTGGCTAATTCAGTGCCGAGGGAGGGACTCGAACCCACACTCCCTTGCGGGAAACGGATTTTAAGTCCCAGAATGAAGCTAAAACATTAAGCAATTTGCTTAACAATTTCCTATCTAGCAGAAGACAAGGGACATCACCAAGGACACTGCAATTCTATCAAGGATATTTGAACCTAGCCAAGTCTGTTATTGGCATTGGTGTTAAGGGACAAGACATTGAGTATTTCCTAGATAGCCTGGAATGTTCTAATGGTGGTAAACATGCTTATTATAGGGTGTTAAGAGCATTCTATAACTGGCTATATTCACCTAAGAGTATCTATCATCTCAATCCTCAAAATAACCCTATCCTTGCTGTGGAATCTCCAAAGGTAGAAAAGAGGATATTGCCTAGCCTAACAATAGAGCAACTAGACTATCTCATTGAGCATGCTGATTGTGTTAGAGATAAGGCAATTATTAGCCTGTTTGCTGATAGTGGTCTAAGGTTGTCTGAATTAGCCCATATCAAAGTTAGTGATATAGATTGGCAACATAGGCTCATTAAGGTCATTTGCAAAGGTAACAAAGAGGGACTAGCTCCATTCGGTAAGAGGACAGAGGCATTACTCAGGGAATGGCTATCACAACGGGAAGTTATTAACGATAAGCTATGGGATATTAGCAACAGGCAAATTCAATGTATGCTACACAGACTATCTAGTAAAACGGGACTTGTCTGCAATGCTCATACATTTAGACGGACATTTGCTAGTATCCTGGCTAAACGTGGTGTAGATAGCCTGCATATTATGAGACTGGGACACTGGTCAAGCATAGCTATGGTACAAAGATATACCCAGTCTGTTAGGTTCGAGGACTCATTAAAGCTATACTCAGAGATAGTTAGCTAGGACATATTGTAGCTTCACTTTGTTTAGGACTATCAATCCGTTTCCAAAGCTAAAACGTTAAGCATATCTAGCTAGGAAATTAAGCAAGACTCACAGCTTCACTCTACCCGTCCATAGATAGCCTTATTATAAGGGGGTATCCCCCACCCCGTTCCAGATTTGCAGTGATATAGAGATGTATTAGTTGCTCTCTGAGAAATTATTCAAATACCCCTAAATAATATAAGCGATACGAGGGTAATAAGTTATGGTAAGTATACCATGATTACATGTAGACAGCACCAATCAAGTGATATATTATTATGTAATGCTAAAACGGATTCTCCTAGATATATTGCTAGTGCTTCTTGGTCTTGGAATCGCATGCTTGATTATACAATTAACTGCTATCCCAGAGAAGCATTATCAAGGAATTTCTATCTTGCTTGGTTTTGTAGGTTTGGCAATGGGAGAGAGAAAATTTCTTTGGACATGGATTGTGAATATCTATAGAGCAGCCAAAATTCTAATAGAGCAGGAACAAAACTTGGGCAGTTTTGTGAAACCATATATTTGGGATATAGACCTTTATCCAGACCGAATTAAACCTAGCAATGAGGTTGACTATATTGTTGTCGCATTATCATGGGATAATCGAACATACAAACGGGTCAAGGTTCATAATATCAAAGGGACTCTTAGCATCAATGGGAGCAAGCCCCCCGATAATTTTCCATCATTTATCCGAGATGTCAGCCTTAAAGAATTGGAGCGAAGTTCAAATCCACAACCTATTAATGTTACTATTGCTAGGGATGCACTTAGAATTGTTCAGGATATTCGCCAAAAAGGATACGGTAAAATTAACATTGGGTTCGATATAACAGCAATCGCCAATGGTAATTCTATGTCATATAGTATTGTTCATACAACGAAGTATGTAGGCTAGTTTTTCAGAGAGAGTAGTTGTTACCAGAGCTTCTTATTGAGTATACGAGTTAGACGTTCAAGCCAGTCTTCTTTATATTCAAAATAAATCTCTAGCTTAGGAAGTTTGAAGTAACGTTCATTGTAACGTCTGTATGCTTCCATGTATTCTCTTCTCATGCCTTTGATTATAACGCCAAGCATGTTAACGTTCAATGTTTATAGTCCCGTCATACTCTCTCTGTTTATAATCCACCCTTCCCATCCCCACCCCATTATATATGGGTGATTTTGAAGGCAAATATCCTCAGTGTTATGATGTAGAGAGTGAGACCTGATATTATTCTATGCCTGATTATCCTGATGGCAATCTTCGTTTACGCTTTACGTCATCCTGATGTTGATGACTGGCGTGGTCATTAGGGTGACTGAGGGATACTGATGGAAGGTTTGCTAAGTTTGAGGGTAGTTTACCAAGTATCAGAGTAGAATAAAAAGGAGGTTAAAGTGAAGAAAATAACAATAGGCATAATGATATTTGCAATAGCTACTTTTATGGTTATTGGATTAACTGCCTGCAATAATACCACGGGTGAAAGTCATGCAATAGGGCTCGTCAAAGACTCTGTAACAGCTGTCCCTTATGATACAGTACGTACCTGGGATTATAAGACAGGGAAATTAGAAGGGGGAATAGCTGTTTTAGTGAATGACAATGGTGCTTACTGGGTAAAGAATGACATTGTGTATGCTGCCAATGGAGTTGCGAAAACTTGGTCGCCAAGCTTGGATTATTCTCCAGTTGGAGTTGATTTTGATACAGTTCGGAAGGTCTGCTAAGTTTGAAGATAGCTTGAGGCTTACAGCTTGCTTTCCACTTTTCTAGTGATAAGCTTCATATAGTTGGTCTAAGGCTTCATGCCACCTCTTGCGGGCATTCTAGTACGAAGAATTGCCCACCCAGAAGTCAGTTAACCCCATATCATTCTTGTGAACACAACACTGCTAGTGTTGTTAGGTGTATAGCTGTGGCGGTATAGGTATTCGCATTAGCTTCCCCGCTTCTTCCTTCTCTATTCTTTCCGTCTGAACTGTCATATATTCTATTTCTTGACCTCTGTATGTTATTCGAACACGCCACTTGACCTTCCCTTTCCTCATGTTTTCGAATAGTCTCCTTTCAATTTCTCGACTCAAATCAAAGCTATGCACTAGGTGATATGCATAGTTCGGGAATACTACCACGTTTCTTGGCGGCTCACTCTGTTTTGGGTATTGCTTACTTACGTTGTCCTCGGTAATTTCTTCATCTTCGCCAAAGAACGTAAGCTCAGCAGTCAGTATGTTAGCTGGTAGCGAACCTGTATTCATTATGGAGACCTCTTGTGTGACTACGTGCCCCTTACTCTCTGCAGATGCCTCACCAGGCTGCAGTGCTAGAAATGGCCTTGTTGTGCTTCTAGTTAATCCCAAAGCCTGAGTTGCCAGTATAGCAGCAATACCAGCGAAAATTGCCGTGATGGAGCTTACTAGGAAAGGAGCTTCCCAGTAGAACCGCTCAAGGTTGGTGTTATAAAGTATCCCCATTCGTGTGAAGACAATTACAGCCGCCAAAGAGCCTAACGAGAACAAGAGCAACTGCCTTATTCGTTGCTTTGATAACTTGAGCAGCTTCAGTTTTTTGGAACTCGAGAACTTCATGGTCATATTTTAGGTGTGCTTAGATGAGTTGCCAACTATGCACAGCTGCCTAAACAGATACTGCCTTCATCGTTGCGAATTTACCTATCTACTCATCAGGTAAAGGTGGAGTAGTCATAATTATCGTAATCGTAGCATTTGCAGAAAGAGGACTATCAGTTTGATTCGTACTGTTAGTTATTTCATTATCAGGAATGCTGGTATCAGCGGTTGTTGCTAAGCTATCACCTGATATGAGTAAGCCTGTTAATATGACCATTAGTGCCAGCAAAACAGCCAAGCTTTTCATTCCACGTCCTTTCTAGTCAACCAAGAATACATCTTATACATAGGAAAAATTACAAGCAGAAGAACAAGCTTTTCAATTACAAATGATAAGACTATAGCTGCAAAAAATACAACGAGAGCTAACCACCAACGGCTCAATCCTAAATATACTAAGCTGCCTATGAAGAGAATTAGAGCAGTTACACCAACTGAAACTCGAAAACGTTGGTCTACAAACATTTCTGTGGTTATCGGCGTGCTCATCGCTCCTCTCTCCCATGCAGCGACAATATATCCCATAGAGAATGAAATGACTGAGACTACTATTATGATTATCTGTGTAGTGCCCATCTTTCTTGCTTCCACATTATATCATCAACAAGCAATGATTAGGAATATCGGAGGTGATATAATGATTTAGAATTAATGAGAGTAGGAGGTGTATTATGCCTAAACCTAGCCTTGATAAAGCCACCAAGAAAGCCCTTTTGGATGCTCGCAACTTAGTAGAAGCAAACGCTAAAGCTGATGGGAATGAAGCTGAAACACGTGCACGTATACGTCACATCTTTGGAAAGATTATGGGATACGATACTTTCAAGCATATTACAGCAGAATATGCAATTCATAGTGCTGGGGATGCGGTATATTGTGACATTGCTGTCCAACTCAGCCATGAAGAGTCATCAAAACCTGATATTATCATTGAAGTTAAAAGAGTGAATATTGACCTCAGACCGAAGCATATTAGACAAGTTGCATCCTATGCTATTGATATTGGCTGCGAATGGATATTGTTAACCAACAGCAAGGAATGGAAGCTTTACCGTATCACTTATGGGCAGCCTCCACAAACTAAATCGATAGAGTCTTGGAATTTACTAAATGATGACCTCCCTGTCTTAGCTAAGAAGTTTGAAATAATCGGCTATAAGAACGTTAGAAAGCAAGGCTTGGACAAATTGTGGGAAATACGGAACGTATTAACCACCAATAACATGCTGAAGGTTATCTTGGCAGAAGATTCAATAAAGCTATATCAACGCAAGATAAAGAAAGCTACTACAACAACGGTATCTCCAGAAGATATTGTTAGCTCCTTTCGCCACTTACTAAACGAGGCTACGCTCTCTGAAATGGATAAAATAAGGATATCCCTACCAGCGAGGCAGCAACGTGCTAAGACTTCAAAAGCCGCTAAGAGTAAGCCAATCTCAGTAGAGCAACAGGTGAAGACGGTGGATGATGATGCCATGCCTTAGCACTAATTGCCCACTTCGTGTGAATACTTCGTTTCACCACATCATCACAAAGCTACAGATATGGACAAGGTGTTATCCCCACAACCACCCACCCATCAACCACCCTGGTTCGGCGTCACCCACACCAAGTGACGCCTCTCCATTGAAGAGTTTTGTAGTTTGTAGTTTTGGTAGTAAATTCTTTAATTACTACAGACTACAAAAACTACACTTTATAGCTAACTGGTATATCTCTTAGACTTCATTGGTGGTGTCCAACCTAACCCGTTTTCTGGTATAAACTGAGCTTTATCGTAATCCCATATAACACGATATGGCTGTAATAACCATTCAGCATCCCTTGTTTTTGGGGCACATAACCACTTAGCAACTTCAATCCTTACAGATTTACCCTCTGCATCCTTTCTCGGTTGGCTTTCAGCTACAAACATTAAAATAGTGTCGGCTCGGTCAATGAGGTCACTAACACCTTTCAAACGGTCTGGAGCGAATGAATCTTCACTGTGTCCTTGAATGTGGGTGGCTTTCCTAAAGTTATGGTTAAGGATTATGCTGCAATTAAACTCCGTTTTTATCTCATTTAGCACAGGTTCTATCTCATTATTCCAATCTACCTTATGCAATTGTCCCTTAATGAATAGAGATAGTGGGTCAAGAATGATTACCTGTGGTGGTCGCATCTTGTCTTGTCTCAATAGGTTGAATAGGTTTTCCTTTCCTTCATCGTCATTAAGCTTATAGTTACCCCCCTTATCTGCTACAATCCTAATCTCTTCCAGAGGATAGATGTCCTTAGAATAACTCTTAGCTAGTTTCTGAATTCTCTTCTGCATCTGATTTTCAGTAAACTCTAAACTGAGATAGAAAGGCATCAATTCCCTACATTGAAGACCGTGCCACTTTCCACCCAATCTAAGCTGGAATGCAAGATGCACACTTTCCCAACTCTTACCAATGCCTACATTGCCAGCTATAATTAAGGTAGTTCCTTTAGCTAATATCTGGTCTATATCCCAGTCTATCAAAATTGGTGGTTTCTCTAACCAAATTCCCACAGTATCTTCTCCTAACCTCCTTGACTTTAGTCCCTTAGCTTCTTGACTTCTCATAATCAAACTCCTTCAATTCATTATTTAGTGTCTTTTCATTAGCCTTGATAGTGCTCAACACCAATCTAGGCAAGACACAAGAACCTAGACGAATATTGTAAAATGGGCAAGCTTCCCCAATGCATTCCTCAAAGTTATTCAGTGGACATCGTTGCATCGTTTACCTCTTCTTTACTCTCACCTAGCAGAATCTCTAGCTTCTTAATTGAACTCTCTACAGCACTAGGGTCTATACGAGTTATTAAGATAAGAGGCTTCACGTCTACAGTGATAGTTTCTCCGAATTGTAGATGTATCTGTTTTGCTATCTCAGAGGCATCTTGTCCAGAATACACCAACTTGTTCTGGTTCATCGCTAGTTGTTTAAGTAGCTTATCAACTTTCTTCAATTTAGGTAGACACTCAGTAGCTACCCTTATCATCTCAGCATAACTCTCTTGGTTAGTTTTCTCATAACCTCTTATGTGCTGGAGACTAACTTCCTTCTGAGCTAACCGCTCACGGTTCTTTGCTACAGTCATTTCATCCTGTATCTCGAAGCTTCTCTTCCTCAGCTTCTTTAATTCTCTTACATCGACTGGAGTTATAGCTACCTTTTCCAATTCCGTTATCTTACCGAGCAACTCTACCGATTCGTTCTCTAGCTCGTATACGCTTTTCATTTACTCTCTCCTCTCAGATTCAGATAGGCATCAAGTTGTTGCATCGTCAATCCTAAAGATTCAGCAAACTCTTGTTTCCTAGCAAATCTTTTTTGTTCATCCTTCTCAGCGAAATAAGCTTCCATCTCCAAAGTTACTTTACCCTTTTTATCTGGAAACTTCTCACCTATAGCCTTGCTTAACCGTTCCCTGGATTCTCGTTCCTGTGTAAGTCTATCCTCTTGTTCTTGCTGTATAGACTTTAGCTTCTCTTGCTCAGCCTCTTGTCGTTCTATGCTTTCCTCAATTCTCCTATCTATATCGTCCATATTATCGTCTCCTTTCTGAGTATTCCTGAATAACCTTGATTAGCTTCTCAAAGTGCCTTGGACTTGGCGAATCAGTACCTTTTTCCCATCTAGAAATCGCTTGATGTGTAACTCCCATCAACTCCCCAAGCTGTATCTGTGTTAATCCCGATGCTACCCGTAGTGACTTTATAAGCCAAGGCATCTGTCTTATCCTGAGAACATTAATTCTTTTCATTCTAATCCCTTTACTATAAGTATAGCACAAGTGTTTGTAAAAAATCAAGTCTTTTTCATGTTTTCTCGTCTATTTTCGTTGAAAAACTGTTGACTTTTTATGTCTAAAATGTTAAAATATAGGTAGGATGAATAGCGAGAAGGCACAGGACACACCGAGAAATACATCACTAGCACACGTGTTCTACACCATATCTCGTAGCTATGAGTTCTGTAGCTAAGCTCAAAATAAAAGGGGGTAAAATGAAGGCAAAGAGTCTAAGGCAAACTGCAAAAGAATTGGGAGTTAGTCCGAGTTACTTATCCCAGGTAAGGCATGGTAAACGTCCTGCTAGTGCAAAAGTGTTAAGCAACTTTTTAGGTCAAAGTGTTAAGCAGATTAGCAGTGCCGAGGGAGGGACTCGAACCCACACTCCCTTACGGGAAACGGATTTTAAGTCCGCCGCGTCTACCATTCCGCCACCTCGGCGAAAGTCAAGAAGGCGGCGAGCGGATTTGAACCGCTGTATCGGGGTTTTGCAGACCCCTGCCTTACCACTTGGCTACACCGCCATGAATCCACCTGGTGAAATAAGACCTTCGCTAAAAAACTTCATGGAGCGGAAGACGAGATTCGAACTCGCGACCTCCTCCTTGGCAAGGAGGCGTTCTACCGCTGAACTACTTCCGCTTTGAAATAAATTTTACTACCTTACTCCCACCAAGACAAGTACAAATTTGTGCCGAGGGGGAGACTTGAACTCCCACGGGCTTACGCCCACCACCCCCTCAAGATGGCGTGTCTACCTATTCCACCACCCCGGCGTGGCAGGGGCGGCAGGATTCGAACCC
>Ga0315543_1003491_pt1 | contig 14039 bp, 14 predicted proteins | sample SalMarSW160210MG_2_FD_203098 | JGI IMG/M metagenome (GOLD analysis project Ga0315543, IMG submission 203098) | Salt marsh sediment microbial communities from the Plum Island Ecosystem LTER, Massachusetts, United States - Salt Marsh Sediment SW1601-210 ...
GTTTGTTTATTTTGCGCCGTTCTGTGCATTTATACCGGCTGCGTTTGTGGCGCCGCTTTACCGGATATGGGAAGAGAAGCGCCAGGCGATATTTTACCTGTGGCTGTGGTTCGTGGCGGGTCTTTTTGTGATGAGCGTCGCCGGCGGCAAACGCCAGCATTATATTCTGCCGCTGATGCCAGCGATGGCGGTTCTGGCGGGAATAATTATCGACGATATGATATTTATCAACAAGGCGTACACGAGACGATTTGCCGCGATTTTTCTGGTGGGGCATCTTTTTGTTGTTGCCGGCGGTGCGGCAGGTGCGATTGTCTGGCGACTGAAAGCGGGGCATTTGCTGCAAAGTTTTGCAACGTATGCGGCAGTGATTATTGCAGTATTGATGATTTGCGTCGGCGTTCTTTTTTTGACGAACAAAAAGACGATTGCAACTGCGGGGCTTTTTGCGACGCTGTGCGCGGGTATTCTTGTCTGGCCGATGCTGGAGAACAAGACAGCCGATGAGAATTATATAATTCGTAATTTTGCCGGCAGTGTCGCATCTGCTGCGGCTGACAGGCAGGTAGTTGCTTATTGCAAAGTCAATGCATCGTTTATATACTATTTCGGGCAGGATGTGCCTGTGATATGCGATGCTAATGAAGTATATGTAATGTACAGCGGCGGCTGCGGGATTATCGCGACGGGGGGTAATTACAGGCAGCTTTTGGAAGATGAGCGGCTGAAAATTTCTGTTACGGGACTTGATTGGGGCCGCGGACTTTTTTTAAAGGATGAGGAAAATAAATGATGAATAAACTGGTTTTGGTTTTTTGCCTGTCGGCCTGTGTTGTAATAATGAACGGATGTCGCAAAAGCAGTCCGCCAGGGGCTTCGAGCGGTGAGGCTTCGGCGGAAAATCCTTCTGTTTCAAATTCGCTTAAAGAAATTATTTCTCATAGAAGCAGCTGGAATCCCATATTGTCGGGCTTTTACGGCAGCCAGATGCCGGATTTTGCGGTCAAGGATATAACCGGCAAGGCACACAATTTGAGCGATTATCGCGGCAAAAATGTTTTAGTGGTAATGTGGGCGGCGTGGTGCCAGCCGTGCCTGCAGGAGATTCCTCATCTAAAAGCGCTTCGTGAAATAATGCCGGCGGATAAACTTGCTATTCTTGCGATTTCGAACGAATCTGCCGGCGTGGTAAGAGCAAAAGCCGCCAGCGAGAATCTAAACTATACGGTCATTTCGCATCAAGGCACTTTGCCTAAGCCTTTTAGTAACGTAAGAGGCATTCCGTCGGCGTTTTTCATCAGGCCTGACGGCACATTGAAGCTTGTCAGCGAGGGAATGATGCATCTTGGCGAGACAAAAGCCGTAATTCTTGCCGATTAAGGAAACATCTATGCCTGAGGCGGTGAAACGCATACCCGTGACGAGAATTCAAAAACTTATCGCCCGGCGTATGCTCGAATCAAAGCAGAACCAGCCTTGCTTTTATATGACCGCCAGGGCCGAGGTCGGCCGGATTGCCGAGCTTCGCCGCAGCCTGAGCAAGCAGTCAGGCGTAAGGATTTCGATAAATGATTTTTTTATTCGCGCGATGGCTGTCGCGGTTGACAGATATCCTTTAATGGCGGGAAGTTTTAAGGGCGACCATATTGAAATTGCCGCCGGCGTCAATGTCGGCCTTGCCGTTGCCGCACCGAAGGGGCTGGTTGCAGTGGTGGTAAAAAATGCGAACGGCAAAAGTCCTGCAGATATTGCAAAGGAAACCGGCAAGCTTATTGATAAGGCGAGAAGTGATAAATTAAGACTCGATGAGATATCAGGGGCGTGTATAACGCTGACGGCACTTGGTATGTTCGGGATAGATTCCTTTCTTGCGATACCGCCGCCGGGACAGTGCAGTATCATTTCCGTGGGCAAAATCATTGAAGAGCCGGTTTTACGTGATGGAAAAACAGAGGCTAAAAAAATCATTGAGTTCGGCCTTGCTGCCGACGGCAGGATAGTAACTTATGATTATGCCGCAAGGTTTCTGATGGAAATAACAAACCTTGTCGCAAATCCGCAAAAGCTGATAGATTGACTTACGGAAGGTTGAAGAATTTCTTTGTGGTTTTTGTTACTTCGCCGGCAAACTTTTCGAGCGGCATCTGTTTTAGCTCCGCGATTTTAGCGGCGGTGTGAATAAGCAGGGCAGGGGTGTTTATTTTCTGTTTGCGCATCGGTTCGGGCGACATATAAGGGCAGTCGGTTTCAATCATCATTCTTTCGAGCGGGACGATTTTTGCAGCATTTCTTGTCTGCTCGGCGTTTTTGAATGTTACAACGCCTGTAAATGAGATATGAAAACCTTTGTCGAGAACGAGCTGTGCCTGCTCAGCGGCGGCACCCCAGCAGTGAAAGACGACATTTTTAAGGCTGTCTTTGAATTTATCGATAATTTCGAGCGTTTCGTCAAAGGCGTCTCTGCAGTGAATTATTACAGGCAAATCGCTTTGTGCGGCGATTTCAAGCAGGTTTTCAAAGAGATTCTTTTGTGCATCCTGTTTCGAAAAATCATAATGAAAATCGAGCCCTGTTTCGCCGATGGCGACGATTTTTTTGTGTTTTGCAAGCTCTTTGACGCGGTCAATATCGGCGTCTGAAACATCGGAGGCATAATGCGGATGAATGCCGACAGTGCCGTAAAGATTTTCATATTTGTCTATTACTGAAAGTACCCTTTCATTCTGTTCGGCATCAGTACCGATGGTTATCCAGCCGGTTACGCCTGCGGCAATACTTCGCTGCAGGACATTATCAAGGCCGTTTTGCAGTTCGTCAAAAGTAAGATGGGCATGTGAGTCAATAAGTTGCATTTTTGCATTCAGGATATTTTTTCAGGATTAACAATCAGCAGCCACTTTTCATGCTTAAGGTCGACTGTTCGAATCTCGATGTTATATTTCTTCAGTGCGCCGAGAATGACGTCAAATTCGTGTTTATCATCTGCTATGAACAGGTAAACATGGCTGTCTTTGAACATTTCAGCCAGTTCGAGTTCGAGCGTTTTAGGCATTGAAAAGGTCGGGTAAGGATCGGTCTTGCGAGTTACATTTTCCACTTCCTGTGCGCCATAAAAGAGCAGGCCGTCTGCCCGCTCATCGATGGTTACGATTTCGTATTTTCCATTCGGGATATGCGGACTGATTTCGGCCCATAATGCGCGGGCATCTTTTTCAGAGTTATACAAATGAGCCAGGGCAAGTCTGGAAGACAGCAGAAGCAATACCCATAGACAAGTCAAAGCGACGGGTCTTGCAAGGGCTTTTGCATTTGCTCTATCCAGCAGAGGCTGCAGTTTGCCTGCCCACAGCGGACAGGCGGCAACGGCAATGAGCGGCAGCAGAGGCAGACAGTAGAAAGCGAGTCTTGAACTTGCCAGCGAAAGGATTAACAGCGGTATGAAAAAGACCGCCAGCAGAAATAATTTTACCGGATGCTGCGGAAGGTTTTTCCACCAGTTTCGATTTAGTATCGTTGTTTTAAGCTGTTTTGTTTTTTCAAGCCAGATTGTGCTCCAGGGCAATGAGCCAAACAACAGGATGGGAAGGTATAGAAAGGCCTTGAACAATCCGGGATTGCGATGATATTTTTCTGTGACTAATCTTCCCCAGATTTGGTTGTCAAAGAAATACGCTGCAGCGCCGTGTACCTTTGCGGAGACATAAAAGTACCAGCTCAATCCTGTTATTATAAACAGCAGGATGCCGAACAGTGTCCAGGGGGTGAAAAAGAATTTTTTCGTCTGCCTCGCAAGCAGCAGATATATGAACATTCCGCTGCAGGGGATAAGAACGGCGGGGCCTTTTGTTAAAAAACCGAGGCCGAGTGATATATAGAAAAGGATTTTTAATAAGTTGCGGTATTGAGAGTTCGTGTTAAGGCTCAGCCAGAAACACAGAATTGAAGCAGTTGTCCATAAGACAAGCGGCGTATCGGGCGTGATAAAATTTGCGGCGATGAATGGGATCGCCATAGTTGCATAAATAAGGGTGCAGACGAAGGCGGTTAGTTTTTTGCCGAACAATGCAAAGGCCAAAAGGCCCGTCAGGGCAGCGGTCAAAGTGAAGCAGACGGCATTGAATAATCTGCAGGCAAACTCGGTTTGCCCAAAAGTTTTGATTGCTGCTATTATACCCCAGTACAGCATAGGAGGTTTTTCCAGAAAAATTTCCTCGCCCAGCCGTGGGATAAGGAAATTGCCGTTTTTTATCATAGTTACGGCGGTGCCGACGTAATATCCTTCGTCCGGCTGCCAGAGGCCTCTGGCGCCCTGAAAAGCGAAAGCCAAAACAGGCACGGCAGCGGCAATCAGAATGCTTATTATCGTTTGACGGTCAGAAAGTATTTTCATAATGTCTTATCTGCGGTTTGGTTTTTTCATTGGTTAATACAGTTACCACATCGAATCGCAGGGGCATATCTTCGAGCGTGTGTTTTTTTACGAAAAAATCGGCAGCCCTTTTCATTCTAATCTGCTTTGCGCCTGCGACATTAGCTTCGACATCGACGAAGTGTTCGCTTACCCTGGCCTTGACCTCGATAAAGACAAGCGCGCCGGCCGGTTCGGCTGCGATGAGGTCGATTTCTCCCGTTCTGCAATAAAAATTTCGCGACAGTATCTTAAAGCCTTTTCTTTTCAGGAAAATTTCAGCTTGTTTTTGTCCCCACTGGCCGAGCAGGCGTTTGCCGGACAGCAATTTCTTTATTTTTTTGCCGAGAAGCACAATATTTATCCGCCACAGGCGAGATTTATGAGCCGCCGGTTCGTTCAGTTTGCTTTTCCGAGAGCCTGACGCCTTTGCCGCTTCGCTGTCTGAGGTAATACAGTTTGGCCCTTCTTGTTTTTCCGCTTCGGACGGGTTTGACATCGACGACGTTCGGCGAATGCAGCGGGAAGGTTCTTTCAACGCCTTCGTCGTCCACGATTCTACGAACAGTGAAAGTCTCGTTCATTCGGCGTCCCCTTTTTGCGATTACCGTACCGGTGAATATCTGGATGCGGGTCTTGTCGCCTTCGGTAATCTTACAGTGAACATCAACCGTATCGCCCACCTCGAATTGCGGGACTTTGGTTTTTAAACTCTTCTTTTCCGTTGCGTCGATTAATTCGGTTTTCACTGTTTGCTCCTTATTATTGGATTTTTTTAACCGCTCCATTACTGTCGCGGCTCTGTTTTTTGTATTTATGCAGCAGGTCGGGTCTGTTTTCATTTGTTTTTTCGATGGCCTGCCGTTTTCGCCATTTTTCTATTTCCTTATGATTTCCGCTAAGCAGCACATCCGGCACTTTCAGGCCTTTGAATTCCTCCGGCCTTGTATATTGCGGGTATTCAAGAAGACCGTCACTGAAAGAGTCATTAGCAGCCGAGTCTTCATCGCCCAGCGCGCCGGGCAGCAGCCTTACAATGGCGTCAATTATTACCATAGCGGGCAGTTCCCCGCCGCTGAGGACATAATCGCCGATGGAAATTTCTTCTGCACCCGCGGCGATTCTTATTCTCTCATCAAAGCCTTCGTAATGGCCTGCAATGAGGATAATTCGCTGCTGGGCCGCGAGTTCTTTTGCAGTTGGCTGGTCAAATTTCTTTCCCTGCGGCGTAAGCAGGATAACGCGGCCCGGCCGGGCATCCTGTTTTTGCACGTGTTCAAGACAATCAAGCACGGGCTGGCACATTAAAACCATCCCCGCGCCGCCGCCATAGGGTTTGTCATCGACCTTTTTGTAGCTGTCTTTTGCGAAATCTCTGATATTTGAAAGAACAATATCGATCAGACCGCTTTGCCGCCCGCGTTTGATAATTGAGAAATTCAGTGGCGAATCAAACATTTCGCCAAAAAGCGTGAGAACATCTATTCTAATCACTTTTTGTCCGTTTGCTTTTCAGCTTTTTTCTTTTCCTTGGGTTCGGCCTTTTCAGCGGGCTTCTCAGCCGGTTTTTCAGTGGGGCTTTCCGCCGGTTTTTCCGCCTTGGCCTTTTTTTCTGCCTTAGGCTTCTCGGCCTCGGGCTTTTCGGCCTTGGCTTTTTCAGCCTCAGCCGCCTTAGCCTTTTCGGCTTCAGCCGCCTTAGCCTTTTCAGCCTCAGCCGCCTTGGCCTTTTCAGCTTCGGCTGCCTTGGCCTTTTCGGCCTCAGCTGCTTTTTCAGCCTCAACCTTTTCAGCAGCTTTTTGAATCAATGATCTTTGTGTATTATCAAAAGGCAGACCCAATTTCTTTGCTGCAAGCCTTGCTCTTTTTCTTCGGGTCTTGATTTGTTTGTAATGGGTGCTTGCGATTCCTATTTTGGCGATAAGTTCGGCTACAGTTTCGCTCGGCACAGCGCCGACGCCCAGCCAGTATTCGATTCTTTCTTTGTTGAGAACAAGCTGTTTTTCGGTATTTTTTTCAATCGGGTCGTAATGGCCGAGCTTTTCGATGATTTTCCCATCTCTCGGTGAGCGGGTATCGATGGCATTAAGCCTGAAAAACGGCTTGTGCCTTCTTCCCATTCTCATAAGTCTTAATTTTACTGCCATAAATTTTCCTTTCTGTATATAATCAATTTTCCTTCCGACTCATTGTCATCAGGAAACACGTTTGCAATGTAATGCGTAACCGTTAATAAAAATTGCCAGCAGGGCTTGGTCTATTTTGGCGTCCTGAGCAATCTTTTTTACCTGCTCGTCAGTGAGCCTTTCGGCATTTTTTATTTCATCTTCAGTCATTATCGCTACGGCTTTTTGCAGCTGCTCAAGCTCGCTTTTCGAGGGGCTTGCCAGCATTGCAAGCTCGGCTGAGCCTTTATTGTCGGCAAAAAAGCCTCGCAGCTGTTTTCCGAAATTGTCATCCGTTTTTTGCGCGATTTTTTCGAGAAACTGCTTTAGCGTTAATTTCTGCTTTACCTGCGTATTGTTTTACCCTTTCTTTTTATCTTCTGTTTTCTTCTCGAACGCTGCTTTATTTTCCTTCCCTGGCTCATCATAGAGCCGACAGTGTCCATACCGCCTGCGGAAAAGAGGGTTTTAAAACCTCCCAGGGCCCCGCCTGACAGGGCCTTAAGCATACTTCTGCTTCGCTCAAATGTCTTTATCAATCCTGAGACATTGTGCTGGTCGGTGCCTGAGCCTGCGGCAATGCGCCTCCTGCGCGAGGGGTTGATTATATCAGGATTTTTTCTTTCCTCAAGTGTCATTGAGTGAATAATTGCCTCAATTTTCCCCATTTCCTTGTCGTCAACGTCCATTTCAGCCATTTTTCCGCTCATTCCCGGCAGCATTTTGAGCATATCGGTCATCCCGCCCATTTTCCGGACAGATTGCATCTGTTTTAGGAAATCATCGAATCCGAAGGTGCCTTTGGCCATTTTCTTCTGCATTTTAGCGGCTTCTTCAGCGTCAAACTGCTCCTGAGCCTTTTCAACGAGCGTAATGACATCGCCCATACCGAGTATTCGGCTTGCCATACGGTCGGGATGAAATTCTTCGAGCTTGTCTAATTTTTCGCCGACGCCGATGAATTTGATTGGTTTTCCGGTAACGGCTTTTACGCTCAGGGCCGCACCGCCTCTTGCGTCGCCGTCGAGTTTTGTGAGAATTACGCCGTCCAGTTCGAGTTTTTCATTGAATTCCTTTGCGCTGTTGACTGCATCCTGGCCGGTCATCGCATCGCAGACTAAATAAATCTGATGCGGACTAGTTGCCTTTGCGACGTTGGCGACCTCGGTCATCATATCTTCGTCAACGTGCAGCCTGCCTGCCGTATCGAGGATTGCGACGTCATAATTGTTCTTTTGGGCGTGTTTTAAGGCGTTCTTGGCCACCTTGATGGAATTCTTTGAGTCCGGCTCGCTGTAAACATCGATGTTAAGTTGCTGGCCGAGTATTACGAGCTGTTCGATAGCTGCCGGTCTTTGCAGGTCATCTGCTACGAGGAGCGTTTTTTTGCCCTTTGAGACGATATATTTGCCCAGTTTGCCTGCGGTAGTGGTTTTGCCGCTTCCCTGCAGGCCGGCAAGCAGGATTACAGTCGGGCCGGGCGAGACGAAGTAAATTTTTGAATCGACAGGGCCCATCAGCCTGGCCAGCTCATCGTTGACGATTTTTATCATAACCTGGCCGGGCCGCAGGGCCTTTATAACATCTGCCCCCATAGCGGCATCCCTAACGTCTTTGCAGAACTGCTTTACGACGTGATAGTTCACATCCGCTTCGAGCAGGGCCTTGCGGACATCGTTCATAGCATCTGAAATGTTCGCTTCCGTTATCCTGCCGCGATTGGTCAGTGCCTTAAAGACGTTATTAAATTTTTCCGTCAGTGCATCAAACATAACTGATTTAAAATTGAAGGTTTAAGATTGAAGATTTTATAAGAAAAAGCCTTTTTTTGCAAGCTATTTTACTTAAGCCGTTAATTTTGTTGAACTTGCGATAATTTTAAGAAATTTGCATTTTTTCTTGACGAAGTCGGGGACTATTTATACAATTCTATATAAGGAAGAAGATAATAGTTTTGTACTACGGTGAAGCAAAAAAGGGTTGGAAGAAGAAGCCAAGCCCTTTTTTGTTGCGCTTGTCATTTCTTAAAGTGTATCCCTGATTTTTTCGTAGAACTCGGCGTATTTGTCCTTATCTTCCGTCTTTCGCATAGTGATAGCCGACGAAGGGTGTCTATTCAGTATGCCTGTAACAATAAATGGAATCAAATAGCCCCACTCAAGCTCCTGCCGCATCGGTATCATATAATCCTCAATGACTCTCAGAATAGGTGTTAGGCTGAATTTCGGGTTTTTCAAAAAGCCCATAATCAGCTCAAGCGGGCAGTTGCCCGCGCCTCTTCCGATGCCGTACAGCGAAGCGTCGACATAATTGGCATTGTGGATGATTCCTTCAATGGTATTTGCGAATGCAAGCTGCTGATTGTTGTGGCAGTGGATGCCGATTTCCTTCTCAGGCGGCAGATGCTGCCTGTAGAGTTTGATCAGATACTCGATTTGTTCGCAATAGAAGTAACCGTAGCTGTCAACGAGATACACAACCCCAACAGGTGTCCTGGCAACCTGGTCGAGCGCTTCAACAAGGTCTTTTTCAACTTCAATGGATACCGCCATTATATTTACGGTAGTTTCGTAACCGAGGTCGTGAGCGAGATTGAGCATAGCAATAGCTTTGTCGATGTCTTTTACGTATGTGGCAACGCGTATCATATCGACGGGGCTCTGGTCGACAGGTTTGAACTGCTGGTCTTTGACGCGGTGTGCATCGACCATAATGGAGATTTTCATATTTGATTCGATGCCGTCGGTAATCCTGCTGATTTTCTCGTCATCGCAGTATTTCCACGGGCCGTAGTCGGTTTCCGGCGCGAGCCCTCTGCTGGAACGATAACCCATCTCCATATAATCGATACCCGCCTCTGAAAGCGCCTTATATGCGGCCCGGACAAATTCATCCGTGAAATAGTGATTATTAATCAAACCGCCGTCCCTGATAGTACAGTCGAGAACCTTGATTTTTTCCCTGAACATTGTTCCTCCTTATTAGAAATCCTGATTTAACAAAATATCAATTGCCTCTTCAACGATTTTACGTTCCACCCGATGTGCGTACTGGCCGTTTTTGCACAGTACTTTTCCCGTTTTTTCGAGCAGTACAAATCGCGGCCATTTCTGCACGGCCTTTTTGTCCCTGCTGATTATATCGAGAATCTGCCGTTTGCCTATTTTTTTCGGTATCCTGAGATCAATATCGAGTTTTTTGAAAAGTTGTTTAAATATATCAAGTCTTCTTTTATCGCCGAGACCGAGTTTTTGTTCGATGATGTTTGCAGCGATAATTCCTATGGCGACGGCCTGGCCGTGCATAAGCTTATAATTGCTTGCCGCCTCGACGGCGTGTCCGATTGTATGACCGTAATTGAGCATCCGTCTTTTGTTTTTTTCATAAGGGTCATCTTCGACGACAGAGGCCTTTATCCGGCAGTTTTTTACCGCGATATACTCAAGCGGTTTGGTTTTCCTTGTGAGAATGCCGCCGATATTGTTTTGCAGATAAGTGAAGTAATCTTTATCAGCGATTAAAGCGTGTTTGATTGATTCGACAAGGCCTTCATTGAACCATTTTTTATCGAGTGTTTTCAATGTGCTTACGTCGATGTAAACCGCAGCAGGGTGCCAGAACGCGCCGTAGGCGTTTTTGCTGATTGAGGAATCAACGCCTGTCTTTCCTCCGATTGCCGAATCGGCCTGCGAGACTGTCGTTGTTGGTATTTGAATTACAGGCACGCCTCGTTTGTAAATGGCAGCGACAAATCCAGCAATATCTCCGACAGTTCCACCGCCCAGGGCGATTACGGCACAATCCCTGCCGAGCGATTTGGTCTCCATTTTCTCAATTATTTTCGTAACAGTGCTGATATTTTTTGATTTTTCGCCGGCAGGGGTGATGATATGACAGGCTAGATGCTGTTTTCCTATAAGATTTTTAAGGTGTTTTGTTTTGGCGATATTTGAATCTGTAATTAAAAACAGCTCTCTTTTCGGCAGGAGCTTTTTAATCTTCGAAAGCACCGACGGTAAAGAGTCGGCACCAATAGTTATTGTATAACTGTCTGCGGGAAAAGGCGGGATTTTAACTTTAATTTTTTGCATGTTAAAAAACAATTTCAACTGAGATGTCGTAATTTTTTATTTTTTCTCTGCCGCCCAGGTCTTTCAGTTCGATGAGGAAGGCGATCGCTTCTACTTTGCCGCCGATTTTTTCGATTAATCTGCAGGCAGCGGCCATAGTTCCGCCTGTTGCGAGCAGGTCGTCAACCATTAAAACTCTTGAGCCTTTTTTAACTGCGTCAATGTGAACTTCGAGCGTGTCTTGGCCGTATTCGAGGTCGTAAGTAACAGATTCGGTTTTGTAAGGCAGCTTTCCCTTTTTTCGAATAGGCACAAAACCTGCGACGAGCCTTTTGGCAACGGCTGCGCCAAAAATGAAACCGCGAGCCTCCACAGCTGCGACATAGTCGATGTTTTTGTCCCTCCACCTGTCAGCTATGGCTTCAACAGCAGCGGCAAAGGCGTTTTTGTCTGCAAGTAAGGGTGTAATATCCCTGAATAGAATACCTTTCTTTGGCCAATCAGGAACAGTGCGAATATAATCTGATGAGTTTAACTTGTTCATTATGAATAATCAAAAAGTTATCAGTTATCGGTTATCAGTTATCAGTAAATGTAACCGATAACTGAATTTCTGATAACTGATAACCTGTTATTCGTAACTCATAAGCTCGTTGAGCTGTTTTAGGGCATTTTGCTGAAGCTGTCTTACCCTCTCACGAGTCAGTCCGAGTTTAGCACCTATCTGCTTCAATGTCAATGGTTCTGTGCCGTTGATTCCGAATCGCAATTTCAGCAGTTCGGCATCTCTCTTTTCGAGCTTGTCGAGCATTTTGACGACTTTTTGGAGTTCTTCGGCTCCGGTCAGCTCATCTTCTTCCGGAATCTGTTCGAATACGGCCGACATCGTTTCCTCGTAGCTTTGATTTGTTTGCAGCGATTCGGCCTGCATAGAAGTGGCTGTGGAGTCGACGATTTCCTTTATGGCCGTTACTTTTTTCACAGGCAATTTCATTTCTTCGGCTATTTGTGCAAGTGTGGGCTCGTCGGCAAGTTTTGTTTGAAGCTCGGCGAGGATATGTCTGTATTGATTGACGAGTTCAACCATATATGTCGGCACAGATATCGGGCCGCTGTCGAGCAGAAGTGCACGTTTAATACACTGTTTTATCCACCAGGCGGCGTAAGTGCTGAATCGAACGCTGAGAGAAGGGTCAAAGGAATCAACCGCACGGATAAGTCCCAGGTTGCCTTCTTCTATAAGGTCGCCCAGTGACATTCGGCCTGTGGCAAATCTTTTTGCGATACTGACGACGAGTCTGAGGTTGCTTCTGACAAGCTGGTCTCTGGCTGCAGGGTCGTCATTGTCTATGATTCGCTGGGCAAGTTCGCATTCCTGCTGCCAGGTCAGGAGCGGCGCCTCGTCGATTTCAGTCAGGTATTCTTTTATCGTTTCATCAAATACTATCATTTTTCAACTCCTTTTATGGGACGTATTTTATGTCTTGTGAGACGTATCTTGTATATCGTCCAAAAATGGGTATTTGTTAAGTAGCGAAAAGGCCGTCCCGATTTATCGAGACGGCCTTTAGAAGTTTGGAAAAGGTTAGTTTATTCGGTTTGATTAGGCTCGTCGGGGTCTGTTTTTTCGGTATCGTCCGCCGAAGGCAAGATATCGTCAATTGACGGGCCTTTCGGCTCCTGGTTTTCCTGCGGTACATCCCCGTCTCGACGAGGCTCGCCTTGCTCGTCGAAGCTGGGTGTCGAGCCGAGGTCGGAAATCGGTGGAATTTGAAGGCCGTCGGCGTTTTCTTTTTTTGCCGTTGGTTCGGCAGGAGACTGCCCGCCTTGACTCGCTTCGGCAAGGTCGAGCGGTTTTTCAGCGATGTGTTTCTGGTCTTCTTCAGCCCATTTGACTCTTCGCATAGACAGGCCGATTTTTCTCGAATCGCTGTCAACCCTCAGTATTTTTACCTCGATTTCCTCGTTGGGTTTTACGATATCCTGCGGGCTGTCGATTTTATGGTCTGCTATTTCAGAAATGTGAAGCAGCCCTTCGAGGTCCGGTTCAAGCTCGACGAAGACGCCAAAGTTGGTTATTTTTGTGACAATGCCTTTTACAATCTGGCCCGGCAGGTATTTTTCCGGTATCGCGTGCAGCCAGGGGTCTTCAGTAAGCTGTTTTATGCCCAGCGATATGCGCTGCTTTTCCTCGTCAACTTCGAGGACGACGCATTTTACCTGCTGGTCTTTCTGCAGGGCTTCCGACGGGTGATTGTATTTTTTCGTCCAGCTTATGTCTGAGATATGAATCAGGCCGTCGATACCGGCTTCGATTTCGACAAAGGCACCATAATTTGTAAGGCTTGTAACCTTTACGGTTACGATGGTTCCGGCAGGATATTTCTGCGAGGCAACTGTCCAGGGATTTGCTTCGAGCTGCTTGATTCCGAGCGATATTTCCTGTTTTTCCTTGTTGACATCGAGTATGACAATTTCTATTTCATCGCCGACCTTGTAAATGTCGCCCGGGTAATTGATTTTTTTCGTCCAGCTCATTTCGCTGATATGCACGAGTCCTTCGACGCCTTCTTCAAGCCTTACAAAGATGCCGTAGTTCATAACGTTTACCACAGTGCCTTTTACCCTTGTGCCGATTGGATATCTTGCTTCGATGTTTTCCCAGGGACTTGGGTTCTTCTGCTTCAGACCGAGCGATACTTTTTCGTTTTCCTTGTCGACGCCGATGACGACGCATTCGATTTCCTGGTCGAGCTGGACAACTTCCGACGGATGCGAGACCCTTCCCCAGCTTAAATCCGATATATGCAGCAGGCCGTCAAGTCCGCCCAGGTCAACGAAGACACCGAAATCCGCAATATTTTTGACGATGCCCTTTCTTTTCTGTCCCACCTCTATTTCTGTGAGCAGTTTTTCCTTGCTGGCGGCGCGTGCTTCTTCAATGATTTTTCTTCTTGAAACGACTATATTTTTGTTTTCAGTGTCGATTTTCAATATTTGACACTCGACCTGCTGGCCGATGAATCTGCTTATATCGCCCGGCTTTCTGATGTCTACCTGTGAAGCAGGCAGAAAAACAGGCACGCTGATATCGACGAGCAGACCGCCTTTGATTCTTCGAATAACTGTGCCTTTTACGACATCGCCTTCCTTTTTTGTCGAGATGATGCGTTCCCAGCCTCTGATTCTGTCGGCTTTTCTTTTGTTCAGCAGAATAAGTCCGCCGGAGTCGACTTCTTCAATGAGGATTTCTATTTCGTTGCCCGGCTGGATTTCGTCCGGCGAGTCAAATTCCGATGCGTCAACTACGCCTTCGCTTTTTAAGCCGATTTCGAGAATTACGTCATTTCCAATTTGCTGGAGGATTCTGCCTTTGAGGATGTTTCCCTGCACAAGGAT
>Ga0315543_1003495_pt1 | contig 14029 bp, 15 predicted proteins | sample SalMarSW160210MG_2_FD_203098 | JGI IMG/M metagenome (GOLD analysis project Ga0315543, IMG submission 203098) | Salt marsh sediment microbial communities from the Plum Island Ecosystem LTER, Massachusetts, United States - Salt Marsh Sediment SW1601-210 ...
CGAGTATGTAGCCTCCATCGCTTGTCAGTGCCATAGCCCATGCACTGCCTTCGCCGTAATTTCTTTTCCATTGCATGTTGCCAGCTGAATCCGTCTTAATAAGACCCGCGTCTCCGCCGCTACGGTTCCACATCAAACCCGCCAACGCGTATCCTCCATCACTAGTCTGAACAACAACATGCCCCTCATCCTTGTCTTGGCTTCCATAAGTCTTACTCCACTCCATACTACCGGCAGAATCGGTCTTAACAAGCAAAAAATCCCCCTCACCGGCACCAGGCCTTGTGGTACCTACTAGTGCATAGCCGCCGTCGCTCGTTTGAGTAACAGACGCCGCAGCCTCCCTTTCTGGTCCGCCATAATTTCTTTCCCACTGCATATTGCCCAGCGCATCGGTTTTAGTGAGCCAAAACTCACCACCTGCCAGCACGTAGCCACCATCACTAGTTTGAACCATGGACATAATCCCTGATCCGTAAGTTTTTTCCCATTCCACGTTGCCTCCAGAATCGGTTTTAACAAGCTTGGTACCTCCTATGACGTATCCTCCATCACTTGTTTGCAGAATAGAATATGCTGAACCGGACCCATAAGTTCTGTTCCACTCCACATTCCCCAAAGAATCTGTTTTTACAAGCCAAAACTCGTAACCACCTGAACCAAAAGACTTAGTCCTGCCCGCTAAGGCGTAGCCTCCGTCACTGGTTTGAATAACTGCCTCCACTTGGTCCCAACCATCTCCTCCATACGTTTGAATCCACATCGTTGAAGATGCTCCAGCCTGAACAATCAACGGTAAAGCCAACAAAACAAAAAGAACTATGATTGAAAGAAAACAAGTTTTATGTCGCATTACTCTCTCTAAATCTGTCTTGGAATTTTTTTAATTAAATGGTTTTTGGTCAAGAAACTTTGACAAGACGGGTCAACACCTACTATCAATCTAGCCGTTCATATTAGGAGACTAATAATACTTCATTGTTGAAAACAGTACTTTTTCAGAAAAACCAAGAGAACAAATCTACACACATCTAAGAAGCACAATAACTGACCACACTGTATGCTACATCTACGTTTTTTGCTGTTGAAGGCAAGTTATTAGAAAACGCAGCTGCCTTTGATTCGCTTGTTGGAGGCTTGATTTAAGTAAAAGTAAATAAAGGTAATCTGTGATTACTTCAAAAGTAACAAGTTTTATAAGAGAGAAAAACCTACTGTACAGGAGGTGAAAGCTTTATTGGAATCCATAAGAAAGAGCAATCGAAACCACGAAACTTGGTTAAGCAACTATAAGGGAAACACTGTTAAAAAATACAGGATGGCTTGGAATTACTGGACAAGCTATTTAGGCTCAAAGGATGAAAGCTGGATTTTTGAGAATAGAGACAGCGAAGATTGGGCGGCACATCTGGTTAACTTTCACAGATGGCTGAAGATGCAACCAAAAAAGCGGGGCAGAGGCAAACTTAGCGACAACACAGCTAGGCTTATCGTTAGCAGTTTGAGAGCTTACCTTAAGCATGTGGGTATGCCTGTATCATTTTCTCGCGTTCAGCAGCTAGAAATATCTAAGGTTGAAAGTTGCCCGATGCTCGATTATCCGTTAAATCTGCAAGTAAAAGAACAACTTCTCAGAGTGGCGAATCCAGAAGAGGAGTATATCGTAAGTACTGGTGTATCTTTTGGTTTGAGAATCGGAGATTTTCAGCAAATTCGCAGGGGACAACTGGAACCGCTGCTAGATCAGGAACCGCCTGTGCAACTGCCGAAACTTATGACCAAAAAAATGGGCGTTGCCGCTTATCCTTTCATTGACAGAGACGCAAGAGATGCGATAGTTAGACTACTGCAAGAGATGGATGCTCAAGGAAGAACAAAGTCTAACAGTCGAATGTTGACTTTGACGCAGAGACAGATTAATGAAGTTTTGAGGAATCTATTCAAAAAAGCTGGTGTGCCTATTGGAGAGTACCGCGTAAGATTTCACATTTTACGCAAGTTCCTGACTGACAACTTGGCGAAGGTCTGTGCCTCTGACAAGTGGAAGCACTTCGTCGGAAAATCTGCAACCTCACCTTACGTTGGGAGCGAGGGAAGAGAAAGCTACACTAAGGTTATACCATTCACAAACGTAAATGGAAGGAAGATAAGAACAGGTGGCAAGGAACTAGAGAACATAGAGAGCCAAATGATTACACTTGGACAGCTAACCAATGATATGAAGGCACGAATTGAGGAACTGGAAGAGAAGAGTGAAATCTCAAAGGATATATTCAGGGAGCTAATCGAGAAGGGACACAGAGAGGACATAGAAAAGGCTAGTACAAAACGGGGAATGACGTTAAGGAACTTGCTGTCTAAACTGGTGAAAAGCAAAAAGCGGAAGACAGAGAGAGAAGGACGCTACGTTTACTAGACCCCCCTACCCTTCCCCGAAAATATGGGAACCGGAAGGGCAAACATAAAAGGCTAGGTCAAGCCTAGCCACAGCGGCACAGCTTCGAGGTGTGCAAACTTAGCGGAGAGGACGGGGAGACTCTTCGTGGAACTTCTTATTTTTTTGTGGTCTAAGGTTAGACCAATTTTGGTCTATTGCTTTTTGAAAAGAAACAGCGATATATTAAGTTAAACTTTTTTTCTTGATTTTTTGGTTGTTCAATTCAGAAATGGTAATGCTTATATATGGTTTGATGCATAGTTTCAACGTTTAAAAATATGGAGGAAAGAAAAATTGACAACGCCAACAAAAAATGAAATAATCCAAAAAGCTACTGAACTTTATATGCAAGATAATTGGAAGAATTTTGATACAACACCAGAACCAGAAGAATTGAAGGAAGAAGGATACACTCAACGGGCAAGAAATGAATTAATGAGTAATGTGGGAAATGGGTTTTTCGAAGACATCAAAGACTTAGTTGCAGAAAGTGAATATAAACTTGTTAAGATCAAAGAGAATGAGCAACAAAAACCGTCTGACTTTGAAAATTTTCCTGTCGAAACAAAAGAAACTTTCGATCCTCAAGAAGCACTAAAATCAGGATGCTATATCAGCGGAACAACTGGTTCAGGGAAAAGCGATCTTGGTATGCTTCATGCTGAACAGCTTATGCATGAAGATGTAACTGTTATAGTCTTCGATGCAACAATGGATTGGATGCGGAGATCGTCAGTTCCTTACGTCATAACAGTTGAACCTGAAAAAAATTTTCAATATAGCTTTGACTTGGAGCACAGTTTTATCTTTGATATGAGCTTGCTCAATGTTGAACAGCAAAAGCAGTTAGTTAAAATGGTGTGTTCGGAACTGTGGCACCATCAGGTCAGAGCGGCACAAGCTGGCAAAACTCTTCAATGGTTTTACGTAGTCTTCGAAGAGGGACATATCTATTTCCCTCAGGGCTGCATGCGAAGTAAAGAATATGGTCAGTTAGTTCAGATTGTCACAGGTGGGCGCAACTTTAAAATTCGATTCGAAGTTATAACACAATTTGCCTCAATGATAGATAAAGATGTAATGAAGTATATGCGTCAAAGATATTTTGGTTACACCGATGAGCCGAATGATACAGAATATGTTAGCGGATTTCTTGGAAGGGAATACTCGAAGCAACTGGAAAGTTTGAAAGCGGGTCAGTTTCTTTACAAATATGGAAGACAAATCAGAGAAATCTATAACCCTATCTATGAGAGCAAGACAGAGCCACAACCATATCCGAAACTTTTGGATGTGCAAGCGGAACAAAAAGAAGTGGAAGAGCAAACGGAGCAAGCGGAACCGCAAGAAGTAAACTGGTTGCAGCTGGCACAAGCTGGTTTTCAAGTTGGCTCACTACTCGTCTTTTTGGTGGTTTTGGCTATAGCCTTTTTAAATTAGTGACGCGCACATCTGCACAGCATGAGCAACCCTGAGCAAGCTGGTTCATGGCTGCTGAGCTGGTGCCGATCTGCGCTCTCTCTAGGTTTTTTTGTTACTAAAGTTTTATTCACTTTTTTCAAAAGATTCTGAATGTTTGTTCAGCTATGCAACATAAGTTTTGTATATATGCTCAGTGGTAACAGTTTGCTCAAACTGTTAGAGTTATTTGTAAGGTTACTTTTAGGCTACGATTAGAACCGTATGACTAAGCGGTAGCACCTATGGGCATGGCTTGGCAAACGGTGGCTATGCTGTGGACAAAATTTATCGAGAAGGCACGAGCTTGCCCTGTTTGCCCAACGAAGCGAAATACCCCCCCTATTTCAAAAATCCCGACCAAATTAGGCTCGTTATACCCACATAACCCTCTAAAAAGTCTGCCGTTTTCTTTGGTGATTTAGACAACTTTTTCCATTACTTCGGGTTCTTTTAAACTTAATCGAAAGCCTTTTTCGTGTAGGTCTACAATGTCCACAACTATATTAAAAGCAAGTTTATAATCATATTTAGCTCTTCGTGTCTTAACATTCGGTAAGTATTTTTCTTTTCCACCATTCAAAAAATATAGGAGAAGTCGTCTTAATGTTAGTTGTCTTACTTTCTGGATGCGCTCTATTATTTTGTGTTCTTCTTTTTCTAATTCCTCAAATTCTGGAGGTGGCTTTTGTGTCATTCCCTGACTCACCGATTAGTCTCTATTTGTGCCGCCAAATATAAAAGTTGTGTCATATTGTGACCTTTTTGAAGTCGTCTCTGGATATTACCATTCGTTCCGCGGAACGATTGGAATCTGATGTTTTACGATATTGTCCAAATTCATTTCTTTCGAGTTCGCCTCTTTTCAGTCCGTAGGGGTGCTTCAGTTCGTCATAGCAGCGGATGTTAGCCGCGCGAGTCGGGAATGTTAGCTTTGGCAAGTTTGCCATTACTTATCCACTTTGACTCGGTGGTCGGGAATATTAGCTTTGACGGTTTCGTCATTCCTAATATTTTTAATATCATCTCTAATTGTTGTTCTTGGAACCCCGTTGCTTCGCTGGCTTGCTGTTGGAAACTTTGAGTAAAAATGAGAAAAAAGTTTTTTGTATTGGCACATGCTGGTCTTGGTTGAACCTGCTAGACCCGCATTGTTCCGCTTGTCTGAGGAGTTCATGCTGGACAGGGCGGTGCCGCTATTCGCTCCTGAGTATGTAGATGGGTTTGCTCAGGTCGGTTCGATCGTATTTGATTTTCACCAAGTTTGGCTATGGGTGCCCTGCTTAACTGGGTTGGGCAGGGGTGGCATGCCGCATATTGAAAAAGACGGATTCGTAGGGGGGCACCTGCCCCTTTTCAACCCCCATATGAAACTCAAAAAATCAACATAGCTGTTGTCATTTGATGGTTATGTTTTGTCTGCTGTGTTCAATGTAGTTTTGTATGTGGGGTTTGTTCCAGAGGTTTTCTCGGAGTTTCAGGTTTTTGGTTAACAACCAGTGTGTTTTGTATTGTTGTTGTTTGTAGAGATTCAGTTCTTGCCAAGTCCATGAGCGGGAGGGCACGGCGTTTTTGTTTTGGCATAGTTGGTAGCTGTTATAGTCTGGGCGTATGCGCTTGTCGTCGCCTCTGAATAGGCGTTCTAGGCGTTCTGTGTCGTAGTTTTCTTTGATGGTTTTCCATCTGCCTATGCGGAGTTTTTGGGCTTTTTTGTCTCTGGTTTTGAAGGTGCGTTTTATTTGTCTGCGTAGGGTTGCGCCTTTGGGGAGTTGGTATATTATGTTGAACCAGTCTTGCAGGAAGCATTTCCATCCTTGAACTGCGAAGACATTGGGGTTTTGGTAGTAGTGTTTACTGCGGAAAATCATGGTGCCGTGTTCGTCGGATTCGCCTTTTACGTCCATTTTGATGGGGATGTCATATTCTCCGTTTATGCTGGTTAGGGTGAACATTGTTTTTTCTATTTTGTTTTGGGTGAATGCGCTGTCGGTGTCGATGTAGTTGATGGTGCCGTCGATTTGGTTAAAGGTTTGACTCATTATGTAGTGGCTGCCTGCTACTATTGTGCTGTAGGCGGGGTAGTTGCTGTTCATTGATGGGGGCATGCATTGTCCTAGTTTGCCTGTTGAACTGTTTAGTATGCCTTTGATGGCGTATTTTTCGGGTATGGTGGTGTATTCGCCTTCTAGTTTTTTCATGGTTAGTTCGACGTATTTATTTTGTTCTGGGTTGGGTTGGAATATGGGTGTGTAGCCTCCTGTTATGTGGTTGATTTTGGCGTGTGCTGCTTTGAGGTCTAGGGTGTGATATAGATGGTGTGGGATAGTGCCTGTTACGTAGTAGTTGCGGTTGGTGCCTCTGATTGGGAGTCCCCAAAGGTCGTTGTCTGTGGTGAAGCTACCTTCTAGCCATCCGTAGGGTGCGCCTGTGATTTGTTCAAAGTCTTCTGTTTTGGTTATTTGTTGGATTTGGTTGAGGGTTAGGGGTTCTATGTCTATGATGCAGAGGGCGTTTAGCCATGAAGTTACAACTGGATATAGGGATGATATGTCGTTGTAAAATAATGCGCCTAAATAACCTGTCTGTAGTGCCTCGTTTCTGCCTGCGAAGGTGGCGGTGTGGATGTGTTCGTGGCTTTTTTTGATGAATACTTTGCGTCCCATTTTTGGGTTTAGTTTGGGGAAGTTGAAGGTGTGTTTGGCTACTGTGCCGAAGCTGTATAGTTTGCGTATGTTGGTGTTGGGGGTGTATTTGTTTAGGATTTCTTCGGTGAACCATCTTGCTGCTCTGCTGCATATTTGTGCGTCTCGGTTGCCGTATATTTTCATATGTTGCCATTCTGTGCGGGTTTTGGGTGCTCGTTTTCCGAATTCTTTATCTAGTGGGTGCTCAAGTTTGTGTAGGTCTTCGGTGTAGAAGTCGGAGAGGAATTCGCCTATTGCTGCTAGGGAGCCTAAGCCTTTGTTTTTGTATCTTAGTTGTTTAAAATATGGCTGTATATCGTAGATTAGAGTTTTATGTTTGCCGCCGTATTTGCCGTGCCATGTGATGTAAAATCTTTGTACTCGTTCTAGTTTGTCGTTGTAGGGGTTGGCTCCGATTAGGTTCCATGCTTTGAGGCTGCCGAATTCGGGTCGGGTTGTCCATGTGTATAAGATTTTTGGTTTATGTTTGCGTAGCCACTGGTTTAGGTGGTTAGGGTTTTTGAAGAAGAAGTGGTTGGTGTAGCCGTTGCTGATTTGGATAGAGTGTACGTCGTTTTGGTCGGTGGTGCCTGAGGCTAGGAATTCGGTGTCTATCCCGTAAATGGTTTTTCTTCTATTAGAATCCAATCGTTGTCCAGTGTTTTTCGCCATTTGCCGTATAAGTTCCTGTAGCCGAATGTTTCTGTTTTTGGGGGGTGTTGAATGAAGTCTAGTTTTTGTTTCTGTTTTTTGGTTAGGTTTTTGTAGTCTCTGAGGCGGTTTAGCATGTCGTAGAGTTTCGTGGCTTCGTATGTGTTAACGTAGAAGTTGGGTCTGAATTCTTCCCAAAGTTCGAGTAGTTTTTGGATTGTATCAAAATATCTTTTGTTTTTTTTGGTGCGGTTGATTTTGCGGGTGTAGGCTTTGAAGATTTTGGCTATTTTTTTGTTGGTTATGCTGTCTATGCATCTATTGCCTACGATGCGGGTTTCGCCTATTTTTTCGCTGGTAACATAATATATTTCCCGTATGGGGTAGTGTCCGCAGCATTGGCATTTTTGCATGGGTTCGTCGTCCGGGATTAGGTGGTGGTCGGTTATTTCCCAGTCTTCGCCTTCCCATTGGAATGCGCCGACGGTTTTGAGGTATTGGGGCATGCTGTTTTCTAGTTTTTTGATGGCTTGTTTGTATAGGCTGGTTTTTTCTTTTATTTTTGACATCTCCTATGTTGATTTTTTGAGTTTCATATGGGGGTTGGGGGGTGCCCCCCTATGCTGGGAGTTTTTTGTTGTGCGTGCTTCCACTTGAGATATTCAATCCGCGTCATAGGGGTTCGCCTTCAAAAGCTCTTTGACTTCTACGGCTTCGGCGGGTTGGTTGTGTGAACCGTATTCCTTTCCTTGTTTTGGGCATCCTGCGTCGTAAGTCTTTAGCCAGTATATCCAGTAATCGAACCATCCGATTCCGCTTCTGCCTATTAATTCGAAACCAATTAGTTTATGGAAGTCTCCTAGAAGGATTTTTGATGTTTTTTTGAAGGGTCTGCGTGATCCTTTGGTGTAGCGGGTTTTTCTGAGGTATCTTGTATGTCTGGGGTCTTCTAGCCACGTAATGGTCATATTGGTAACCCCAAATATATCCGAATTTTTTCTAATTTTTTCTTGAGTTCGACTTTATTAAAAACTGAAGGTGTCGGGTTGTCGGGTGTGCAGATGGCTTCGTCGAGTCGCCCTTCAAGGTAAGAGGCTGTGGCTTGGGTTATCAGATTGGTTCTTGTGGTATCCTCGATTATGCTGATTAGACCTAACAGTTTCTTCCAGTCTATGTTTTTCGTGTTTTTTAGTCGGGGTCTGTAGTAGGGTGTGGGCATTGGTGGGTCACTACTCGTAGGTTACAAATATCTCGAAGAGAGAACCGAATTTTTGTATGTTGATAGAATGTAGTGTATTAATGCTTGCTCCGTTTAGAAAAGTGGCTAAGTCGGTGGCTACATCTTCGGGTTTGGTTCTGATTCGTTCGACGCTGTAGGTCAATTTTTTCACCTTTTTTTACAGATTTAGTTCTTCAATTAAGGCTTCTTCTTTCTGTTGTCTCGTGGCTTTTGTGGCTTTTTCTCTGATTAGTTGGTCTATAATAGACTCGCTTCGTGAGGCGTCAATCGTATTCACTTTGTCTTGAACCGCCGCAGCAAATGATTCGCGCGTAAATTCTGCATCGTAAGGTACGCCAATCGTAAAATCGACATAACTTGTGGGTATCGAAATTTCCGCGTTGACTATGTTTCTGACCCACAGTTTTGGGTCGCAGCAGGAGACTAAATAGTTTCCTTCACTAATGAAGAGTCCAACTATATAACCTGAATAGCCACTTTCGAAGCTAACTGGAATCGGGCTGCCCATCGTTTACCTGCCTCGAAACAGCAGTTCTCGCAGTTTGTTCTTTGTGGTTTTGGTGGGTTCTCCTTCCTGTACGCGCTGTGAAATTTTTGTGTTGAGCCAGCTAAGAAATTCGGGTTGCGATGCACCTAGTATGGTTGTCAGTTTGTTTTCGATGCAGATTCTTCGTGTTTTGAACAAATCATTCAGGGTGTAATTTTTCAAGGCTTCTTTGAGCTTCTCAGGTTTTTTCTTTCGGAGTAAAAACAAATTTGGAAGTTTGTTTTCGGGGAGGTTTCGCTTTTTTTGCTGTGCCTTAGTTTTCTGTCGTTGTTCGTACCTCTGCTGTTCCTGCTCATCTCTGATTTTGTCGATTTCTGGTTTGATATTTTCTTGGAAATATTTGATAAAGTCCTCCGAGGTCATGCCACTACCTAGAATAAATTGTGTCACCTGTTCATCGATTTTTGGAGGTTTTTTGACTCCCCAAAATTTTCCCTCAATAGTTTTGCGTGGTGGTGCAAGGTTTAGATTTTTATTCAGCTTGGGATAGTTCATTGTTGTTTGGCTCCTAATAGTTCTTTTGCTCTATCCATTGCACCAGCACCATATTTTTCAGCTAGATGACGGGCAAGATTCGAGAAGGCAGCCGTTCTCTCAACCGTGTTACTCGCTTTTAAAACGGAGTTTGCGAGCATTTTGTCGAAGTTGTTGCTGTAAGTTTCTTCATTTTGTCGGCGTGCAAGTGCAACCTCTGGATTTCTGCGGTCTGCGTTTTCGGCTAGATTCAAGAGACCTCTTGGATTTGACTTTAAATCGACGTTCATCGCCTTTTCACGTATTTTCGACTCCTCTTCTCGCAGATATTTGTTAAAAAGTTGGAGAACCTTATTTTCGCTCATTTCGCCTTTCTCCTGTTGGCTAAATTTTGGCTCATCTCGATTTTGGTTTCTATGTAGGGGGTGTGCTTTTTTTCTGTTTCTGGTGGTACCTCGAAAATCTCCGCTGGTGGTTCGGGGTTTGGATGGCTATTGCGGTAGTGGTCTGCTTCAGAGTCGAGAGCTTCTTGATGTGCCTCTTGTCTTTGTGCTTCCATGTTTCCGTCACCAGTAGACCAGTTTGAATCCTGTTCAAGCGGTTCCTTGGCGGCTTGTTGTGCGCCAAGAGAATAAGCTGTTCCTACATCATCTGCGGTAGGTTTTTCGCTGGTGGCTTTAGATTTTTTCTGTTTCATGTTTTCATCAATTCCTTTAAAATTAGCGTTCTGATAAACGCTGATTTACTCATTTTCTTTTTTGAAACGTATTCCTCCAAATCCTGAATCTCTTCAGGGTAAAGGTAAACGCTCACAGAAAGTGTTCCCATATACTTCACTTCGCTAATACCTTTTACATACCTATTTATAAAGGTTGTTAAAATCTTGTCGTTTTGTGTATTTGTAGAGTTCCATTAATTTGGATTTATTGGAAATCTGAATCAAAATCACTATTATTGCTATTAGTAGTAATAGTTTTTATTGTTGATTCTACTTTTGATATGCTGGTGTTAAAAAGTAGTGTTAATAATGATATTATTATACAAAATAAAAAGGGGAGATTAAGGGGTTTGTTTCATTTTTCTTTATGCAACAATGCAAATCTGTGCTCCCAAGTGTCGAGTTCGATAAGTTTTTCTCGTAGTTCTTGCATAAGTAACTCCCCTGTAGTCAAGTTTAATTTTTCTGCAAGTTTTCGGAGTAGTTTTAGGTCTTCGTGATCTAATTCAACTTCAACATTTACTTTTTCGGTCATGTTTTTCTCACCTCTTTTTTGTTTATTTTATGTGTTTTGTTGCTTATATTTGTTTTGTTTATGTTAGTAATAATCGTAATAATAGTATAATAATTCGCTTTGTTTGTGTGTTTCTTGTGTTCATGCTGGTTCTTGCGGTGTCTAGCTGGTAAATGACTGGGAAAGCTTAAAATTGGTAAAGTTGCATGTTAGAGTAACAAAAAAATTGGAATTGACGAAACCGGAAGGTCACAAAATGAGAGTAGAAAAAAATAGGTTACTTCGGAAGTTATTCTGTGATACTTACGCCAAACAAACAATAAAGAATCCCCTGATGGTGTTTCATGTGAAGAATGCACACACGCACAAAAGAATCTTACCGAAGATGATGATTTCTCTCCTAATCATTTCAACCTTATTGTTTTTCTTGGTGCAAGTGTCCCCAGTTAGTGCCCAAGACGAGGCGGCAAGTCTCACTGGCATAATCTCTGATGAGGGAGTGGACACTGATGGCGACGGAGCCTTTGATTACCTTAATTTAGGCGTAGAAGTTAACGTTACCACCGCAGGAACATATCGGGTGGAGGCTGGTGGGCTTTATGATTCAACATATAATTCCGTCAGCGTCTTAACCAATAATTCTGCATATCTTGATGCGGGAATTCATGTTGTCTACCTCGCCCTGAATGGCACAAGCATCTATGCTGCAGGCGTCAATCCTACTTCCCTTGCTGGCATCAAACTTTACGATGAATCTGATACCGAGCTTGATACCGTGTATGACCTCACCTTGTCAAAGCAATATTCCTACGACGAATTCCAACGCCCACTTGTTGCAATTGAATTCAATGAGATAGAACGGGAGATAATTTTAGATCAGGTGGGAAGCATCTACGTTACTAACGCTTACTACATAACCAACAGAGGATTTTGGACAAGCTCTGTTGAAGTTGGTTTCCCAGAAGATGCCTACGACTTTGAAGTGCGGGACGAGATGGGTACACTTGAGGTGACAACTGAAAACGGAAAGATGACAGTGAATCTCAGAGGAATCGTGGATACAAATGAAACGGAAACGCTCTATCTTAATTATCGGGTTCCATGGGAAAAATGTGTCAGTCAACAGAATGGAGTCGAATACAACTTACATTTCACCTTCTATGAAGAATTCAACTCAACGATAGGAAAGTTAACCGTCTCCATAACTTTCCCCAAAGGCGCCGAGTTCCAATCCTCCACTCCTCTAGACCCCCACAGCATCAAAAAAAGCAACCTTCAAGAAACCATAAGCTTTGCTTTCTCCGATGTTACGCCGTCCGAAAACCTCAACTTCAACATCAACTATAAACACCTCATATTCTGGGCTTCTTTCTACCCCACAATATGGATGGGAATCCTAGCTGTTGCCGCGTCAGCAGTAACCTTTTTCTGGAAAGCCCCCAAGCCTTCTGTATCCCCAAGAATTCCGGTTCCACCGAAAGACCTCAAGAGCTTCGTTGATTCATATGAAGAAAAAACAAGAATTCGGTCAGAGCTTGAATCCCTAGAAGAGCGGTTACGGAAGGGAAAAATTCCTAGACGCAGATTTAAGGTTAGAAAAAAGATGCTGGACGGACGCCTCTCCACGGTTTCTAGAAATCTCTCCACTCTCAGCGAGAAGATACGGTCTGCCGGTTCCAAGTATGCAAACATGATGAGACAAATCGAAGTGGCTGAAACAAATCTTGAAGGCGCAGAAAGAGACATGCAACGAGTAAAAACAAGATACAGACGCGGAGAAGTTTCTAAGGGTGCATATGGAAAGCTTCTGGAAGAATACAATCACAGAATCGAAGAGGCTGAAGCAACAATCGACGGAGTTCTTCTGAGACTCCGCGAATAGTTTCCTTTTTTTACAAAACGTTTTTATTTCAATGCGTCGTTGTGATTAAAATCTAAAAAGCGGAGTTGATTAGATAATGGTTGAAATCAAAGTTGATGTTGAAAAATGCACTGGATGCGAAACATGTGTTGACACTTGTCCTGTTGGTGTTTACGAAATGAAAGACGGAAAGTCTGTTCCAGTAAACGCTGAGGACTGTATCGTATGTAGAGCCTGCGAGATGGAATGCCCTGAAGGCGCCATCGAAGTCATCGAGTAAACCAGACACTCAGATTCGCCTATCCCATTTCGGGGAAACAGTTAGATTTCCCCAACCTTTTCTATATTTCATAAAAATTAGGCTTTTATGTTCCAGAAGGACGATTGAATTTTCTTCACTTGCTTTATCGTTTTTTCTCCCTTTCTCCGTATCTTCAGATTTGCACAACGAGGTTTATCTTGGATAGAATAGGGGATTTCAGCCATCTTTGCAGTAACCGCGCATGCCATCTTTCCAAGAAACCTTAGGCTGTATCCGCCCTCCAGAACAGCCACAAGCTTTCCTTGACAAAATTTCATTGCTGACTCTAAAACGGCATCAAAGATTTTGGCGTAGCTGAGAGCTGATAGGGACAGGTTCCCCACTGGGTCTGCGTAATGGGTGTCAAATCCCGTGGAGACCAGAATGAACTGCGGCTTGTACTGATTAATGATTGGAACCGCAATCTTGTTGAAGGCTCTGAGATAGATTCTGTCGGCTGTTCCATAGGGAAGCGGAACATTCACCGTGTATCCTAACCCCTCATCTTCGCCAACCTCCTCAGCAAATCCTGTTAAGGGAAACTCGGTGGGGTCTTCGTGGAGGCTAACGTAGAGAACCTTGTTGCTTCTGTAGAAGATTTCCTGCGTTCCGTTTCCATGATGAGCATCTATATCCAAAATCAAAACTCTGTCAAGGCTGAAATTTTCTAGTAGATGAGAAGCAGCTACTGCAACATTATTGAAGACACAGAAGCCCATGGGATAGTCTGATCCAGCATGATGCCCCGGAGGTCTAACAAATGCGAAGGCGTTTCTGAACTTTCCCGCCATAACAAGATCAGCCGCTTTCACACTTCCTCCAGCAGCCAAGAGGGCTACTTCATAACTTTCGGGAGAAACCACCGTGTCTCCTTGATCCAGTAGTCCGCCGCCACATCTACAAAATTGTTGAATTCGCTGAATATGGTCGATGTCGTGAATCAGCTCCAAGTCGTTGATGCTGGCGATTTCAGGTTCGACGAGGGAGCATCTTTCATTTTCGAGAATGCCGCTCTTCTTCAGTTCTCTCATGATTACCCTGAGGCGGGAAGGGGACTCGGGATGACGGGGTCCGGTTTTGTGCCGTAGATACTTAGGTGAGTACACCACGGCTGTCTCTGTCATATTCACACTTCCCAAACCAA
>Ga0315543_1003499_pt1 | contig 14016 bp, 11 predicted proteins | sample SalMarSW160210MG_2_FD_203098 | JGI IMG/M metagenome (GOLD analysis project Ga0315543, IMG submission 203098) | Salt marsh sediment microbial communities from the Plum Island Ecosystem LTER, Massachusetts, United States - Salt Marsh Sediment SW1601-210 ...
CAAAGCGGCTCAGATAGAATATTAAAGGCGATGAACAGGCATTACACCTGCGCGGAATATCTCGATTTGCTGCAGAAGGCAAGACAAATTGTGCCGGATATTGCGGTAGCAGGCGATTTTATTGTCGGTTTCCCCGGCGAAACAAAGGAAGATTTTAAGAAAAGCGTTGAACTTGTAAAGAAGGCTCGATACAAAAATTGTTTTATATTCAAGTATTCACCCCGGCCGGGCACAAAAGCGGATGAAAAAAGAGCTGATGATATCCCGATGGAAGTAAAAAGACAGAGGAACATCGAACTGCTTGCAGTGCAGGGGGGAATAAGTGAGAAATTGAACAAAAACTTTATAGGGCAAACTATAAAAGTCCTCGTTGAAGGCGTAAGCAAAAAAGCTCATCTTGACGACGGCGAAGAAAAAAATCAGCCGCAGTTAATCGGCAGAACTGCCGGTGATTATATTGTCGTTTTTAACGGCCCGGAGAACCTGGCAGGGCAGTTCGTCGATATAAATATCACAAAGACAAGTGCATTAACGCTTTTTGGAGAGCTCACAGGCAGCTGATTTGGTCAGCCTGTCTTTTTATCCCGGTTTTCTTCGGCTTCTGGTCGGCGCAGGTAAAGCGGTACAAGGCTTACAGGGTCACAAAATTCTTCTTTCGCTGCCATTTGTGAACCGATTTTGAAAATGTTTGAAGCTCTTGGCGACCAGAATTTTTCATCAAGTATTTTGATATTGTCAGTCTCGAATTTTTTAGCGTAATAAAGCAGGCCTTCACCTAAAAGCCAGACTGGTTCATCGGGTCTGTCGAAATTTTCTTTGAACTGGTCGGCAGTCATCATACAGTCCGGCATAATTTTTTGCCACGTTCCGTTTTTTCTTTCAAAGGCTGCAATGAAAAATTGCCTCTTTTTTGCGTCGATTATAGTAGCAATTTTTGTAATTTTGTTGTTGTCGACATTCAGAGCCATTGCATCGGTTGTACTTACAGCGACGATTCGACTTTGTGCTGCAAAAGCCATCATTTTTGCGACCGTTACTGAGATTCGTATGCCGGTAAAACTGCCCGGACCAATAGAAATATAGACCTGCTTTATCTGGTTTGCCTTTTTATTGAACTTTTTGAGAAGTTCAATTGTAGTATCAAATAGTTCAGCACTGTGCCTGAGGGGTGCTGAAAACGTTTTTTCGTCCGATAATTTGCCGTTGAGGCCAATGGCTACCGAGCCGGTTCTCCCTGATGTTTCCATTGCCAAGGCAAAGGGTTTGCTTGTAATTTCTGATTTTGTCATAAGTTCAGTTTGAATAGTGAATTATCGGGCTACTTGTTTGGCCGAATCAACAAATTTTTAAAAATTTTTACTCTACAATTAACCGTACTAAGCCGATGACTATTACCGATAATGATAATGGATATTCTTATGGAAGTCCATTCTGAAAAAATGGCCGATAAAGAAGTGCTTGGATTAAGATTTAGCTTGAAAAAACTTGAATTTTATGTTAAAATGGCTAATCTTAGCAACAGTCGTAATATAGATAAGATATGTTAAAACCGGACAGTTGCGTAAGAAAAACACTTTTTGGGCGGCTGTTATTTAATTTTTATTAACAGGAGACAACCAGTGACTATTGCTATATCAAGAGCAGGATTGCCGTTAGGGATTGTTTTGGCAATCTTATTGGTTTGTCTGCCGGCAGTTTCGCTTAGTTTTGCTGCTGATGAAGAGAACGTGAAAGTTCAGACCCTTCGGCAGATGGGCAAGCAACTGCTTGATGTAGGTTCCGAGCAATACCGGCGCGGGATGATAGACAATGCAAGAGAAACACTTGGCAAAGCCGCTGCATACAGAGAGTATCTGAGCGTTTCCGATGCAAGTAAACTTGACATGCTTCTTGAAAAGTTGGGTTCACAGCCGGCTCCTGATGCTAATCAGATTTCTGTTCAGGTGGTTGAAGAACCAGCAGTCGGGCAGCAGACAGAACCTAATATTGTTGAACAGCCGGCGGCAATACAGCAGACAGAGACAATTATTGTCGAGCCGCCGATTCAGATACAACCGCAAGTTGAGCAGCCGGTCGCAAATCCCGAGTACATTGAGTTTCTGCCTATAGAGGCCGATGACGTTAATTGGCCGTCGCAGTTTCCAATGCCTGTTATACCGGTTATACCAACAGAAATTCAGCCGGAGTTTATTACCCCCGTTCCGCAGGAGCCTAATCTTGGTGTTGAAATTAAACAGCCATCACAACCTCAGATACTTGTCGCCGAGAAGGCAAAGGAAGATTATATTGAGGTTATTAAGCAGAAGCAGCGTATTCAGCAGAGTTATACAAAGGCTGTTGTGAATGAAGCCATTGCAAAGGCAAAAGAATATGCCGATAAGGAAGAATTCCTTAGGGCAAAAGACGAAATCTCCCGCGCGTCGGCAGTTATTGAAAAGAACAAGCTGCTGCTCGGTGATACTGATTATGCCCAATATAGGGATTCTCTGCAGCAGCTTTCAGATGAAATAAACGCCCGCCAGACTGAAATTGAGCGTCTCAAAGCTGAAAAGGCGAAGACTGAAGCCAAGGCAACTCAGGAAAAGCTCCGTGCGCAACAGGCTGCTGACAGGCAGAAAAGAATTCAGAACCTTTTGGCAAGTTCAATGGAATATCAGGAACAGCAGAGATATGAGGAGGCTCTGGCTCAGATTGATACGCTTTTGGCTATTGACCCGACCAACAGAGGAGCTGTAAGAGACAAGCAGATGCTTGAGGATATTATCAATCTTCGCAGACAGCTTGAAGTAAAAAAAGAAATGGGTAAAGAAGAACAGGCGGTTTTGACTGATACTCAGCAGTCCATGATTCCGCATGCGGATTTGGTTACTTATCCGAGAAACTGGCAGGACATAGCCAAAAGAGTGCCGAAGATAATAACCGGTCTTGCTCCTGCCGATGCTGCTGTTTACAAACAGTTCGATACGGTTGTCGACTTGAGTGCTCTAACACCGGACACACCGTTTGAGGACGCTATCGAGATAGTCAGGATTTCCGTTGACCCGCCGCTGAAAATCGTTGTTCGATGGAAAGACCTTGAGGAAAATGCGTACGTTGAACGTGACACGGTTATTGGTATGCAGGGACTTAATGGTATTGCGGTGGGCAAGGGTTTGAAAGAACTTCTCGATTCGGTATCTGGAGGTTTTACGACGATAAATTTCGCCGTTGAAGATGGAATTATAACGATAGCGACAGCAGGGTCACTTCCAGCCAGGCTGGTTACTCATGTTTATGATGTTACTGAGCTTGTTGGCGTACCGGCTAATTTCCGCGCCGACATGGAGACAACAGAGGTAACCGGCGGAGGTGGAGAGGTAGAGGATACAGCCCCGATTGTTGAAGAGAATGCCGCTATGTTAGTACAGTTGATACAGGAAACAATTGCTCCGATGAGCTGGTTAATCAACGGTGGAGAAGGTACTATCAGTATTCATGGAACCAGACTTGTTATAAGTCAAACACCCCAGGTTCACGAACAGGTTCAAAAACTGCTCATGGAGGATTTACGTGAATCCATCGGCCAACAAGTTTCGATTGAATCAAGATTTCTGTTTGTTACCGAAAACTTTCTTGAAGATATTGGCTTGGGTATCGACAACTTATATATAAGGGGCAGCAAAATTAATGAAAATCTTGGCGATATGATTTTTAGTTTTGGCTCGTATGAGAGTGCCTTGCCTCCTTCAACACTTGTCCCGGGCACCATAGCTCCTGAGCTCGCACCGCCGATTGGGTCAGGGACAATATCGCATGCAGCCGAACTTGTCGGTGGTCTGTCGTATGGTTCGGTTCTTGACGATTTGATGGTTTCATTCTTCTTGAGAGCAACGCAGGCGCATAGAGATGCGAAAATGCTTACTGCTCCGAGGGTTACCGTACTTAGCGGCGAATCGGCTTATATCAAGGTAACCAGGGAAGATGCTTATGTTTCGGATTATGAGTTTGAGGATATAACGGCTGCCGGACAAGGCCAGCCGGTCAGAGTTATTGCTGACGCTACGGTAGAAACCGAAACCGGCGGTGTTGTGTTGAATGTAACACCGACTATAACCGCCGACAAGAAGTATATTATCCTTCAAATAGCCACTAATTATACGAAGGTCGACTTTGAACCTTTTAACGTCTCTTCTACACTTGGTGACCAATTCCCCATTGAGCTTCCTATCCTGGAAGTATCCGAAGTGCAAACACGTGTAAGTGTGCCGGACGGCGGCACGTTGCTGATAGGCGGCCAGAAACTCAGTGCTGAAGCCAACAGGGAAGCCGGCGTGCCGGGTCTTTCAAAAGTGCCGCTTTTAGGAAGGCTTTTCAGCCACCGCAGCAAGGTAAAAGACCAAAATGTCCTGCTGATACTGGTTAAACCGAGCATTATTCTGCAGGAAGAGGCTGAACGGGAATATTTTGCTCCGCTCCGGTAACTGTGAGACTTTAAGAAAAGTTGAAAAGGCCGACAATTAATTATCGGCCTTTTTTGTAACCTGGTTATTATTCAAATTTCTGTTTTACAGCCTGGAAGCCGGCGTGCATCAGCAAGTTATCCAGAATAATCATTGCGGTATAATTTTCTGCCACCGGCCAGATTCTTGCCACGATGGTCGGGTCTCTTCTTGTAATTGCAGCCAGCATCTTGTTCTCGAGTGTATATTTGTCGATTGTATGCTGCTGTTTATCTATTGTCGGCGTCGGTTTTATTGTAAGCCTTATAATTATATCCTGCCCGGTTGACAGGCCGCCGGTAATGCCGCCTGCGTTGTTGGATTCAAACATTACCTTGCCTTTTTCCGCCCGCATCTGGTCGTTGTTTTGAGAGCCGGTCATATCCTTTACAGCAAAGCCTGCTCCGATTTCGACTCCCTTTACCGCACCTATGCCGAGCATTTTTCCAAGCTCACCGTCGAGTTTATCAAATATCGGCTCTCCAAGCCCGATGGGGGCGCCTCTGACTACAACTTCCACAACGCCGCCTGCTGAGTCACCGCCTGCCGAAATCTTGCTACAGGCCTTTACCATTTCTTCCGCTGTCTCTATGTCGGGACAGTTGAGAATATGGTAGACGCCGTATTTTTCCTTTATTTTTTCAGGATTTGATTTCGGCGCCTTGTCGCGAATTTTGTCGATTTCTTTTTCAATCTCAGCAAAAACCGCCATTTTTTCAAGAAATCGCATATCGCCTGTTATCCTGCCCTTTACGTAGATTTCCTGATAAAACGGGTCGAGGTCTCGCCGCATTTTTTTATAGTTATTAGTAGACTTCAGGGCTTTTGCGCTGTCGATATTACTGCAGCGGACAGATGCAAGTTCCTTTACATAGCCGAAGATTTCAATACCACATTTTTGAAGGACCTTTTTGGCGATGTAACCTGCCGCTACGATAGTCGAGGAATATCTTCCGCTGAAGATTCCCGCTCCGATGGCGTCGTCGGCAGGGCCGTATTTTATAAATGAGGCATAGGAGGCGTGTCCCGGCCGAGGTGTACGGTTTGTGTCCTGATATTGCTTAATGTGTATAAAGTGCCTGTCGAGGTTTGGAATCAGGATTGTTAATGGCGTTCCGTTTGTAAGACCTTTGTTTTTTGCTCCCTCAACGGTATCTGCAGCATTGATACCTGTATAGATTATCGGCAAATCCGGCTCTTTTCGCGGCGAGCTTAGTTCATCAGCTCCGGGTTTTCGCAGGAGCAAATCGCCGTAGATTTCCTGCTCTGTTATCGCCATCGCCGGCGGGTGGCCCTGTATTACAGCAGTAAGTCCATCCTGATACGAACCGCCTGCAACAGTTACCTGAAAACACCTTCCAAAATGACAGCCTAACATCAGTTATCTCCTGTTTTTATGGATAATTTAACTGCAAGAGTATAAAAGGGAAGATTGAATTATTCAAGATAAATTTATATCCGCGCCCAGTTGTTTCATCAGTTTTACGAAATCGGGGAATGTTACGTTCATCGCCTCTGCAGTGTCGATTGTAGAGGGCTGTTCAATAGCCATTGCCGCAAGGGAAAGAGCCATTACAATTCTGTGGTCTCCTCTGCCGTTCAGTTCGGCAGCCTTGAGTTTGCCGCCATGGACAATCAGACCGTCCGGCAGTTCTTCTGTTTTTGCCCCTAATTTGGCAAGTTCCTCGGCCATACATTTTATACGGTCGGTCTCTTTTTTCCTGGCTTGCGGGACATTCAAAAATCTTGTAGTTCCCTGGGCCAAGGCCGCCGTCACCGCCATAGTCGGCAAGGCGTCCGGCGTTCTGTTCATATCGATATCAACGCCTTTGAGTCGGCTTGATTTTATATGAACGCCGGTGGGAGTAATTTCGATTTTTGCACCCATCCGCTTCAGATACTCAACAACAGCCTTATCCGGCTGGCTGTCGGAAAAATCAAGACCCGTTATCGTTATATCCGCATCGAGAATAGCGCCTGCGCAAAGGAAAAATGTCGCACTTGAAAAATCGGCCGGAATTTGCATGTCAAAGATTTTGTATTTTTGACCGCCTTTGATGATAAATCGTTTCATATCCTGATTTTCGTATGTAATTCCCTGCCAGTCGAGCCAGTCAAGCGTAATTTTTACATAATCAGGCTCATTGAGCAGCGGCACAATAATTTCAGTATCTTCCTTAGCCAGCGGCGTCACCAAAAGGAGACTGCTTAGATACTGACTGGTGAAACATTCGATGGTTGTCTTGCCGCCGATAAGCTGGCCTTCGATTTCGACGGGGGCTGAACCGTTATTTTTTAAGCTTTTTGCTTTTACACCGAGGTCGTTTAACGAATCGAGCAAAGGCTGTATCGGCCTTGTTTGTATTTGTGCGTCGCCGGTAAAGGTTATTTTCTGCCCCTTCGGGACAAGAGCGGCCGAACCGATGGCTAATCTTAACGTTGTGCCGGAATTGCCGACATCGATTATTTTTTTAGGGGCTTTTATATTCCCGGATACGCCTGTAATCTTCCAGCATTTTTTGTCCGAGCAGTCTGTTTTTGCACCGAGAAGACTGTAAGAATGAATTGCGCTGGCGGTATCGTCTGAAATCAGCGGATTTCTGATAAAACTTTGTCCATTTGCAAGCGAAGCGATTGCTGTCGCGCGGATAGTATGCGATTTGGACGCTGGAATGGCGACAGTACCTCTTAACCGTGATTTTTTGGCCTGAAGTTTCATTATTCGTGCCGATAAATTTCCCAGCCCATATAGTTTTCAAGAGCTTCTGTAATAGCATCGGCTTTGGAGCTTATATTAACGGCAACGTGATGTTCAAATCCTGCTTTGCAGACGTATTGTAGAAGGGACTGGAGATTTTTAACCTTCATAACGCCATATCCGCCGAAGGTGTTGAGTTTATCTGCGGTAAATTCGCCCTGACCTGCGTAGCCGGTAATTATTCCTGCAGCATCATCTGTTGTAACTCTGCAGAAGGTCGTTTTATTCGGAGCGATTCTGCCGACTATTGTACCGAAAGTATTCTGCTTTCCGACGGAGCCTGCTATGATTTCCTGGTAATCCATTTTGGCGGATTTGAAAAACGACTTGGGCAGGTTACTGCAGTGGAAAAGCACGCACTTATCCGGATTGTTTCCAAAGTTATTGTTCCAGTCCAGTATCGCGCTTGGTTTCCCGCTCGCAAGCTGCAGGACATACATCGCCAGCAGGCCCGTTACGTCAACCTCACAGGCGCTTGGTAGAAGGTTCTGACTCATCATGCTCATAATCGCGCAGGGTACTACGCCGAAGAATTCTTCCATACTTGTCCAGCACTGAATCGCCGTTCCTGCAAGGTTGAGGTCTTTTACCCAGCCTTCAACACAGGAGGCAAATTTCGCCATTCTCAAAAGTGCATGATTTGGAACATTTTTGGTTGAGACGTATTTTCTTATGGAGGTCAGCTTGTCTTTTACGATTTTATCGCTGTCTTTTAATTTTTGTATTCTGCCGAAGACCTCGGACAAGTCCAGCGTTTCAATTGAGATGCCGGAAAGTTCGAGGATTTTTTCACTGTAGCGGACGGTGTTAAATGCCCCGGTTCTTGCGCCGATTGCTCCAAACCTTACGTTTTTAAGCCCGTTGACTATCCGGCAGACCGATGCGAAATCATCAAGGTCTTTTTTGAATTCGGGTGAATTAATTTTGGTTGTATGTGTTTTTGTGAGAGTAAATGGAACGCCTGATTGCCGCAGGTTATTGCAGACGCTGATTTTTCCGCAGAATGAATCTCGTCTGTTTGCAATCTTCATCTTTGCAGCGTCGTCAGGCTCGGCCTGAATGAGAATCGGCACGTTCAGACCGCAGCTTTTAATAACCTCAGCGACTCCCTTTTCATCGCCGAAGTTTGGCAGAGTTACGATAATGCCGTCGATTTTATCCGCGTTTTTTGCAAAAAGCTCGGCGCATTTCTTCGCATCGCTGTATGTTTCAACGCTTCCGAATTTTGTGTCTTTTGCCGTCAGGCAAACAGCATCATAACCGGTATTTTTAAGAAGGTTCAGTATGTCCTGCCGGCCTTTTCTGGCGAGTATATCCGGGAAAAAGCCTCTGTTGCCGACGATAACTCCGAAGGTCATCTTTTGTGCCATATTTAAGACTCCTATAACTAATTAAAGCAGATATGATATTCTTGTCGTTTTATATGGTCAAGTTATTCTTTCTGACCATAGTATGCATCTTTGCCGTGCTTGCGGAAAAAGTGTTTGTCCAGCAGTAATTTGCTGATTGGCTTTATGCCGGGATTCAGGAGCCTGGTGCCGAAAGCTATTTTAGCGATGTTTTCAAGAACCGCAGCATTTTCAACTGCTTTTTCGGGACTGTTGCCCCAGACAAACGGCCCGTGGCAGGCAACCAAACAGGCCGGCATCTGAAGCGGGTCGATGTTTTTCAATCTCTTTACTATTGCTCTGCCGGTGTTGAGTTCGTAGTCATTTTTTATTTCGAGGTCAGTCAAGCAATCAGTAACAGGCACTGTTCCACAGAAATAATCGGCCCCGGTTGTACCCAGCGGTGGAATTTGGCGGCAGGCCTGTGCCCACATCGTTGCGTATGTTGAATGAGTATGGCAAATTCCGCCAATGTCGGGAAAACTGCGGTACAGCTCGAGATGGGTCGGCGTATCTGATGAAGGCCGCAGTTTGCCTTCGATTATATTGCCCTGTAAGTCAAGCAGGACGATTTTTGCCGGCTTTAATTGGTCATAACGTATGCCGCTTGGCTTTATAGCGACTATTCCTTTTTTGCGGTCGATTCCGCTGACATTACCCCAACTGTAAATGACAAGATTTTGTTTTTGAAGTTCTAAATTTGCCTGGCAAACGGTTTTTTTTAATTGTTCAAGCATTATTTATTAACCTTTTCTTTAATTTCGAGCAGTTTTTTCATAACATCAGCCAATGTATCTTTGCGGCCTTTTATGCCGAATGCATCATGGAGTTTTTTGTAGAGTTTGTAAAGCTCTGCGTAGATTTTATGGTTTTTTATGTTTGGCTTATATGTTTTTTTCTTTACGCCGCACATTGCAGCCTGAGCCTGTGCAAAATTGTCATAGCCGCCGGTTTTTTTGCCTGCGACAACCGTAGCGGCAATTGCTGAACCAAGAGCGCAGCTTTGAGCCGAGCGCGAGACCTTCATTTCTCTGCCGCTGATATCTGCATAAATCTGCATCAGGAGTGGATTTTTCTCTGCGATTCCGCCGCAGTTGATAACTTCTTTTATTTTTATGCCGTACTCTTCAAAACGGTTGATGATTGTTAATGCCCCGAAGGCAGTAGCCTCAATCAGCGCCCTGTAAATTTCCTCTGGTTTCGTGTGAAGAGTCTGACCGACAAGCAAACCTGTGAGTCTCTGGTCAACGAGTATCGTCCTGTTGCCGTTGTTCCAGTCGAGAGCGAGCAGGCCTGATTGGGCAGGTTTTAGTCTTGCAGCTTTTTTTGTCAGTTCTTCATGCGAGCCAAGGTGTTTTCCGCCGGGCTGAATATAATTTACAAACCAGTTGAATATATCTCCGACAGCCGATTGTCCCGCTTCAAGCCCCCAATAGTTCGGCAAAACTGAGCCGTCGACAATCCCGCACAGGCCGGGGATATCGGCAAGTTTGCCCTTTTTGGGGCTTACGAGGATATCACAGGTGCTTGTGCCGATTATTTTTACCAGGGTTCCCTGTTTTATACCTGAGCCTACTGCCCCAAGATGCGCATCAAATGCACCGACTGCGACAGGTGTATTTTCGGATAAATTTAGTTTCTTTGCCCATTGGCTGCAAAGTCCGCCCGCAGCCGTATCAACGGTATATGTTTTTTTATAGAGCCTGTTTCGCAGAGCGCTGAGTTTGGGGTCGAGTTTATTTAAAAAACCTTTCGCAGGCAGTCCTCCCCAGCCTTCATTAAACATTGCCTTATGCCCCGCTGCGCATCTGCTGCGTTTTATATTTTCAGGTTTGCAATCGCCAACAAGCACCGCCGGTATAAAATCTGCGCATTCGACCCAGCTGTGAGCGGCATCGAATACTTTTTTATCGACTCGCAGGCAGTGCAGGATTTTGCTGAAGAACCATTCGGATGAATATATCCCGCCGCATTTAGCCAGGTATTCCGGATTATATTTTGCCGCCAGCGATGTAATTTCTGCTGCTTCAGAGTATCCTGTATGGTCTTTCCACAGCCAGGCCATTGCATTTGGATTATTTTTGAATTTTGGAAGTATTGACAGCGGCGTTCCGTTTTTATCGATTGGGATTGGCGTTGAGCCTGTTGTATCAATGCCGATACCGATGATTTTTTCAGGCTTGAAACTTTTATCATTTTTCTTTGCGTCTTTTAGCGTGCCTTTAACACTTTCTTCGATACCTTTTATATAGTCGGCGGGATTTTGTCTCGCGAGGTTGGCGTCCGAGTGGTCGAGAATGATACCTTCTTTGCCTGATGGATATGGGTAAACGGCAGTGCCGATTTGGTCGCCGTTTTTTGTGTTGACTACAACACATCTTACCGAGTTTGTTCCATAATCAAGCCCGATTGTGTAAGCCATTGCAATTGTCCTGAATTTATTTTAAAAGTCCGAATTGCCTGAGCCAGTATTCTGTTTCAGCCTTGCTGATGCCGATAAATTTTGCAGGCGGCTCAACATTTCTTTTCCTTTTTTTCTCAATGGTTCTTATCGCTTCCATCCAGAAATCAACGCAGTTAGAGGCAGTTGCCTTTCTTTTGTTCACCGCTGCTTTTATGCGTCTATCATTGCTGACAACTGTAAGATTTTTCGGAGCGGTATCTTTGAGAATCAGTTTTTCAATAACATCGTCAGCTTCACGGCCGGTGCCGGAAAAGATTACTTCCAGATTAAACAAATTATTAAAACCTGTTTTATCTCTCGGCCCTGTGCCGTCAAAAACAATGCTGCCTTTCTTTTTTATCCTGTAAAGATATTCGCCGATAATCCTGCAAAGCTGAACATCGGTAATTTCAGAGGATTGTTCCAAAAGGTTTTGCACAGCCCTCAGCAGGTTGTAACCGTCGATTATCAGCACGTCAGCTTTCCTGTGCCGAGTATCTTATCTCTCCGCCGACAATTGTATATTCGACTTTGCCTTTCAGTTTCCAGCCGTCATAAGGACAGTTTTTACTCTTTGAACGGAATTTATTGACATCAACCCTATATTCGCCGTCGGGGTCAATGATAGTTATATCGGCCTGTTTGCCTTTGCCTAAAGTGCCTTTATCGACGCTGATTATTTTCGCAGGCCTTTCGGCCATTATCGAGACAAGTTGCGGCCAATCTATTATCTTCGGCTCAATAAGTACTTTTATGTAAAGTCCGAGTGCACATTCAAGGCTTGCTATTCCGAACGGCGCCGTCAGGAATTCAAGCTCTTTTTCGCTTTTCAAATGCGGCGCATGGTCTGATGCGAGGGTGTCTATTATGCCGTCTTTTATCGCTTGCTTTATTGCCTTGATGTCAGCATCGGTTCTCAATGGCGGGTTGACTTTATAATTTGTGTCGTAATCACAGCAGGAATCGTCTGTCAAAAGCAGATGGTGCGGTGCAACTTCACAGGTTATCGGCAGTCCTTCCTTTTTAGCTTGTCGAATAAGTTCTGCGCAGCGCGCTGTTGAAACGTGCTGAACGTGGTATCGCATATTTGTTTTTCGCACTAACTGAATATCCCGCCAGAGCATCATTTCTTCGGCGAGCGGGTCAATTCCCGGCAGTCCCAGCACAGTTGAGTTATAACCTGAATTCATCACGCCGTTTCCCGCCAGCCAGTTGTCCTGGCAGTGCTGGCTTATGACGATGTTTTTGAACATTGAGGCATATTTGAGAGCCCTTAACATTACTGCAGGGTTCTGCACGCCGCTTCCGTCATCGGTAAAGCCGACTGCGCCTGCCTGAACCATAAATCCCATTTCGCTAAGCTGCTCGCCGGCCCTGTCTTTTGTAATTGCGCCCATTACATAAACGTGTGTTTTTCTTGCCTGTCTGCCCATTCGGTGAATGTATTCAACGCTTGTCGCATCGTCGATTGCAGGGTCGGTATTTGGCATACATACCACCGATGTAAATCCTCCCGCGACAGCGGCAGCCGAGCCTGATGCGATTGTTTCCTCTTCTTCGTCGCCCGGCTCGCGGAAATGCACGTGTATATCAATAAGCCCCGGCAGAACAAACCTGCCTGCCGCGTCTATGACTAAATCTGCCTTCGGCTCGATTTTGCCGACCTCGGCAATTTTACCGTCAACAGCGTAAACATGCGCCTTTTGATTTATCTTATTGGCAGGGTCAATTACGTGCCCGTTTTTTATTAGCAGGGTTTTGCTCATTGTCCTTCGAGCCTTTCTCTTTTATCTTTGATTTCCTGCCGCAGCATTGCGCCCTGATTAACGAGGAACAGCACCGCCATTCGAACCGCGAGACCGTTGGTTACCTGCTGCAGGATTACACTGTTGGGCCCGTCGGCGACCTCGCTTTCCATCTCCAGCCCCCTGTTAATCGGCCCCGGATGCATAACGAGAATGTCTTTTTTTACTTTCTTCATTCTCTCAACTGTCAGGCCGAAGTAATGTGAATATTCCTTTGTTGATGGAAATGGATTTGAACCCATTCTTTCAAATTGTATCCGCAGCATATTGATTACATCGAGCTGGCCGATAACGTCGTCCAGCGAATAGCTTATTTTTACCGGCAGTCGTTCGACTTTTGCAGGCATCAGGGTTGGCGGGCCGACCAGAATCACTTCGGCACCGAGTTTTGTCATTGCGTATATGTCGCTTCTGGCAACACGTGAATGAGCGATATCGCCTACGATTGCTATTTTAAGGCCTTCAAGACTGCCGCGTATTTTTCTGATGGTATATACGTCGAGCAGTCCCTGCGTTGGGTGTTCGCAGAAACCATCGCCTGCGTTGACAACGCTGGCATCTATGTTCCTGCTCAGGAATTTCGGCACTCCGCCTGCGCTGTGTCTTATAACGACTATGTCGATACCCATCGCCTCAAGGTTTTTTGCAGTGTCCAGCAGAGTTTCGCCCTTGCTGGTAGAGCTTACTTTTTCGGTAAATTCTATGACATCGGCGCTTAATCTGTTTGCTGCCAGCGTGAAGCTGTTTCTGGTCCTTGTGCTGTCCTCGAAAAACAGATTGACTATAACTTTGCCGCGAAGGGTAGGGGCCTTTTTTACACTTCTTGTGCTTATTTCTTCAAAACCCTTCGCAGTATTAAGAATATGTTCAATCTCCTCTCTGCTTAGGCCTCGCAGTCCAAGCAGGTGTCTGCGCTTCCAGATAAATTCTTTTTTCTTCATATTACAATCACCTGGTCTTTGCCGTCGGACTCCGCAAAATTTACCTGCACATTCTTTTCAGCCGGCAAATCCACTTTTAGTCCGACAAAGTCTGCTGAAATCGGCAGTTCTCTGCCGGTTCTTTCAACGAGCACTGCCAGTCGAATTGCCTTTGGCCTGCCGAGGTCAATCAGTGCGTCCATTGCCGCCCGTGTGCTTCTGCC
>Ga0315543_1003501_pt1 | contig 14012 bp, 11 predicted proteins | sample SalMarSW160210MG_2_FD_203098 | JGI IMG/M metagenome (GOLD analysis project Ga0315543, IMG submission 203098) | Salt marsh sediment microbial communities from the Plum Island Ecosystem LTER, Massachusetts, United States - Salt Marsh Sediment SW1601-210 ...
GTTTCGTCGAGGTCCGAGGCGGTTTATGGGATCGTTGGCAGATCTTCGATCGCACCAACCACCTTACCCACGGCAGTAAGCCTGTCGGTTCCAATGTTCTGTTCGTCGATGGTCATCTCGAATGGCGCCCATTTAGTGATATGGTCGTCCGCTTCTCGGAACCATATCATTGGTGGTAAAGATGTAGCGATAAGAAATTGTGCTTAACAGGCACAGGATAGTGAAGAGCAATAATTGTTTTGGTGCATAACCGGAACAAAGATACTTTTTTGTGAGGAGAACAGTCATGTTATACAAAAAAATTTCTCTTTTAGTTCTAACGATGGTCCTGGTAAGCAGTGTATCTGCACAAGTAAACGATTGGACGAACGGCACAGGAAACGGACGCTGGATGGATCCCAATAACTGGTCTCAAGGCGCGGTGCCGGGTCCCGGCACAGGCAACACACGAATCAATCCTGATACAAATGCCGATCCCAATAATCTGATGGGGCCGACCATTGGTATAGGGGAGATTGCTGTAATGGATGCGGTTGATAATTGGGGTCCTGAGTGGGGTTTGACTATTAATATCGAGGGCGGCAGCCTCACCAGTGCCGGCTTTGTCGGTCTGGTTTCAGTGGGCGGTGAAACCAATCCTTGCGAGATCAACTTAGGCGCCGATGGCAGCGGCGGCTGGCTGGATCTCATTAACTTCCTTGTAGGCGATAGCTGGTGGTTCCACGGCGGACCGTATGTTACTTACAACCAGTCGAGCGGCACGGCCATTATCCGCGATTATCTGTGGCTGGGTGGTAAAGCAAACCTCTACGGCGGGATTATGTATATCTTCAACGGAGTCGCTATGGCTTCTGTGGGCCAGCCTTCAGATATATGCACGTTGAATATCGAGGGCGGCACGCTGATGTTACCCCTCATTGCCACGGCCGATGATCCCGAAACTCCTGAAGATGAAACCGTTGACTTCGCTACTGCTGTACAGGGCTGGGTTGCGGATGGCTATTGTGTAGCCTACGGCGGAACGGGCCAAATTATCATCGAGGAAACGGATAGCTGGACAAAAGTCACAGCAATTCCGGCACAATTCGAACCTGAGCCAGAGCCGGAGCCGGAATAAATGATACCGGTGCTGTAGTCCTGATGAACAGGCAGGTTTCGCTCTACAGATAATCAATCTGAAGAATCTGTTCTCCGAAAGCCTGGCGTTGAGGGTGGCTATAGCCACTACAGGGCCTTCGGAGAAAAGTACGCTTAGCTACACCTGTAACAGGATTCCTGCCGGAGTTAATCTGCTGTGGGAGATCCGTGAACCTTGCAAGCGGTTCGTGGCCTTGACCATCCCTGGATTTTGGGATGGATTTTGGTCTCTATTTGAAGGAGAGCATTATGTGTAGTAGAAAATTTTGCCTTATAGTTTCTTTTGCCCTGGTGTTTGGTTTGGCTGCAAGCTCAATTGCCCAGGATAATTACTACTGGACGAACGCCAGCGGTGACGGCATGTGGAACAAGGATACAGAACCGTATAACTGGGAAAGAGCGCCTGCATGGAATCCGGACGGGCCAAGGATACCATGCCCGCCGCCGGAGCATAATTCTGCCGATATCTGGATTTCCGGAAATCCAACCACGCTCGCGGCGCCATTAGTTATTCCCACGGGCTACGATGCCGACTGCACATATGGCGTAGATTATGGCACGATTTTCGGCCCGGAATGGGGACTGCAAGTGGATATTTACGGCAGTCTGACCTACAGATGGTACCTCGTGCTGGCGCAGGCCATTGAAGGCCTGAGCGATCCCGGCAATCCTGACAATGATCCGAACCGCAGCGTTATAAATATGTACAGCGGCTCCAGAATACATGGTACGCAAGACAGCCCGGGCGACCCTGCGTACGCCGAGGGCATTGCTATCGGTACCAACTGGTGGGCTCCCCTGCCCTATGTGACGATGAACATGTACGAGGGGTCTGAGTGCCTTGTTAACTGGGCATGGATCGGCGGTCACCTCAATATGTATGGCGGTACGTTTGATGTTCTGGTTGGTGTTAACATGGGCATCGGCACACCTGAAAACGTGCCTGATGAACTGATAAGCGTGGATATCTATGAGGGCAAGTTGATATTGCCCCCCAATTTCAGCGATGAGGTTCAGGACTGGATTGACAGAGGAATTCTCAAAGCCTACGGCGGGACGCCGGGCCTGCCTAAAGGCCCTCAAATCGAAATCGACACCGATACAATGCCGGACAGGACTATCGTAACAGCCCTCTCGCAAAATCCCCCGAAAGCCTCGGCGCCGAACCCGGCTAACGGTGCCATAGATGTCCGAATCGATACTAATCTTGACTGGAGGATGGGTTTGGATGCCGAACGGCACGATGTCTTTATCGGCACCAATGCCGACGATATCAATGATGTCAATTCAGCCAATCTGGCCGATTATCCGAATGTCACCTATCAAAATGTCAACGTCAACACTTTTGAGCCGGCGAGACTGGATATGGAGACCACCTACTACTGGCGTGTTGATGAGGTCAATAGCCTCAATCCTGAAAGTCCCTGGGTCGGCGAAGTCTGGAGCTTTAGGACTGGCGCTTTCCTTGTCGTGGATGACTTTGAGGACTACGATGCCGGCGATAACCAGATATGGTTTGCCTGGCATGATGGGCTTGGCGCCGGCGTGCCGAGCAGCGATCCTTACATTCCCGGTAACGGCACCGGTGCTGCTGTAGGCGATGAAAGCACCCCTTCTTATACTGAGGAAACCATTGTCAACAGTGGTGAGCAGTCGATGCCGTACTGGTACAACAACAATAAACAGGGCTTCGCGTATTATTCAGAGGCAGAAAAGACGCTAACTGCTCCGCGGGACTGGACAGAGGAAGGCGTTAAAGATTTGTCGCTGTGGTTCAGGGGATACCCTGTGTCCGTCGGCAGCTTCACGGAGGCACCGTTCGGCACTTACACGATAACTTCTTCCGGCACGGATATCGCGGATCAATCGGACGGATTCCACTATGCCTATAAGGTGCTTACCGGCCCCGGCTCTATTATAGCGAGGGTTGTGAGCGTCGATAACACAGATCCATGGGCCAAGGCCGGCGTTATGATTCGTGAGACGCTGGAGCCGGGCTCAAAACACGCCCTTATTTGTGTTACGCCCAATAACGGGGTTGCCTCTGTGGTTCGTGTCAATACGGGCGGTGATAGCTACAACTCGAACCAGACCGGTATCACCGCACCACACTGGGTGAAGCTGGAGCGGGACTTGGCCGGCAGCTTTACAGTCTACCATTCGGTTAACGGCTCAAGCTGGGTACCGGTAGAAGACTTCACATCGCAGATCATCCAGATGAGTGCTGACGCCTATATAGGTTTGGCAGTGACGTCAAATAACGCAGAAGCCACATGCCAGGCTGTGTTCTCCGACATTAGTATCACCGGAAACGTTACTCAGCAGCAGTGGATGGACCAGGATATTGGGATAGCAAGTAACGATCCTGAGCCATTGTATATAGCTGTCTCTAACGTCGCCGGCACGTCTGCGGTGGTATACCACGATGATCCGAACGCCGCAGTGACAGGCGCCTGGACGGAGTGGATTATCCCCCTGCAAACTTTTGTAGATCAGGGCATAATCCTGACCGACGTGGATAGGATAGGGATTGGTCTGGGAACCAAAGGCAGCATGACAATCCCGGGCGGTTCGGGCAAGATATTCATTGACGATATCCGGCTGTATCGACCACGGCCGGAACCGCAGCCATAAAATGTGATATGGTCGGTAATCAATTAGCACCAGTTCGGGGCTTATACCGGTTGATTCGGTATGAGCCCCGGTTGTTTTACTCTTATATGTCGTAACGAGGATGGCGCACATCCCATCCCACAAATCTCTGGCCCGGACAGGTATGACCACTAATGAGCCGCATAGAATGCCCAGCCCTACCCAGTCGATTGAACTCCTGCGTATTGTTTCAAAAATCGGCACGGCGCCTATTCGTTTTAGCGATTCTGTATCTTCTTTATTTCGCGGAAAAGCAGCCTTGCGAATATAGTCGGTTAAGATGACCATTCCCAGGTCGGCCCCAAGGGACTCGCTCTCAAGCTTGACGTAGAGGCTCCTCTTTGTTATCATCCGGCGTTATAGAAATGGGCCGGTTTGCACATGTCCATAGCATGAGATATGGCCGATACCGTCTGGCCCGATCCCAACAGTAGACGTAAGGAACTGAGCCTATGGGAAAAGCAAGGAAGAAGAGCGTTAAATCGAAGACCAAAGTTACTAAGAAGGTAAAGAAGAAGCGTGGAGTAACGAAGAAGGCCGAGCCTAAGTTAGCGAAAGCAACCAGGAAATCGGCTAAGAAGCCGGACAAGAAACCGGCCGAAGAAACTCCAGCGAAGAAAGACGTTCCCCGTCATTCCACTGCCGAAGACATGGCAAGCCGGCAACGTGAGATATCCGTTGCGGAGTTCTTCACAAAGAACCGCCACCTTCTCGGCTTCGACAATCCTCGCAAGGCCCTGCTGACAACCATCAAAGAGGGAGTCGACAACTCCCTGGACGCGTGCGAAGAAGGGGGAATTCTGCCGGATGTCAAGGTGGTTATCGTGCCCGCCAGGGAGGAAGACCGGTTTCGCGTGACCATAGAAGACAACGGGCCGGGCATCCTCAAGAAGCAGATCCCCAGGATTTTCGCCAAGCTTCTTTACGGATCGAAATTTCACCGGCTCAAAATGTCTCGAGGCCAGCAGGGCATAGGAATATCGGCGGCCGGCATGTACGGCCAGCTCACCACGGGCAAGCCCATATCCATCACATCGAAGACCTCGCGTAACAAACCGGCACATCACTACGAGCTCGAAATCGATACCAAGAGGAACGAGCCGCGTATTATCGTGGATGAAACCGTGGACTGGCCGGTCCAACGGGGCACTAAAGTCGAGATAGAGTTGGAGGCCAAGTTTCAGAAGGGCCGCCAGTCGGTAGAGGAGTATCTCGAACAGACCGCTATCGCCAATCCTCATGTTTTGCTACAATTCGTCACCCCAAACGGCGAGACAAAAACGTACAACCGGGCGTCCAAAGAGTTGCCCGTTGAAACCAGAGAGATCAAGCCGCATCCTTACGGCGTGGAACTCGGTGTACTCATAAAGATGCTCCACGATACAAAGGCACGTACCCTTCAGTCGTTTCTCCATTCCGAATTCTCCCGGGTAAGTAGTCAGGTCGCCAGGACGATCTGCGAGAAAGCGAAGGTGTCCGAGCGATCCCGACCGACACGGATAGCCCGACAGGAAGCCGACAATCTATTCAAAGCAATAAATCAGACCAAAATCATGAACCCTCGCACGGATTGCCTGAGCCCAATCGGCGAGACGTTGATTCTGACCGGCTTGAAGAAGCAAATCGAAGCCGATTTCTACACGTCGGTCACCCGGCCGCCCTCAGTGTACCGCGGCAACCCCTTCCAGATAGAAGCAGGGCTTGCGTACGGCGGTTCTCTGCAGGCTGAAGGGCTCGCCCGGGTGCTGCGTTACGCCAATCGTGTGCCGCTGTTATACCAGCAGTCGGCCTGTGCGATGACGCGCTCGGTGCTCAACACGGCGTGGCGCAACTACGCGCTGTCACAATCTGCCGGCGCTCTGCCGTCCGGGCCGCTCGTCATCATCGTTCACATGGCCTCGGTATGGGTTCCCTTTACATCGGAAAGCAAAGAGGCCGTAGCTCATTATCCCGAGATCATCAAAGAGGTCCGGCTTGCTCTGCAGGAATGCGGGCGGCAATTGGCGGTATTTATCCGTCGCCGGCGTAAGGCAGCCGAATCCCAACGTAAGAAGGAATACATCCAGCAGTATATTCCCCACATCGCCATCGCCTTGCGGGAGATGCTGGAGCTGTCCGAGCGACAAGAAACAACCATAGTAAAGCAATTAAAAGACCTCCTCGAAAGGAGCCGCTCATGAGCAAGATTGCCACGCAAATTAAGGACACGGCCACCTCGGTTCGCACAAAAATTCAGCGAAGGTCCAAACCCACCCTATCGTTCCCCCTGCGCAGTTTGAGCAATGTGAAGTACCACCCAAAGCAGGGCTTTCTCCAGCTCAAAGGCAAGAAAAAGGTCCGGACACTCACAGTCAGCACGGTCAAGACGTTCGCCCAGACCCTGCGGATGATGTCCCAGGCCAAAACCCTGGTCGAAGACGATGAAATTATGACCAAGCGAGAAGCGTACTACGTATCCAAGAACTGGCAAGACGCACGCTTCGACGAGCAGCCCGAGTCGGACACGGTAATTGACGATATAGAAGCACTATTCCAGGTCAATCGTGAGCAGCTCGGATTTATTCCGGAAGAAAAGGGAGGTGAGGTCGCCGGCAAGCTTGTCGTTATCGACCGCGACTCAGAAACGGGCAAGGAGTTACGCATCGACTGCACGAAATTCGGCTCGGGCGCATACTCGATCCCGATTTCCATAGAGCACCTGAAGTTCGAGGCAAAAGCCAAATTCGTGCTCGCCATCGAGACCGCAGGCATGTTTCAACGGCTCGTCAAGCACAACTACTGGCGCAAGGCCAATTGCATCCTCATCTCCATGGGCGGTGTGCCCACTCGTGCCTGCCGGCGCTTTATCCGGCGGCTCGCCGACGAGTTAAAGCTGCCGGTCTATGCCTTTGTGGACTGCGACCCGTACGGCATGTTCAATATTTACCGCACGCTGAAGGTCGGCTCGGGCAACGCTGCGCACATCAACCGTTATTTCTGCGTACCCAAAGCCTCGTTTCTCGGCGTCACGCCGCAGGACATCGTTGACTACAAGCTGCCCACGCACCCGCTCAAAGAGGTTGATATCAAACGGGCCAATGATGCTCTAAAGAACGATCCTTTTGTGCAGCATTACAAGCCCTGGCAGGATTCGATCCGGCAGTTGCTTGAAATGGGGGTCAGGGCTGAGCAGCAGGCCTTTGCGGTACACGACTTAAACTACGTTATCGAACATTACCTGCCCGAGAAGCTTGCGGCGCCGAAGAAGTTTTTGCCGTAGCGACAAATACCCACTACCTGGTCGATTTATAAATGCGCGGTGTTGGCTACGACATTTGGTATTTCAGAATCCTGTTTTTTAGAAGTGATAGGAAGTTGTTGTATGATGTTAGAGTTTGAGTCGGCTTCTATACCGGAGTGTTCTGTGTCAGGGGGGAATGCCGGGCTGGGTCGGCCGAGAAAGTCTGCCATTGCTCTTTCTACGAGCAGGAGTCTGCTGCGAAATGTTTCGGGATCGGCTGGGTACGTGCGTTCTTCGGATTCAGGCGAAAGTTTGCCGGAAGCCTGCATATTTTGCGGATGAATAACGGGGATCATTCTGCTCTCAAGATAGAACGATCTTATGTAATTCTCTACCATTTCGAGCATGGTGAATAAGGCATAGTTTTTGCATAACCATTTCAGCTTCGGCAATGTGCTGTTCAGGTTCACGTAACACTTGAATTGTCTCAACAAGCTCAACGGCAGATGGGGCTGGGCCGGATCAATCTCACGGGGATGAACATAGACAATTAGCGGCCGCCCTGCTGTTCGCAATTTGCCTATTCCCCACTTAATCATTAGTTTGTTCGCTAACCTTAAGTACCCACCGCCAAATAAACTTGTCCTGTGACCGAATATCTTGACAATGGACATTGGAATCTCGAGCAGGTGTCCGCTCCGAGTCTCGATAAAGTAAGGTCCAAGAGGTGAATCCGCAATTCCACCATGTCCCCTTGAAGCGGGAAATACACTTGAGTCGTATTGATAGCCCGATTCCTTAATCACATCAAAGGCCCAGGGAGCCTTCTTTGTAATTCCAAAACCTGGCGCTCGGAAACCTCTGACCTGGTCTCCGATTGTATTTTCCAAAATATCCTTTGCCAGCGTAATATCATCTCGAAACGCGTTCGGTCCGACTTTATATGCGAGAATATGCGCATAGCCGTGGCTAGCTATTTCATGACCGGCGTCTCGACACATAAATACCAAATCCTTGTGCCGCTCGGCAAGCCACCCCAACCAGAAGAAAGTGACTTTCACCGAAAAGGAGTCGAGCAAAGCCAACAACTCTTCGAGATTTTTCTGAATCCGAGATTCGAGAGAAGGCCAACGCTCGATACCCGGAACGGCAGGGCTGTCCAAAATGTGAAACCAATCCTCAACATCGATAGTCAAACACGAATGCAGTTTGCCTTTCGGCTGGTTCTTTGGTGCCGGCATGAATTTTTCCTCCATGAAAAAATAAGAACTGTTTGCTTTGACTTATAGCTTCCTGCTACTTGTCATAATGATTATTGACAGGATAGAAATTTCTATGAAGCGAGTTGCAAGGAGTATCCGCTTAACGGAGAACGCAGTAAAGCATCTGGATTGATAACGGCGATATCAAGCCCAGATTCTTCGGCTTCACCTCAGAATGACAAACGCTAAAGGGTAATTCGGATAGGTTCTAATTATGGCAGACTGCAACTGATGTATGGGCCGGCCAGCCGTGTGAACCATAGCGGCAGCTTTTTCCATGTCTCCACTCGTGCTGCATATTTTGGATTGTCCGGTTTGGCGATGGACAAATCGTGACCCGGGCTTGTCCAATACTGATACGCCAAAGGAATCTGTTTGGCCCCCCATCGTTTCTTAAATACATGCTGTCCACTACCCACTGTGCTTCTGCCAAAATCGAACCATTGTGTGCCCAAAGCGCCGAAGTGTTCCATCGCTGCCCAGTTCAGGAGATAATTCGGACTGATGTCATTATACTCGGTCAGGACGGCTCCCCACCGGCTTTGCGCCAGCCCGTTAAAGCCGTATACGAATAATCCCCCCACGGGTGTTCCGTTCAAATGCACAAGGAAAATGCGACTGTCATCAGGAAAGGTTTTGAGAACCGCACTGAAGAGCTTGCGGGGGTAACATGGCGTCCCCAACTGATGCATTCGCCGGGTCCATATTCGATAGAAATCGGCCAACATCTCTGAGCCGCCGGTTACAGCCATGAGGCCTGCTTTCTCGGCTTTGCGGACGCGGTTGCGCATCTGGGGTCGCAAGCTTCTCCAGAGTTCGGCCGGATCGGAGGTTAGCTGTAGACACATGGTGACCTTGTCGGTACGCAGATGCAAGTCGTAAGGCATCGGCTCGATGTTCCTGAACTCAATCGATTCGCAATCTTTTTCTTCGCTCAGTTCGATGGCACGTTCATATAGAGCTCTTGAGGCCGCTTCATTTTCGGTAAGAGGGCCGCCGTAGTTGCTGAATGCCTGAGAGATCATTCTATTACCGAACAGTCGGCTGCGGATAAGTGTCAGGGGAAGAATCCCGCATACGTTGCTGTTCTGATATGCAACCAGGTGGAAGGATTTATGTCCCAGCGGTCGTACGACGTTCTGAGCCCATGCGAAGAGGTGACAGAGTTTGGCCCCTGGCATCCGTCGAACAAAATCATCTAATTCAGGACGGTTGGCGTTACAAATATCGACATCCATTGTTTAATCCTCCGTGCATTCTAAAAATAGTGTTTTGAAAATTGTCCGGGATTAGTCTTTTTCTTCGATTCTTTTGAGCCATGCTTCCCTCCAAAAGTGAAAGCAGGACCGGTCACAACCGCCGAATTCGGACCCATCGCACATGACTCCTTCGAGCATCACAGTATTCTTCATTTTTCTCGACTCGCCATTGGTCTCGAGCAATATATTCTCAATGCGTTTGAGGACTCTGTATCGTTTACCGCAGTACTTCCTCATGCCCGTCATCCACAAAAGGCCCTTATGCTTTCTATCCGGACCAAGCGTGGCCAGGATGTCATCAATTGATTTGACCTCTACGAACTCGCCCGGTCTTAAGCCAAGGACTTCCGAATCGTTAGACAATTTTTCGTTCTCAGCTAATGCCTGCCGAGGGCCTTGACTATTGCACTTGGGCGGGCATCTGCCGATCAAGACATTACTTAGCGTTCGCCATACACCCATGTTCTCAAAATGCCAAACCGCATAACTTCGAATCTTCTGATATACTTTGAATGGCCTGTTCATGAGGCGGGGCTTGGAACTTGTTTGCAGACAGTTGAACTGACCATGACACGATCTGCAATGAAATGACATAATAACACCTCCGAAAATAAATAATCTGGTTTCTTTATACGGACAAAACCGTGACTTAATCTGTATCTTGGCAACACGCACAGTATAAATTGCATATTACTAAGTATTTATCTCCCGAAACACGTATTGAATTTTTCGATATCCCGGTTGGATAGAATTTTGAAAGCTTTGTTTCCCAATTCCGGAAAGCGAAGAGCCCAGTCAAAGTCAATTAAGTAAGGTTTGCCTGACTGCTCCTCGATTATTATGTTGCCGTATTTTATATCATTCCATATGAAACGGGCCTCGTGTATCTTATTGAGTTCAGCGAAGATAAGCTCGATGAATTGCGAGTCAATGACGTCGCCCAAAACGCGCCTGCATTCCGGGATGCGATTAAGCACTCTTTTTCTTTTGACGGAACGTGTCAGGCCGGGATTTTCTTCTATGTCACGGTCTCGAACAACAGCTCCCCTGGCGGCCAGCTCTTCGCGGAGTACCGGGCCCGAGATGTAGGAAAAAGTCAACATAAAATTGTCGAAATCAACGTCCATTATCACAGGTATATTACAGCCGGCACGCCCAAGGTGATAATGCGCTTCTATCTCATTCACAAACGATGATTTATTACCTTTGTAATGCTTTTCTATGCAGACATAACCATCTATAGCTACTACTCGCAGGCCAAACCGTTTTCTTGCCAGAAACTGCTTTTTAGAGACACTCGGCACGTTTGAGATTGCCCCCACCTTCGACAGCAGGAATCCATCCTGGTCTATTTCACCAAGCTCAACTTTATGTGATTGTTGCCGGGCATTTGCAGGTGGCCTGACTTTCTCCAAATCCAATCCCAGTTGTTGTATTTTTGTCTTATAACCTTTATCCGCAAGACTCAGCAGCGTCTCCTTGTTCTGCCGCCAATACTGTATCTTTTTCTCGGCAAAATAGTATTTCAGCGCTATCCTCTTGACCAGTGTGTAAAGACGTAAACAAATCTGCAACATCGGCATTACAGCAGGCAAGACAATAAAGGTATAAACGACATGCAAACAACGCGCAAATCCGTTTCTAATAAGGACAACCAGCATTCCTGCAATCTTACGTATTGACCGTATGACCTTGGCAGATAGCTTGTTTATCGGGACATCACTGAGCATTTATGATCCTGGGCACGGCTTTTCGATTTCATTATTTGATACAAACATTTATCCTGCATAATTCTATCGCACATCGAAGTCTGATATATCCATCATTGTCAGCGGATTGGTATGCTTTGCGACAACGGGGTTTTCTCTTCGGCCGTATAGGGTCGGCCATTCAAAATGCTCAAATATAACTTCTCAATCTGCTCGCTGATCGACTGCCAGGAGTAATGTTGTCTGATACGCTCTTTGGCCCCGATATTTACAGAGGCCACATCCTCGCTGTGCTCGAGCAGGCAACACAGGCGGTCCGTGAGATCGTCTATGTTTCTGTTCATGAAGTGAAAACCGGCGTCTCCGATGGCTTCCAGGTTTTCCGGAATGTCACTGACAAGACAGCAATGACCGTAGCTCATTGCTTCGAGAATACTCAGAGACAAACCCTCCACTTCGGAAGGCTGCACATACATATAGCAGTGACTGAAGAGCTCTTCGATAAGACGTCCCTCGACAAAGCCGGGAAACAGGATGCGCGAATCGCCCCCGGCCAATTCAATGAGTTTCTTCCTGTATTCCACGGCACCCTGGGCATCGCCGGCAATTACAAGTTTCATATCCGTATCCAGCCGTCGGAACGCCGAAACCAGATAGTGGGCGCCCTTTTCGGGTACCAGGCGACAGGCAAAAAGAATATACGTATTCGGCTCAAGACCCAGTCGAAATATTTCGCTGGCTTCGGTTTTAGGTTTGACATCGGCCGCCGTGGGGATGTACTGCATTTCAATCCCACGATGCGTTCGATAGAAAGCGCATTGTGTCCGGGAGACGGCCGTATTAATATGAGATTGGGACAAGGCCAGTTTTTCCAGAATCTTCACGACGGACGAGCCGACGGTGCCCCAGCGTTTGCGTTTCCATTCCAGACTATGCAACTGCAGCACGCATTTGGCCCCCCGCAGCCTGGGAAGCCATGCAAAAGCACCCGGGGCAAAACTGTGGAAATGTACGATGTCATATTTTTTCTTCCAGCTTGAGTTAATCGCAGCAGTTGCCGAACAAGACAGCTTCTGCAGGCACGGTGCGGCGAATGACGGAACACTCACAATCCGCATTCCCAGATAGCGCTCAGGCACATCGCCATAGTGACGCATCGTGTAAACAGTGACTTCATGTCCGCGTTGAACCAGGCGCGAACCGAGCTCGGATGTGTACTTTTCGATACCTCCGCCCCGCATAATGTTTTTAACGGCCGAAAAAGCTATCTTCATGATTGATTCTCCGTTGTTGTGCGTACCGCAACACAAGGTTTGAGTTTTAACGGGTTATTTTCCAATGGGTATGATTCAACTCTGTTTCTCCACTATGCCCAAAGGATACCATCCTTCAGGGTCCGCACCTTTATTCGCTAATCTGATCGCCGGCAAATGATTGCTCGGATCCAGAATTCCGAACGAGACAACATAATTGCCTGTCCCGAGAGAATCCGGCAATAACATATCCTCTTGAACTCTATGCCTCCCCGGCAGCCACTGGCAAGCTCTTGCTCCTGAGGTCATAATGACCGCCCCCCAGTCGCCCGTAAGCTTTACTGCCGGGATATAGTTCTTATAAACCGGGGCGACTCCTGTGTTCTCAATTTCCATGTCAACAGGTAAATATCGCTGGCCCGGGGACAGGATTTTCGGCAAAACAATACGATTTAATGCAAAACGGTATCCGCATCGTCTTAAGAAACGCTCAATTGAAGGGACCTGATGCGTGTAAATTGATTTCGATTTGGCGTTAAAAGCGGAACCATGCCATTGTAAAGCCTGGTCCCACATCTTTTCGTAACCGCCGCCTTTGGCCGGCACATATTCGTCCAGGTCGTGCATCGTTCCCGGCGGTTCGAATGCGACAGGGCCTCTCTTCCATGCTTCCCATGCCTCGGCTTGTTCTAAATTTTGTGGATAAGAATTGAACATGTGGCACCATGTATCGGAAAAATGGCCGTAATCCCCAAGCGAATCCGCCCGCCAGCCCGTTCCTTTGCTGACGGCATAACGTAAGCCCGGCACGTATCCGATCAGCATCGACAGAGGGATACTGTCCCAGTACTTCAGATACATGTTGATAATTTTGACGGCGTTTTCTTCGCTAATCATTGGAACCGCCGGCTCCGTATGCGACATGTGCCATTCGCCCCAGAATCCGACGCTTCCGATGTCCATACGAATAATGTTCTTATGACCGTTGTAACGTTCTCCAAATGCACTTATCAGCTCCTCCTGCCTGGCGAGAAAATAAGGATCGTTATGGTCGGGCGCCCATCCCCTGCGATTATATTTTTTGTACCAGTAGCCTTTTGCTTTGTCCATGTACCATTGAGGTGTTCCGGCAGTTAAGTCGGCCGAGCTTGTGGGCATAAACCGCAGGGCCAGATCCTGCCCTCTTTCCTGTGCTTTCTCCAGTAGCGAGTCAATCAGCTCAAAGTTATATTTGCCCTCTTGCGGTTCCAGCTTGCTCCAGTAAAAACGGAAATATGCAATAGAGCATTCCGGGTAATTCTCCGCCCACCTGTTTCGGTCATCTCCGTTGAAAGAATGGAATGTTTCAAATCCCATCCCCGGATTAATCAGCACGTCATCCGTTATTTCCAGCTCAATAATATTACTGCCCGTCTGACGCGCCCACGCCGGATTCTGCATCCGGGGACATACTGTACCGCCCAAAAGACAGCAAGAGCTAAGTTTGATGAAATCTCTGCGATTCATATTTCAATTCATAG
>Ga0315543_1003505_pt1 | contig 14006 bp, 11 predicted proteins | sample SalMarSW160210MG_2_FD_203098 | JGI IMG/M metagenome (GOLD analysis project Ga0315543, IMG submission 203098) | Salt marsh sediment microbial communities from the Plum Island Ecosystem LTER, Massachusetts, United States - Salt Marsh Sediment SW1601-210 ...
CTGAACGGTCCGGCCGTCGGGCAGCAGTTCGAGCAGTCTCAGCCAGGCTCCTCCCCCGATCTTCTGCATCTGGTAGTTGACCAGCATCTCGTTGACCCGATTGCCCTGCTCGCCCTTGCTCACCTGGAATCCCAGGCCGTCATTGCAGACATGACCGTTCATGACCAGGAAAACATTCGGATGTTTTCGGATGAGCTTCTGCCAGATTTCTTCCCCGTCGTTGACGCCTCCGGCAGTTCCATAGGCATGCGGGTTCGAGCGCTGAAGCCTGCCCTTCTTGGCCCAGTCATGCCGGGTTGAATCGCTGTAGAGATAAGCATGGGTGAACACGATGGCCTCCCGATCCGAGTATTTCCGGAGGATCGTATTGGCCCACTCCAACGTCTTGTCGCGCGGTCCCCATTCGAGACCCATCACGACCCACTTTCTTCCGCCGGCCTCGAACAGATGGAAGTTGTTTTCGATGTGTCCCGGGTCCTTGGTTCCACCAAAGGTGGGCCACTGCTCGAAACGGCTCGGCGGAAAGTAGTCGTTGATTTTCGTGGTGCGGTCCGTGGCCTTGCCACCTTTGCTGTAGTCGTGATTGCCGGGCACGATCGCGTAGGGCACCACGCCGTCCAGAAGCCGGAACGCCCGGTCCACCCGATCCCATTCCCGCTTGACGTTATGGTTGGTCATGTCACCGTTTTGCAGCACACAGGCAATCTTATACTTATCCTTGTTGTCCGCGATCCACTGCGTTTGCAGGCGAAGCAGACCGGGATAGCGGGTCGCGTAGTGCTGGATATCCGGGAGAATCACCAGGGTCCACGAGCCGGGCACAAACGGCAACACGGGCCGCGGGGGTTTCTTGGCCTTCTTCCCTTTCTTCTTGGGCTGGTCCGCTTCTGCAAGGCGACCGAATTTGAGAAGCCCCAAACAGGCACCCGTTCCTAGCAGGAAAGCGCGTCGGTCCATTTCTTGATGCCTCCTATCGACTGAGAAGGGTAAAAGGATGGATTTTGTAGCGTGGCAGGGCCGTTTGGGCTCGAACCGGCGGGACCCGGGCGAGCACGCCTGGATTACACGTATTATATCCATTCACGACAGGAAATCACTCCCCGACGCATTCTTCTCTTCTACTGACGATTGGGGATAAGATAGCCCGATGGGCCGGTTTTCGGGGAAGGTGCTGCCGGAATTCGAAGTATCCGGGCCCTCACCGATGATTCTCCGCGATGAACGCGACGAACGGACATGCTCATGTCGGAAAATCGTCGGTGGGCCGAAGCCGGAGGCGAAGACACCAGAGGCGAAAGGTTGTAGGATAGGACGAGCCCCATCGTGACGTGTCTCGGTGCGGTAGCCCCTCCGGCCGACGGCACTGCCCGGGCAGCCAACCGTGGCACGGGGGCATCTTTCACCAAGACAAGGAGTCCCTCATGTCCTCATCCGATACACCGCAAGGGCCCGCACCCGAGCCGCGAGAACTCAAGGCGGCGATGAAGGCTTTTCGGAAACGCTTGAAACTGACCTGCCTGGACGACCAGTCGCGAATCGGCGTCGGCCCCATGAGTAGCGGCCGGCCCTCGGGCATCGTGGGCATCACGCCGCCCGACCAATTCCCACAGGCCGTCTGGGACGAGCTGGTCCGGCAGGGCAAACTCAAGTACACCGGCAGCGGACAATACGAATTGGCCCAGTCGTAGCATCCCGTGTCTCGAGAACAGCCCAATGGCGCTCGACCATCCCTACTTTGTCGAAAGGACATCGTGCCCTTGTTGTGGGTGCTGCGAGTCCGACACGCTGTATGAATGCGCGCTGGACGAGGATCCGATGAGGCAGTACTTAAAGAATTTCTACGCCTCGCCGGGCGGCGTCGAGTTCGAATATCTCCGCGGAGCCCGATTCGAACTGCGGCGGTGTCGCGCGTGCACGCTGCTCTACCAGGCCCAAATCGGCAACGAGTTTCTGCTCAAGAAGCTCTATGAGCAGTGGATCGATCCGTCGCTGGCCCGAGAGTGCGACCAGCGGCGGCGCGATCTGCGGTTCCATCTCAAATATGCCCGGGAAATCATCACGGTGCTCGCCCACCTGGACAAGTCGCCGGCCGAGACGCGCGTGCTCGACTTCGGCATGGGCTGGGGCCGATGGTGCCGGATGGCCCGAGGTTTTGGCTGCCAGGTCTATGGAACCGAACTCTCGGAGGAGCGGATGGAATTCGCCCGCTCGCAGGGCATCTCGGTCATTTCGTCGGAAGAGATCCCCGGCGGCCGGTTCGACTTCATCAACGCCGAACAGGTGTTCGAACACCTTGCCGAGCCGCTGGCCACGCTAAGGCGTCTGGTCGCCGGTTTGGCCGCCGACGGCCTGATCAAGATCTCGGTTCCTAACGGCAAGTGGATCCCGCGGCGACTCGAGCGACCCGATTGGACGGCCCCGAGAGGCAGCCGCCGCTCGCTGGGCGCCGTCGCACCGTTGGAGCACGTCAACTGCTTCAATCACAAGTCGCTCGTTACCTTGGCCGGCCGGGCCGAATTGACGCCCGTCGAACTGAAGGCGGAGACCCATATCGACGTCTCGGCCAAGAGAGGAGCCGGATGGAAGCGCCTCGGTCGGGCAATCGCCGGGCTGATTCCCGCCAGTCTTAGGCGACGTCGAGGGACCTCTCTCTTCTTCCGCAGGTCGTGAAAACCGCCGGGCGCCATGTCGGGTGCCGGGTGGCATGTCGGGTGCCATGCCCACCCGGAGCGCAGCGAAGGTTGGGCATGCCCGCACACCACTGGGCCACCGCGGGTGCCCGGGTCTGAGCGCAGCGAAGGCCCGGTTTTTCACACTCCGGGCCACCGCTGCGCTATGGCCCAGGCACCCCATCGTCGTCATTCTCCTCGCCGGCCGCTTGGGCGAGGATCTTCTCGGTGCTGGTCGGGTCGACCGCGCGGCAGCATTCGGCGAGCCGCGTGCCGATCTCCTCCAACTCGGCTCGCCAGTCTTCCGCGGTCGCTTCCGGAGGAGTGAGCTGCGCGAATTCGGCCAGAAGTAAAATCAGCCGCAGCAGATGCCGGAAGACCATGCCCTCTTGCTTCTGGAGCCGCCGGCTGGTGACGTACTTGTTGAAGTCGCCGCCGAACTCCAAAACTTCGCCGGCCGCCCAGACCGAACTGGTCCGCAGATCGCCCGCGCCGGGAAACTCGAAATCGAACAGCCGGCGCAGCTTCTGGGCCAGCGTGAGCACGTAGACCGGATCCTCGTCGAAGGTGCGCCGCGGCCGGTACTCCTGCTCGTCTCGCTCTTGCTGGACCAGCTCTTCGGCCGTGGCCAAACCGAGTTGTAGGAGTTGCTGGTCGAGACGCTCCCGAGCCAACGGGCCCGGCGGCAATTCGTCCTGGCGCGGCACGCGGACGAAATGGGCCACCGAGCCAGGCAACTCCAGCACGCTCTCCATCGCCTGGATCCGCTCGGCCCGATCGGCAATGCCCAACTGGTTGATCAGGAACATGCCGTAGATCGGATTGACGCTGCGAAACAGCAGCAGCTTGCCCAGCTCGTCCGTCCCATGGGCCAACTCGGGGCGATAGGGCGGCGGGCCGGAGGACTGGTCGTCTTTGGCGTCCGGTGCCGAATCACCGGGCCAACGCTGTGCTTTGGCCCGGGCACCCTTTGACTCGTCCGTTGAATTGTCAGTCGGCTGGCCGAGTGTCAGGCCCAACAGACCGGCCGGCTTGGACTCATCTTGCTTGGGTGGTTCGGTCGCGTGCTCATGCACTGGCGAGACGCCAGTGGCACCCGTGGGCGCGGGTGGCTCGGGCTCGAGCCGCGCGAAGCCGGCCCGATGGAGCGTGAGGAGCATCCGGTCCAATTCGCGCTGGCCCGCTTCGAGCTTCTTCGGGTCCATCAGCCGGCGGCCGACCAGATCGCGGATGCGATCAACCTCCGGAGAAGCTTCGAGCATATAGGCCAAGAGCCGCCAGGGCAACGGTCCCCGGCTGGCCAGCTTCACGGCCGGCGCGGCGCAGAGCTTCTCGAACTGCTCGCGGTTCCAATACTGGTGGCCGCTGCGCCGGCTGGGCTGCTTCTTCTTGAGCCGCTTCTTCGCCTTCAGCAGGCCCGGGTCTTTCGTGTCCTCGGGAATCTGGTCGTACTGCTCGCGCCAGCGGAGGATCTTCACGTCGTCTTCGTGGGCCAGCGCGTAGACGAACCCCCGGTCGTCGAATTGCGGCCGGCCGGCGCGGCCGAAGATCTGGTGGGCCGTGCTTGGATCGAGCAGCTTCTTCTTGCCCGGCGGTCCCTTGACCAGGCTCGGCACGACGACCGATCGGGCCGGCAGGTTGATGCCCGCCGAAAGCGTCTCGGTACAAGTGACCACCGAGAGCAACTTGCGCTGGAACAGCTCTTCGACGATCCGCCGATACTTGGGCAGCACGCCCGCATGATGCACGCCGACGCCCCGTTGCAGGATGGCGCGGAACTTCGGCCCGGCGCCCTGCGACCAATCGTGCTTGCCAAGTTCCTCGGCCAGTCGGGCCTGCTGCTCGGAGCCGACGACCTTCTTGCCCTTGAGCGTTTCGGCAACCGTCCAGCACTCCTCGCGGTTGAAGCAGAAGACCAGCGCGGGCGTCATCCGCACCCCTTCGCCGCCCTTGGCCATCATCTCGAGCTGTTCGGCCAGCAGCCGGTCGGGTACCCACTCGAAGGTCAAAGGAACCTTGCGCTGGTGGCCTTGGACCAGCTCGAGGCTCCGGTTGTGGGTCTTCCGCAGCCAGCTACAGAATTCGTAGGCGTTGCCCACCGTGGCCGAAAGCAACAGCGTGCGGACGTGCGCCGGCAACAGCCCGAGCGACAGCTCCCAGACGACGCCCCGCTCGTAGTCGTTGAAGCTGTGGAACTCGTCCATCACGACGGTACTGACGTCGTCGAAGTCGAACGCCTCGCCGTGCAACAGCCGGTTGAAGAGGATCTCGGCGACGACCACGAGGATTCGGGCATTCGGGTTTTCGCGGCGGTTGCCGGTGACCAGTCCGACGTCCTCCGGCATGAACCCCCAGTCGGTGGCCCGATGCTGCATTTCACGGAATTTCTGCTCGGTAAGCGCGATCAGCGGCGTGGTGTAGTAAGCGGTCTTGCCGGTGTGCAGGGCCTCGAACAGGGCCGCCTCGGCGATTAGGGTCTTGCCGGTGCCGGTCGGCGTACAGACCATCACCCCTTGTTCGGCCTCGAACCAGGCCAACAGGGCTTCCTCCTGGACCGGATAGGGGTCGTACGGAAGCACGTCGAGATAGCGCGCGGCCAACTCGTCGCGCGAGGGCGTTGGTGTGGTCATGTCGCTCGGGCGTCTTTGCCTCGCGGGAAGAGAGGCTTTCGGTGGGCGGTGCCCACGCTTCGACTGGTGCTCTGTCACAGCAATAAGTCAGGGTGCCACGGGCATCTTGCCCGTGCCGTAGCTGCAGCACTGGCGAGACGCCAGTGGCACCCACCCAGAAAAACTATTGTGACAGAGCACTAGATCAGCTTGAACTCGAACAGGAAGCCAAGAACAAACCCCACCAACGACGTGGCGATCACGATTCCGACCATCTGGTCGGGCTTGTGCCACAAGGCGACCGCAACGCCCCCGATACCGGCAAGCACACCAAACACAACTCCTTGAATGAGGCGTTTCTTCATCCACTTACTCCGAATCGTCGGGTGGATCGGAATCGGTTCGAATGAACATCGGCGGTGGCGGCTGCGGATGGGCATCGTCATAGCGGAGCTTTGGGACCGGCGGCCCATGGTCCGGCTGATCGCTGGAGATGTCGTGCCGGTCGTAGCCCATTGGATGCCTGCTTTCCGGCTTGAGGTCCCCTTCCACGCGCCCTAAGGGGCACCCCCGGGAACCACAAGCATCTATTCTACCATCGCGGCTCGCCCACCTGCAATGTGAGACGTCAAGACAAATCGTGGCGTCGACCCCCCGGCTGGCGTTTTCTGACGGACTTTGCTATTCTAGGGACTTGTCGCCGGCAGGGCGATCTTTCGACCTGTCAAGGAACGCGGATTTGCGTCAAGGATTCATTCGATGGCCACCGCAACACGAGGAAAGCCCACATCACGCACCAAGCCGCGCCGTAAGGACCTCCGTCCGGGCGAGGTGCTCTGCTCCTACTGTTCGGCCAAGTGCTGCCGGTATTTCGCCCTGCCGATTGAAACGCCCGAGGATTGGGAGGATTTCGAGTTCATCCGCTGGTACCTGCTGCACCAACGGGCGACCGTGTTCATCGAGGATGACTCCTGGTATCTGCTGGTCCACAACCGGTGCAAGATGCTCGGCGACGACAACCTGTGCATCGCCTACGAAACACGTCCCGAGATCTGCCGCGATTATACGACCCACGATTGCGAATACGAAGACGAGTGGGTCTACGACCATTACTTCGAGACTCCCGAGCAAGTGTTCGAATACGCCGAAGCCGTGCTCGGCCCGCGCAAAGGAAAGGACCTCCGAAGCCCGAAGCCACGACAGTAGGCAGTAGGCAGCAGGCGGTAGGCAGTAGGCAGTAGGCAGTGACCAAGACCGGGTGGCATGTCCTCGCTTGCGTGGACATGTTTGGCCGGCAGCAGCGCAGTGTCAGTAGTTCCAAGTTTACTTGGCTGACACCGCAGCAGGTCATCCTGAGCGTAGCGAAGGATCTCGATGCCCAAGGAGATTCTTCGCGACGCAGATCCTTCGCTTCGCTCAGGATGACAATGCCAGGTCTCAATAGAACTTGGAACTACTGAGTGTGCGTGAACAACCGATACCGATGATTGTCAGACTCCTCTAATTGCGCTATCCACCGTGTCCAAACCAGACCGCATTACTCCCCGAACGCTCAAAGGTTTTCGCGACTATCTGCCGGCGGCGATGATTCCGCGCGAAGGGCTCGTCGACGTGGCCCGTCGGGTCTATCGCAGCTATGGGTTCAGCCCGATCGACACGCCCGCCCTGGAGTATCTGGAGATCCTCGCCGGCAAAGGGGGTGAGGAGACCGACAAGCAACTCTACAAGTTTCAGGATCACGGTGGCCGCTGGGTCGGCCTGCGGTTCGACCTGACGGTGCCCTTGGCCCGATTCGCCGCACAGCACATCAACGAGCTGGGCACGCCGCTGAAGCGGTATCACATCGCGGTCGTCTGGCGCGGCGAGAACACCCAGCGAGGCCGCTATCGCGAGTTCATGCAGTGCGACTTCGACACGATCGGCACCCGATCGGTCGTCGCCGACGTCGAGACCGCGCTGGTGATCCACGACCTGTTCCGCGCGATCGGCTTCGAGGCGTTTTCGATCCGGCTGAACAACCGGCAGGTGCTCACCGGGCTGCTTGAACGGTTGGAGTTGGCCGATCGGGCCGTGCCCGTGCTCCGCGCGCTGGACAAGCTAGCCAAGCTCGGGCCAGAGCCGGTCGCCGACGAGATGAAAACCACGGCCGGGGCGACCGACGCCCAGGCCGAGGAAATCCTCCGCCTGGCGGCCATCGAGGGAACCAACGACGAAGTGCTCGGTCGATTGGAGCCGCTCGTGGCCGGCAGCCCGTCGGGCCCATCGGGCGTGACGCGCCTGGCCGAAATCCTCTCGGCCCTTCGCGCCGCCGGCGTGCCGGCCGATCGGGTCAAGCTCGACGTGGCCATCGCCCGAGGGCTCGACTACTACACCGGCACGGTCTTCGAGACGTTCTTGGATGCCCTGCCCGACATCGGCAGCGTCTGCTCGGGCGGGCGCTACGACAACCTGGCCGGGCTCTACACCAGCCAGGAACTGCCCGGCGTGGGCGCGTCGTTGGGACTCGACCGGCTGCTGGCGGCCATGGAGGAACTCGGGATGATCGAAAAGGTGGCCACGCCCGCCCCGGTGTTCATTGCCTTCTTCGACCGCGATCGGTTGGACGACTACCTGCGACTGGCCGCGGCGCTGCGCAGCACTGGTCTGGGCATAGAATTGTATCCGGACGCGAAGAAACTCGGCCAGCAACTCCGCTACGCCGATCGTCGCGGCCACCGCGTGGCACTGATCGCCGGCACGGACGAATTTTCGGCCGGCGTGGTGCAGGTAAAGGATCTGGCCACCGGCAAGATGCAAGACGTCGCCTGGACGGGCGAGGACCCTGGGCCGCTGCTTGAGGTGATCCGGCAGATTCTCGCACAACGATAAACGCAACGTGTGCTGCGCGTCGCTCAACTCACGGCCCTTGCCCCTCATAACAGAGAGCCGATCCTCCTACTCTCTCGTGGCAGGGGGATCCTTGGTCTTGGTCAGCTGCCCGCCAGGAAGAGTTGACACTTGCTCCCCTCTTGTGGTAGAACGTCAACAGTTTATGACCAACAGTTCATGACTCGAAGCTTGGACCCGACGTCGAAAGACGATCGATCAGGCATTGTATCGGGATGACTGGGGCTCTTGTCGATTCGACAGAGTGTTAATCGGCCACCCTCATGCTCTGAGAACGTGTTTTGAAAAGGGTGCCACTGCTGGCTTGCCCAGCAGTGCAAAGCGAATTTCCCGGGAAAAACACTGCTGGATAAGCCAGCAGTGGCACCCTTTGGAAGAGCTACAACCATTTTCAAAACACGCTCTGACACCGTTCCCGGACGCTAGCAATGCAGGTGAGTGCTTGGCGTCCCTGATGCCGTGTGACGACTCATTCGAAGTGGAGGTGGGGACATTGGGGTTTACAGAATGGCTTGAAAACCTTACACCAACGCTCAATGTGGTCCGAATCATCGCAGGTCTCGGCCTCGTTACCGTTCTTTTGGCGTATCTGAAACGAGTTGCCGAGAGGCGGTGTTGGCGCAACTTCAAGGCTGCCGTGTCCGACTGGGTTGATCGCCTTGTCGAGACAGAAAACCGACAGCCCCAGCACTTGTCCGAAGACGAATGGCGGGTTGAGTGTGAACGAATGTTGACCGACGCGAACTTCAGCCCCCTTGACATCAAGCAGATGCTTGAGATCTCCGTTGTTGTGGCGAAAGGCATTGCCGCAGACAAGATATTTGTCTAGGTCATTTAGAATGGAGCCGCTAGAATGGCCGAGCAGTCAGCACGAGTAGAAGCAAATCTCGCCCGTGAGCGAAATGAGAATCTTCAGCAAGCCTTTGTGAAGAAACGTACGGTCAGCGTTTTTCTCACCGCTGGATCTTTGGTCGCCGGGGTTCTTGCGGGCATTTTTCAGTTGCCGATGCTCGCATTCTGCTGCATCGTCATCGCGTTGATCTTTCTTGTTAGATACTTCGACGCAAATAGCCATTTGCACGAAGTTCGCCGCCGATCCTGCAAGACACTCGCACCCGATTTTTCTGCATTGAAACGCAAGGATCAGCCAAGCACATCCGGGCAGAGCCAGCCGTTGTCGCAAGGATCATGACAGACGACTGGTGTTACTTGAGAAACCGTTGATGCGTGCCTCTCACGCATCCTACGTTGCTTGCACCGCAACGGCCCGGTGTTCTTCGAGCGAGGCCAGCAGCCGATCGAACGGGTCGATGAATTTCTGGATGCCCTCGTCTTCCAACTGCTGCGTGACCGCATCCAGATCGATACCCAGCTCGGGCAGGGTCTCGAGCGCTTTGTGCGACTGGACAACGTCTTGCTCCAGCCGAGAGGCCGGTTGGCCGTGGTCGCGGTAGGCGTCGAGCGTCTCCAAGGGCAGCGTGTTGACCGTGTTGGGGCCAATGAGGGGCTCGACGTACATCGTGTCGCTGTAGGCGGGGTTCTTCGTGCTCGTGCTGGCCCAGAGCACGCGCTGCTGCCTTGCGCCCCGGGCCGCCAGGTCGGCAAAGTCCTTTTTGCCAAAGATCTCGCCGAAAATCTCATAGGCGACCTTTGCGCTGGCGATGGCCGCCTTTCCCCGCAGCGCGCCGGCCACGTCGGCCTTGGCACCACCGGCCGCGATAATTCCTTCAAGCACCGGGTCGATGGCCGTATCGATCCGGCTCAGGAAGAAGCTGGCTACCGAGGCAATACGGTTGATAGGCTCCCCTCGCTCGGCTCGACGGCGCAGGCCGGCCAAGTAGGCTTGGGCCGCTTGGGCGTAGCGCGCCAGGCCAAACAGCAACGTCACGTTGACGTTGATCCCCTCGCCGATCAACTGCTCGATGGCCGCCAGCCCTGCCACGGTCGCCGGCACCTTGATCATGATGTTGGGCCGATCCACGGCCGCCCAGAGCCGGCGGGCTTCCTCCACGGTTGCCCCCGCATCGTCGGCCAGGTGCGGCGAGACCTCGAGGCTCACAAACCCGTCACGTCCGTCCGTCCGATCGTAGACCGGACGGAAGAGGTCGGCCGCTTGGCGGACATCCTCGATGGCCAGCGTCTCGTAGATCTCCTGCTTGTCTTTTCCCTGCCGCGCCAAGGTGCGCATGTCGTCGTCGTAGTCGTGGCTGCCGGCGATGGCCTTCTCGAAGATGGCCGGGTTGGAAGTGATCCCGCAAACACGGTCGCGTTCGATCATCTGTGCCAACTCGCCCGAGCGGAGCATGCCCCGTCGGATGAAGTCGAGCCAGATGCTCTGATCGAAGGTGGCCAGCGCTTCGAGCGGATTGGTTTCCACGAGTTTCCCTTTTTCGAAAAGGGTGGCATGCTCTCGCTTGCGTGAGCATGCTTCTTCGACATTGGACCATGGCCAAGTTCTGTGGGCGACGGCACCCAGTTCAACGGCACTGGCTGGCAAGCAGCCAGTGGCACCCGCCGGCACCCCGGCGTCATTTCCGCTCGGGCGACCAGACGGGTCGGCGGAGCCTTCGGGCTGCACGCCGCGACGGATTCGCTCGGGAGGCTTGCACCGTCGGCCCATCCCTAACCGGCGCCTCCGACGTCGACGAACCCGAAGGCGGTTCGACCTTGCGCTGCCACTGGGCCAGTGGTCGGCCCGCCGGTTGGGGCTCGGCCACGGCCAGCCGGCCCAGGTCGAAGGGCATCTCGGCGTGCAGCTTGCGGCCGTCGGACGTCGTGTAGCGAACAAACAAGTGTAACTCTTTGTGAGCCGGTCCGCCACGGGGCCATCGCAGTTGCAGTCGGAAGCCTTCGCCCGCTTTGGATCGCCGGTAGCGTGCCGCCGCCTGCTGGCGTGAGAAATCCCATCGGGCCACACGGGACGCCGCGCCCGGGACGGCCGGGTCGACCACGACCACCGAAATCGGGGCCGCCGCCGGAAGGGGGCGTCCCCGGCCGTCACGCGGCACGACCACCAGCAAGAGCCCATCTTCGCCGGACTCGGAGCGCCGGACGGCCGTCCGCTCGACGGCCAACTCACCTATCTCGATCTGGACGGTATCCTCACTGCGGCTCGTGGTGTCCAGCTCCGGGCCGTCTTGCCGGGGCCGACGGTCCGGGACTGCGGGCGCCGGGCGCGGCTGAAGCCGCCTGGGCCCGCCGCCGGAAGAGGGGCCTTCGATCCCCGGCGGAATGCCGAACCCCCTGGTAGGAGTCGAAGTACCGCCAGACGGTTCCCTCGGCGTCGCCGAGCCTCGAAGCATCTCGGGCACTTGCTTCTGGAACTGGCTCTCCGGGGGCGTTTCGATGTTCAAGTCGGTGGGCACCTTGGGGATCTCCGAGCCCGGCCGATCGCCGGGCACGTCGAGGATGCGCCCCCTGCCGGGGGCACCTCCCTCGTCGCCTAGACATTGACGCAGCGATTGGTTCTTCTGGCGACACGTGTCCAGGGTCATCCGCGTTTCTTCCAGGCAGTCCTGCAACTGGTAGATGCGATCCTCCTGCAAGCGGAGCTCCTGTTCGAGCATGGCGACCTGTTGGCCGCTGCGGCAGCCGCACAGGACGACCAGGCATCCGAGCAGGAGTAAGATCGATCGCCGGACTTCCATGTCGGGCCTCACGTTGGAACACGCATTCTCGCTTGAAACGGCGCGGCAGAGTCGGCCACCGAGCGTGGCTGGTCCACGGGCCAGACACGCGGTGACGTGCCGCACGAATCCCTATTCCCGCAAATAATCATCGCGGACTATAGCGAGGGCGCCGTGGCGCGTCTAGAGAGCTTTCGACGCTGCGCCGGCGTCGCTTTCCGCCTTCGTTGGAATTGCACGGGGAGTGCAACGAGGAAACTACGGGGACACAGGAAAAGATACCCCCTCGACAGGGGCGTCTCGGCGGAGGAAACCGTAACGCGATTCTCTGGCAGACACTGTTCAGCGGGCTCGAGGGTGTCCAGGAATTCGGGTGCCACTGCTGGCTTGTCCAGCAGTGTTTCGCACGGTTGGGCAAGCCAACCGTGGCACACAGGCGACTGCTCAACGTTGCCAATTAGTCCTTAAACAAGCGAACACCGATGGGTAGTTTGCATTTCATCGTTGGCTTCGGCACGTGCGCAGCCGAGCAGCCCAACGTGGCTGGCGTCGGAAGGGATTGTCGAGTTGTCGGTTGCTTCATTTCGGGGCTCGGTTGCACGTCGGTGCGGTTTGGGGTGGCGGCGGACCGGAGCGTCCGGACTCCGGCTTCAGGGGCGGCTCCGTCAACAACGCAGCACCCGGCACAACCGGAAGAACACCGGCAAGTGCGGGTTGTCATGCAATACGCGGTAGATCAACTGGCGGCCGCTGCGGACGATCTGGCAGGGGATCTTGATGAAGGCGTTCAAGAACGTCTTGAACTCCATCCGCAACACCGCGTGTTTCTGGGCCTGATGCTTTTCCCGCCAGCGGCCCTGCTCCGGCAGCCACAACGCCCACCACGCCTTCAGGTTCCACGCCAGGCTGGTCGCCACCATGTAGGCCCAATTGCTGTAAAGATTGTCCACCGGCGCGGACAAGGCCCGGACCCCGCCGGCCAACTGGGCAATCAGGTTCTCCTGATCGCAACGGTCGTTGGCCTCGAATACCACGTCCTCCGCGTCGATCGCCCAGTCGTTGGTGATGGTGAAGAAGTAGCGAATTTCGTCGAACAACCGCCGTTGGCCCTTCTCGTGCGAGATGTTCTTGCGGAGCACGATCTTGCGAAAGCCCGCGCGACGGCACAAGGCGATCGCCTCGTCCGCTTCCTCGGCGGCCCCTTCGTGGCTGGGCCGGTTGCCGGGCCGATTGACCAGGCGAAGCACCTCGCCGGTCTCCGCCAGGCTGACCAGCAACGGATGGTAGCCCCAGGTGCCCTTGTAGGAAATGTCCATCCCGGCCTTGCATTCGCCGGTGGTCACCACCAGCGTACCGTCGAGGTCGATCGTGGCGCGATCGAAGAACTTCTTCGATTGCTTGGCCCAGACGTTCAACCGGGCGTCGTCCGCGGCCCGCATGAGCGAGCGGATGTCTCCTTCGCCGAACCGGCGGCAGAAGTCGCCGGCGGTGGTGGGGTCGGGAATCCGCTCGGTCCCCAGGGCGTCGAGGAAAACCTCGTCGTTGCGGCGCAACTCGATGTCTTCCAGCCGCGTGCCGTCGCACAGGGCATTGTAGGCTAGGTTCAAGACGTGATCCGATTCGTGGTAGGGCATGTGGATCTTCAGCAGGTGCAACCGCCGGTCGATGGCCGCGACCAGCCCGATTTCCTGGGCAAGCCGGTGCACCAGCCCGATGCCGCCGGTGCCCACGCCGCGGACTCTCTCGGCCCATTCGATACGCAGCAGGTTCGACGTCGCAAACATCGGCTTTCCCTGATCCCCGCGCGGCCCGTCCAATCGCCGTTCGATCCGCCGCTTGGCATTCCGCAGACGTTTCGATATACTGTGTTTCACTCGAAATCCTCCTTGCTTCGTGGGTTGGGTTTGTTTTCCGCGACCATTATACCCACGAAAACTCGGACGATTTCGAGTCTTTTTATGCAATCAACTTGAAAGGTTCGCTTGGTTAAGGTCTAGTGGTCTGTCACAGAAGTATTTCAGGGGCGGACCATCTGGGGCACCGCTGCGCTATGCCCCAGCCACCCAGGGTTATTATTGTGACCGAACACTAGAGGACATTTCAAAACCGGTGCTCTGATTGTTGTCATTCTGAGCGCAGCGAAGAATCTCGGCTTTCGCGGGGGGGAGATCCTTCGCTTCGCTCAGGATGACCGTTTTGAAATGCCCTCTAGTAAA
>Ga0315543_1003506_pt1 | contig 14004 bp, 8 predicted proteins | sample SalMarSW160210MG_2_FD_203098 | JGI IMG/M metagenome (GOLD analysis project Ga0315543, IMG submission 203098) | Salt marsh sediment microbial communities from the Plum Island Ecosystem LTER, Massachusetts, United States - Salt Marsh Sediment SW1601-210 ...
CAAGAGAGAAAAGGTTAGAACCTGTTCATGAACAAAAACCATCCAGGATAATAGCCTGATAATAATTAAATAAAATATCTTATCTTTTGAAAGTAGATTTTTCAAAGGAAAGGTAATCATGCAAAATTTTAATAATAAAAATTCTAACAGCGCGGGTTGTCCTACAATATTTATCGTTTCAGGCGGAAAGGGTCTTTCAGGAATTAATGTAGTAAGGTCGGTTCTTATACAGTTTCCTGAATATAAATGCCCGATAAAGCTGGTGCCGGATGTTATCAGCAGGGAGATAATTCTTGAAACAGCCCAGAGGGCAAAGACAAAAAAAAGTGTTATTGTACATACTATGGTTGACCCGGTTATGCGCAGGGAGGTGATCAGAATATGTGATGAGCTTGGAGTTCCGAATTTTGACATTGTAGGTGGCCTTTCTGATTACCTCTCTGATTCTCTTGGTACACAGCCAATAAGTAAGCCGGGGTTATACAGGCGGAGTAATATTGAATACTTCAGAAGGGTTGAGGCCATTGAATTCACCGTGAAACATGACGACGGTCTCAATGTACACAGGCTTTCAAGGGCTGACATAATCCTTGTCGGAGTTTCAAGAACAGGTAAGACACCCTTAAGCATTTACCTTGGCATGTTCGGATGGAAGGTAGCCAACATACCTATTATTCCAGGACACGAGCCACCGGAAGAGTTGTTTGCAGTTGATTCGCGAAGGGTATTCGGGTTAACCACAATAACAAATTATCTTATAACACAGCGCACAAACAGGGTCAGGGAAATGGGCCTTGGATCAGATCATGACTATGTTAACCCGAGAAAGGTGAGGATGGAGCTCGACTATGCAAATACAATATTCAACAGGGGCGGGTTTCATATACTGAAAGTAACCCACCGCCCCATTGAAACAAATGCCAACGAAATAATCTCTATCCTTGACGAGCACTTTGGACATGATAAGATACGCGTGTCACCCTGATATTTTAATACAATAACTTTCCCCTCCTTGAATTTTCTTTGAAAATTTAAGGAGGGGTGCTCTTATCCGAGTATGCTTAATAGCATGCGAGGATCAAGGGCGGGGTGGTTTAGGTTAATATTACCTCCACTCCGGGAACCTCCCTGGCGTGGTTGGTGCGCCCAGCTCATCCAGCTTCCCGTCAAAAGCTTCAAACTCATTTACAAGGGCCTTGATCTTAGCATATACAGGCTCGAATTCTTCAACTGCTATCTCGTAGCTTTTTCTTGCTGTTCCTGTTATGTTGGATGTTGATCCTGAAACACTGTAAACGGCCGTTCTTACGCGGCTGCGCAGTGAAGATACAGGATCAAGGTCAAGCCTGCTGTAGTCGCGGTCACCATTTAGGGCTGCTTCCTGTTCTTCAAGTTTTTTCTCAAGGTCCAGTATCTCGTTCATAAGGTCTATTGCCTGCTGTCCGCTGAAAGCTTTTGTGGCTGCTTTGTAAGGAGCTATCTTCCCGCTCATCTCGCTCAGTGCTGATGATGCTGCCCTTACTGCATTATCAAGCTTCAGTCCCTTAAGTTTGAAATCGCGCATCGCATCCCTGTTCATGGCCGGTATTGTCCGGTTATTGAGCTCAAGCACCGAAAGCTCAGCCGGACCTGCCAGTTCGCTGATCTGCCCTTTGGTATTCTGCGACATGCTGACATAATATTTGCCAGGCAGAACAAATACATTCGATGATGGCAATCCGTCTGTAGCTGATGCCTGGTTTTCCCTGACAGAAAGATCGGCAGGATACATAAGATCCCAAATAATCTTATTCAGACCTTTCCTGACCGGACTCCTGAGTTCCCTTATAAAATTACCATCTTCATCAGTAATTGTAAATATAAGATAGGAGGGCAGTTCATCCTGTTCAGCCTTTAACTCTTCGAGTGTAGGGTAGGGAATATCTTTCTTCTCCTTGAAGGCTTCTGCTTCCCTTTTCTCCCTTTCTTTTTCCAGTGTGATAACACCTTCTTTTACCCAATATGTCAAAATAGCTCCCCTTTCAGGATTTGGGGCACTGAAATAATCTTCTCCCTGGAATCCTTTCTCCTTGCTTCCCAGTCCACCAAGGGGCCTCCATGTATTAAAGATAAGGGCCTCTTTTACTGGGAAAATATGTGCGGGTTTTTCAATTGTTTCTGCACTGATATCCCTCATTGGAGCATAGTTGTCAAGTACGTAAAATCCCCTGCCAAAGCTGGCCAGGACCAGGTCGTTTTCCCTTTCCTGTATGGCCATATCCCTTATATTTATAGTTGGGATACCGGCTTTTAGCTGCTTCCAGTTCTTACCCCCGTCGAAGCTCGCAAACACACCGTATTCCGTTCCTGCAAAGAGGAGATCCTTATCAACGTGGTCCTGTTCAAGGGCATATACGGCTCCTTCAGGCAAATTCCCACTTATATTTGTCCATGTTCTGCCCTTATCATCACTTCGGCAAACATAAGGAGTAAAATCACCGCTCTTATGATTATTGAATGCGGCAAAAACAACGTTTTCATCATGCTTTGAAGCAATAAGGTCATAAACATATGTGTATTCAGGTACTCCCGGGAACCGGTTTATTTTGAACCAGGTTTCCCCACCGTCGTCTGTTACACTTATCTGGCCATCATCAGTGCCGGCATAGATAAGACCTTCCTTTATTCTTGACTCATCAATGGAAACGATGGCCCCGTACCTTGATGTTGAACCATTCTTTGCCACTGCATCCATGGGCCATACCTGGCCCATTACAGGCCATTTGTTACGGTCGATATTCCTGTCGAGATCATCACTTATCACTTCCCATGAGTCGCCACGGTCGGAGCTCCTGAAAAGCTTATTAGATCCAAAATACAGTGTTTTATGGTTATTCGGGCTGATCATCAGGGGAGAATCCCAGTTAAAATTATACTCTTTTTCTCCCTTACCGGGTTGCGGTACAATATCAACCGCTTCACCGCTTTGCTTGTCGAACCTTACCAGGTTGCCATACTGTGATTGTGCATAAACGATATTCGGGTCTTCAGGGTCAGGAACCGATTCAAAACCGTCACCTGTAACCGTCACTATCCAGTCTGAAGATACTATACCATGGTCGCTGAGTGTCTGCGACGGACCAACCATTGAATAGTTATCCTGTGTGCCACCCATTATATTATAAAAGGGAAAATCATTATCCACGCTCACTTTATAGAATTGTGTAACCGGAAGATTGGTAAAGAACCTCCAGTTCTCACCACGGTCGGACGATTCGTATAAGCCACCGTCACTGCCTTCCATTACGTGAAGTGGATCATCAGGGTCTATCCACAGGCAGTGGTTATCCCAGTGCTTGCTCTTTTCTCCTCTCTGGGTGAATGTTTTTCCACCGTCGGTAGTCACCTGTGTGAATGCATCCATAAGATACACCCTGTTTTCATCCACAGGATCTGCAATTACTTCCTGGTAATAATTTCCGCTGGTTGATGTGCTGCTCATTTTTTCCCAGGAGGCGCCCCTGTTTGTTGAACGGTAAAAACCTCCCTGCCTGTCCTTGGCTTCAACAACAGCGTATAATATCTCCGGGTTGGCAGGTGAAATGTCCATGCCTATTCTGCCCTTATCGCCACCGGGCAGACCTTTATTTATTTCTTTCCATGTTTTACCAGCGTCGGCTGACTTATATATCCCCGATTCAGGACCACCGCCGAGGTATGTCCATTGCCTTCTTCTTCTCTGGTGGGCTGTGGCGTAAAGCACATCAGGATCGCGCGGATCCATATGTATCTCGTTGAAACCTGTATGTTCACTAACCTCCAGGATTTTTTCCCATGTTTCCCCGCCATCAGTTGTTTTGTATATACCACGGTCGCCACCGGCGCTCCACACCGGACCGTATGCAGCAACATATACCACGTTAGTATTGCGGGGGTCAATGGCTATCATACCGATATGTTCTGATTTCTCCAGCCCTAATTTTTCCCAGCTGCTGCCACCATCGATTGATTTATAGAGGCCGTCGCCATATGACACTGATCTCTGGTTATTGTTCTCTCCTGTCCCCACCCATATAACGTTATGGTTACAGGGATCCATTGCCAGGCAGCCAATTGAAAATGAGCCCTGGTCATCGAATATTGGTTCGAAGGTCACTCCCCCGTTTGTTGTTTTCCATACACCTCCGGCAGATGCCGCAACATAAAATTCAGAATGATCGTCAGGGTTAACGGCCAGGTCGGACAACCTGCCCGAGGTCAGTGCCGGGCCTATGCTTCTCAGTTTAAAAACATTAAGTGATACATCCGCAAGCGGGTCAGATGCATCCTCTTTATCTGTCTTACGCTGAGCCTGCATATCAGGTATGATCATCATCACTGCCACCAGGCCAATGATTATTTTCACGGTAAAGCTTTTCATAGAATTAGATTTTTAGTTTTGGAACACTAAGATAAAGAAAGTTTCCAAAAGCTCCCCCTTTTAACCGGAGCGAACCGACCGAAGGGAGCTCATGACCGGAGGGAATAACATTGCGGAGCTCGGCGACCGAAGGAAGCCAACGGGGTTAGGGGGATGTCAGGGCAGGGAGCATGGGGCATGGAGCAGGGATTAAAGGGAGTTGAGGGGGTTGAGAAGGTTGAGAAGGTTGAGAATGGTTGAGTTATAATTTTCCCATCCTACGTCCACCATAGCCCCGAGAATTCGGGGCGAAGGCGAGCTATGTGCAGGTTAAATGCCTTAGCACGAAGGTTGATTAAACGTTTCAATAATCACTTTCCTCTGGGCAACCCAGCCCTTTGAATCGGAAACCATAAGTATATAAACACCCGTGGTAATATCCGAGACATCCAGTGTTAGGTTGCCTCTTAATATGGTTTCCATTATTTTCCTGCCATTCATGTCCAGCAGGACCACTGACAGATCAGGCGGTGAATCAGCAGACAACCTGAGGTATTGGCTTGCAGGATTTGGATATACCCTGATATTGTAAAGATCATGAATGTTGGTTATGTACGGCATGAAATCATCTATGCCTGTGAACGGTTCCGTAGTGACGGTATCCATATCGGTGATATATATCTGGTCAAACAGCAGGTGAGCCAGGCCAAGATCATGTTCCTCGGGAACAATTTCCAGCCTGTCAATATCCGACCAGTCAAATTCACCACGAGGGTCGTACCATTCATTATACCAGGCTCCTTTCTCCGTCATATTTTTTAACGGGATATGCAGGTGATGCCATTGATTATCGAAACTTACCATGCTGTTATTTACAGTGATCCCCATTCTCCAGGGAAGGTCATCGGGACTATCGGTCTTGGTATCGAGGAAACGTACATCGAAAGATATTTGTGGAGAGTTACCCCTTACCACAAAATCCAAGGCATAATCTTCATCAACCAGGCGTGACAGGTCCCTGTCGGGTTGGAAATCAAGGACAATGGCCTGGTACTGGCTGGCCCCTGTCCAGTGGATGCAGTATTTACCGTTGTTTGGATACAGGCTGTAAAAGTAATCAAGTGTTCCATCGGTGTAGGAAGCTTCATTGACGAAGGAGGACAGGTAATCGTCATATATGACAAGGCCCGTTGAGTCAGGTCTCGGCACATATTCTGTCTGCTCGGGTATATTCAGGCCCAGGGCTTCAAGCAGCGGGATATTCAGGTCATGTTCAAACAGGCCGTTGCTGTTTTCCTCGAACAGGCCGAAGCCACCATGGTAGTCCCACATGGTCCATGCTAAATCCATGGCATCAAGGTAATGCGCAACGGTGTCGTACCATCTGACCCGGTCTGTCTCATCACTTGTAAGCTGGTACACTCCGAATTCGCCACAAAAGATAGGTACCTGTCTCTGATCCCTGAACTGGACGGCTATGTCTATCAGCTCCCTTACTCTGGAGGCTGTCCCATCAGTGGGGTAATTAGCGTAAAGGCCTTCCACCCAGGTGCCTTCAAAAAGGGGAGGCATTGAAGGCATTGTAGCTTCATCATAAGGGAAGGGAATATGTTCTATATCAACCATTGACGGTGTGTTCCATGAAGCCCCCTGGTGCGTAAAAAGAAAAGGGTCATAGAAATGGAATGTATATATCAGTTTATCATCATCGTAGGCAGGCATGGCGGCCAGGTTGTTATAACTGTTCCAACCGGCAGGTCCGACTACTATATAATGAGTGTTATCATGTTCCCTTATGGTTTCTATCACACTTTGTTGTATGTTATTCCACAGTTCATCAGCAATACCGTGAGGCTCATTCAGCACTTCGTAATAAATATATTCTGACCGGTCAGCAAATTCTGCTGCCATCTGTTCCCATACTTTGTTTAATATGGTTCCTACTCCGGGATCGGTATCTTCAGAAGGGCTGAAAGTATGGTTATCCAGGATAAGGTGTATCTGTAATTCTTCCGCCCAGTCCGCCACCTCAAGAAGGTTTTCAATAAATATATCATCAAGAATATAATCAGGTGCGCCATCCGTCATATAATGCAGGTTTATAGGCAGGCGTATTACATCGAAACCAAGACTCTGAATATTGATAAAGTCCTGCTTTGAATATTTTTTGTAATGCACTTTTCTGGCACTGCCGGCCTGGTACCAGCCGGTAAGGTTTACCCCTTTGGAAAAAGGGGTCTCCTTGCAAAAGGGGGTCTCCTGTGCACGTGCACCGCCCATGATCATTATAAATACCAGCATCCAGAAAAGTCTTTTCAACAGGAAATTAATCATAATAATATTTTGTGATTTTGCAACACTAAGATAGATAAAGTTTCCAAAGGCTCCCCCTTTTAACCGGAGCGAACCGACCGAAGGGAGCTCATGACCGGAGGGAATAACATTGCGGAGCTCGGCGACCGAAGGAAGCCAACGGGGTTAGGGGGATGTAAAAGCAGGGAGCATGGGGCATGGAGCAAGGATGATGCGTTTGAATTAAGAACACCGAATATCGAATTATGATTTAAGAATTTAAAAAATCTGCATTCGAAATTCTTCATTCGATATTCTACATTCAAACCTGCATTTACTATTCATATTATGAAAATCAATGCAGTCACTTTATTAACTTAAGGGCTTCCTCCATATACAGATCCCTTCCCTTCATAAAATCATCATATGTCTCCTCAATAAGTATATCCGGCATGATAGGTTGTGTTTTATCCATTTCAACAGCTGTGGAGTAGTTACTGTTTCCGTAATACACCATTATACCTGAGTTATCCAGGGTGGTATGCTGGACATTGGTGCACCTGTAATTCCCGGCGCTGGGTGTGCCTATTATGGTGGCCAGTTTATGGTATTTAATGTGAGAGCAGAAATGTCCGTTGGTTGAAAAGCATCGGTTATCCATAAAAACAATAAGATTGCCCCTGAAGTTGTTTTCAGCCATGGGAACCGGATTAAGGAGGGATTCATACCTGTGTGCTTCTTTGAAATATGGCAGTGGTTCGTGCTCAAGGTAAGAAAAGAGGGCTGCGGCACAGTATGGATCCCCTCCGTCATTTCCGCGAAGATCAATTATAAGGTTTTTTGTATTATGTTTTTTTATTTCCCTGAAGCAACTGTCAATGAAGTTGTTAAAATAATCCCTTTCATCGTAATAGATAAAGGTATTGATTGTCAGGAGAGCATTCTTCTCATCATCAATAAATTCCATTTTTAATTCGGGTGTATCAAAATTACTGAAGACAATATCCCTGACTTCTTTTTCAGTAGCCGGTTCCAGTGTTTTGGTTATTTTCTTTTTTCCCCCCGGCAGGCTGTATGTTACCGTATATTCATCAGGGAACCCGAATCTGCGCACATAGATCATAGGAAACCTTCTGGCTACCATAACTATTTTACCGTGTATTCGCATTCCTTCGGAATAATAGTTATCTATCATTTCGTCTGTGATGTTTTTTACTGGCACATTATTGACTTCATGAATAATACTTCCCCGGGGTAACTGTTCTGATTCAGTGTATGAACCATCTGCTACTATTATATCTTCAACAAATTTTATCTGGACCGGAAAAAATTTATCATTACCTGATCTCCAGTATTCACCGGGCATCCAGATATTGGTATGACCATTTCCAATTGCGGCAATTATGGGAGTCATGAGTTTAAAGAACCCGTTCATGGGCAGCGAGTCGGTAATTCTTGCATACTGATTGTCAAAGAGCCTGTCCATTTCCTCTTCGGGAGTATAATCATACAGGTTAACCTGGTTTTCTTCGATTATCTTGCGAAACTGAAAAAAATCTGCCTGCATTTCATCAGGGCTGAGAATACGAATATTTGTCTGTGCTGAAATGGTAAGACTTATTAATCCGGCACTAAGAATTATGGTCAGGGTTTTCATGTATATGGCTTTTCCTGGAATGATATAAAAGGAGCAACAATTTACACATAAATTAATTTGTTTTCAATTTATTATTCGACCGCGCTGCGGTCGTAGGTATGGGGGTGTCCTGGCTTTACAATTATTTGACGCCTACGGCGTCAGGATTTCGTAAGAGTACATAAATGTCGACCCCTTTATAGGGGTCATATAATTGCAGACAGTACCTGAGAGTTAACCAACGACCCCGTAGGGGTCATATAATTGTAGACAGTACATTAAAAAATAACAAACGACCCCAGCGGGGTCGTATATTATATGGGGAATTATAAATCATATTAAATTTGAATACGATGCAAATTTCCATTATTTTTGCCGCACAAATTCCGGCCCCATTTTATCCGCCAAAGCCTTGGCGAAGGCGGAAGTTCAAGGGATTGATGACTTGTATGAATAAAATGGAGCATAAGTAGTTGGCCCCATAGTTCAAGGGATAGAACAGAAGTTTCCTAAACTTCAGATTCAGGTTCGAGTCCTGGTGGGGCTACAAGAAAAACCCCTTATGTAATTGTACATAAGGGGTTTAATATTTTATGTACCCCAATATTGTACCCCATTTATGTATTCAGAAAAATTATATTGGATGATTAATGGTCAATTTATGACGGAAGCTGAATTGTCGGTCTGCTACCCCGACAACAAAGAAACGCAACAGACATAAATACAGTTTAAATTGGATTTGCTGATTTGTTATCGGCTGGTGTTTTAATCTTCTATTCCGTTTCTTCTGATTCTAATTCTTTTGGTTCAGGTTCTCCTTCACCCTTCTCAACTTCTTTTTCAGGCTCAGGCTTAGTAATATAAGCAGTAAATGAGATCTTCCATTTCCCTTCAATCTTTTCCCAAAAAGTAATTTCAATATTATCCATTCCACCTGGTTCACCTTCATAAGTCCATTTCCAAATGTTATCACATATGAGCCAGGCACTACCATCGGTTACTTTTAAAATTACATTTTCTTTAAAATTTTTTGGGTTTTCAACAGACCAACCACTTTCTTCCCAACTTTTAAATAAAGCTTTGATTTCATTCCATCCAGCATAAATGGTATAGTCATTTTCACGTGTTTGAAGCCTGGTATCCAGATTATCCTGAACATGAACAGCAAGTAATCGTTCCATATCCATTGCAGCAGCAGCATCTCCTTCCTCTTGGATTACAGCCATAATAGCTTCCTTTTCTTTTTCAATGTCAATTTTTTCCTGACAGGCAGTTCCTGCCAATAGAATAATGGCAAATAATGTCAATAAAGTCTTTTTCATGATTAGTTGTTTAAGGTTAGTATTGCTTGAATGATAAAACATATTTCTATTTAACTTGCCGATAACGGTCAGCCTTAAGTTTGTAATTGTATTATTATTTGTTCCTTAAAAGTGAAAAGGAAACGGGTGATCTGAAACGGTCAATAGAAATAATGTTCTTAATACCGCATTAGTCCCATTTCCTTTTCTTCACTTGCAACGACCTAATTGGAATAATAGGCTTCCAGGCCTCTTTAAGGCGATAGAAATGCAAGTCTTTTAAAAACAACTAATATCAAATTTATGAGAAATTATTCAGAATCACTTGGCTTGGACATATCAAAATCTCATTTTGATGCTGTTCTTCATCAAAAGAAACTTCACCGGCAGTTTGATAATAATCAATCCGGGTTTAAAGCATTAAACAGATGGATAAAAGATCTAAATTATTCATGGAAAGATATTCTTGTTTGCTTTGAGAACACGGGTTATTATTCACTGGATATTGCTTACTTTTTGTCAAACCATGACATTGAAAGGAACTACCGTTTGTGTACCAGTGTAAAGGGGATAGGGCCAGTACTGGCAACAGAGTTGATATTACATACTCACAATTTTACATGTTTTAATTCCTGGAGAAAGTTTGCTGCTTACAGCGGAACAGTACCATATCCATACCAGTCAGGATCCAGTATTAACTGGAGGGCAAAGATCCATCCCTTTTGTGATAAAAGACTGAAAAGCCTGTTAACAATGGGAGCTATTTCCGCTATGAAATGTGATATGGAACTTAAACAATACTATAAAAAGAGAATAGAGGAAGGTAAGCCTAAAATGAGTGTAATAAATATTATTCGTAATAAGTTGATAGCAAGGGTTTTTGCTGTGATAAAAAGAGGAACTCCATACGTTATGTTGGACAAATATGCAGCTTAATTAAAAATTTGGAATTTATCTTGGAATGCGGTATGTTTAGTGCCGCTGTCCGGTATTTGGTTAAGTATTGGGTTTTATCTTCTTCAAATTGGGATTGTCTTACTTGCAGGTTAGCGGCATTAAATATGACCGCATGTTGTGCTCAGTTAATTTATTCAATTCTCAAATAGAACATTTTCCTTTCTTCTCGCTTAAACGCATCAAATATTTGTTCCTTTCCTAAATACTCAAAAGAATCTACAACTGTTTTTATTCTTAGTGTGTCATAATGTACATCTTCAACTGAAAATAGTCCAAGTGTTCCTCCAAGTCGGAATGAAGAGTTTGGTTCTAAGGAAAATCTACTTTTTAAAATAGGTTCATTCCATTCTATATAAAGATTTGACAACTTTGAATAATCATAATTACAATAACCATCAAATGTCATGTTGTTGCCAGAGGCATCAAAATTCTTTGAAGCATCAGCAACTAGCTCAATTTCAATTATGTCTTTAGTTTCATTTAGTATAAGTCCAGGTGATAATTCATCGCATGATTCTAGGCTTGCTATTACAAGAAGTAGTGCAAGCATTTGTAAGATTACTTTGGTTCCTTCTAGTGATTTCTTCTTCATACCTACCATTTAATTTCTTAATATTGATTGTCTTATATGATAATTATTATGGTTTGATTGCTAACTCAGCAGAATCTCCTTTAATTGAGCACAACGCCGCGCTAAACGAAGTTCCGCACTGAGGGCGATTCCGCGAGAGCTTGCTCTCAGTGGAAGTAAAGCCCGTAAGGGCGGTACCAAATTGCGTTTAGCGACTTTGTTCATGCACGTTTTGGCTCGATGCCCAGATAAAGCTGATTTGTTAGATAAAGTTACAAAAGCAATTTGGTTTAGCGCGGCGTTCAGGCACATTTTCCAAAATACCGGGAGTGCGAAGCACGTAGGGATTTTGGTCAGCTTTAGCTGAATGTGCCTGAACGGTTATGGTATGAGGTCGTGGCGGTTCGACTGCAGTCGATTCGTCCAACCGATGATAGGTTTCTATATAGATTCGACTTGTCGAATCAGCAGAAACCAAGCCATGCCTTATACCATGTGTTATGCGGTCGGCTTTATATTTTGTTCATCAATTTTAGTGTTTTTAATTCGTAAATGTGTATTTCATTTTAATCTGTTTTATCGTATTTATTATTGTTGTTCGTATCGTTAAGTCCCTTAATCACAATAGTTCCAGTCAACTTGTTGATAGTCCAAGTCCTTGCAAAAAACTTATTGTCTGTTAGTTGTATTTTTTCTTTTCCGTCTGTCGATAAAACTATTATTTGTGTAGGGTCGTTCCAATCAATCCCACTTTTTCCGTCTATCTGTCATTGCCCTTGCCCTTGCAGTCAATTTTATAGATATGTTATTGAAATAGAGAACCTATCTCTACAAGAGCAAGGACTTCGTTTCCGCTTTCCAAGTATGACAATATGTCTTCAGGCAAATTGTCCATAGAAATCTGTGTGCCTGGCAGTATGCGATAAATTATATTTCCATCCGCTACTCCCATAAAACATAGGCCCTTGTAGTCCTCATTTTGAAGATATAATTTCTCTCGTTTCCTGTCAATTACGAAATCTCTTATTTCACGACCCTGCAAAACACTCCCAATAATAACAGACTCATCAATATACACTGATTTCACAAGTGTGATGAGATGTTCAAATTCATCTCTATATAATTCTATGTTTTTCTTGAAATCGTCAGGAACCGTCCGAGACCCAAAGTCAAAATTATAGATTTTTTTGACCTCTCCTTCATCATTGATTTTATAAACATTGTCGTTTATTGGCTGATGATATAATACAGAACCATTTTGTTCTGTGAATCCAAATGAAGGAAAAGAATAGTTTGGATCCACAAATTTATCGTAATTCAGCATGCTTTTTCTGATATTCAAAGCCGTATCAGATAGCAGAATTCTTTCACCCATATAATCCGATGTGTTCCATGGCGACAAACCTAAGAATAACATGCCGCCATTTATGCACTTTATGTAACTTACTTCAAATGGAAGTTCCCTTGATTCGATAAATCTACATTCACCGGAATAATGCAATAAAAGGTCGGTCTGTCCGTCCACAATCCATAAATCTTTATTTTCGTCTATATCAAAATCTGTAATATTAAGATATTCTCCGGGACCTCTGCCCCGTTTATTTAAAGATAGAACCGGATTTCCTTTTTTATCAAAAGCAACTACCTTCCGGTTAATCCAATCCTTAATGTAAAAAGTATTGTTTTTATAGACAATTTTGTCCGCCTCTGTGAGCATATACTCTATTGATTCTGCTTTCAAAACAGAATATTCCATATTTCCAAATAAACCTTCACGCATATCGTCGTATGACATTACCTGAAATTTATTAAATGGAATACTTTCAGCGTCTGAACCTTTATCAGACATGGAACAACTATTGACAATGACAATAATCGCATAAAATATTAACAGTACTCTTAGTTTCATTTTTCTATGTTAAATTAGCGAGAAGTCCACCTGTTTTGTCTCTCCAGTTTTTGTATTTATGAATAAAAGGTACCCGCATTTGTTTCAAGCATTTTGCCCCAATTTTCAATTGAAGCAATTACAAATTCAGTCCCGACTACTTCTGTCAGTTTATTAAAATGAACGTAATTATATTTGTCTTGTCCGAAAGTGGTTTAAGTCAAAGTTGTCAGAGCAATTAATAATATCTTTTTCATTGTCAGTTGTTTTATTAATTGATGTTGCCGTTTTTTTAAGCTGCCGCATAACGCCGCGCTAAACGAAGTTCCGCACTGAGGGCGATTCCGCGAGAGCTTGCTCTGAAGCGGAAGTAAAGCCCGCAAGGGCGGGATCAAATTGCGTTTAGCGACTTTGTTCATGCACGTTTTGGCTCGATGCCCAGATAAAGCTGATTACTATCATAAAGTTACAAAAGCAATTTGGTTTAGCGCGGCGTTCAGGCACATTTTCCAAAATACCGGGACCCCGAGTACTCGGGGGTAGGGATTTTGGTCAGCTTTAGCTGAATGTGCCTGAACGGCTCGGGGATATGTGTAGTTTAAAAAGCGATTTTACGCTAGTAAAAGAGAGCTTTGAGAACTGCACTAAAAATCGCTTTTTACATTACATATATCCTTTGTTGAACCTTGTTCGTGTTAAAGTTAACAATTTGTATTGTCATTTCCTTTTATTGCCGCCAGGCAAAGCGATTTTTATTCCCCGAGCCGTTGAACCTCATTAGCGGATAAGGGAGCGCGCCAGCGCGTAATACGCGTAAGGGAGACTGCTTGCTGTCAGTCTCCCGAATGAGGTTCAACATAATAGTATTTTATCCATAGTTTTTGCAGAATGGTAATAAAATTAATAAATCTTCAGGTAATAAGTAAGTTTGTGAGGGTAAAAGAGTTAAAAATTATGGATAAAATATAGTTGGACTTCTCC
>Ga0315543_1003516_pt1 | contig 13983 bp, 11 predicted proteins | sample SalMarSW160210MG_2_FD_203098 | JGI IMG/M metagenome (GOLD analysis project Ga0315543, IMG submission 203098) | Salt marsh sediment microbial communities from the Plum Island Ecosystem LTER, Massachusetts, United States - Salt Marsh Sediment SW1601-210 ...
TAAATTTAGAAATATTACACAAAAAATAATCCAATTCAAACATTTCTTCTTTTTTTCTCCATAAAACTTGGAGTTTAGAGAATATTTTACTAGTAAATTAGGGTGCGAATCCCTCTCCCTCCGCACCTGAAATACTCACCCCTTTAAGCACTAAAAAAAGGGGATTTTGCGGGATAAATGGTCGGGTGAAGTCTCAAGCTTTTACTAGAGATATGCGCGCGCACAGCCAAGTTATGATTATTTTGTGTGCGTATAGGTGCATAAATGATAAGTCTTTGTATGAGCATTTACATTAATGGGCGATAGAGAGTATGGTGAAAGAAAGTGCATACATCCGATGGTTTGAGAACATAAGTTCAAACGATGTTCTCGTGGTTGGAGGAAAAAACGCTTCTTTGGGGGAAATGATTCGTACTCTTAAGGATGAAGGTATTCGTGTTCCTGATGGATTCGCCATAACGGCAGAGGCTTTTTGGAAATTTATAGAGGCCAATGATCTGAAGGAGAAGATAAAATTTCATCTGGAAAACCTGAAAAGCGGAGATAAGACTCGTGAATTGACAGTGGTGGGAAAATCCATACGGGATCTCTTTTTGGGTGGTTGTTTTCCTGAAGAGCTTGCTGAGGAGATAAGAAAATCTTACCGGGAATTATGCAGGCGTTACGCTAGTGATGAGGTGGATGTGGCGGTGAGAAGTAGTGCTACAGCTGAAGATCTGCCTGAGGCGAGTTTTGCGGGTCAACAGGATACGTACCTGAATGTAAGGGGTGAGGAAGAGTTGTTAAAGGCATGCCGAAAGTGTTTCGCCTCGCTTTTCACTGATCGAGCAATCATTTACCGTGAAGAACACGGATTTGAACACATAAATGTCGCTCTTTCTATCGGCGTGCAGAAGATGGTGCGTTCTGATAAGGCCTATGCCGGAGTTATTTTTACCATTGATCCGGAGACTGGTTTTCGTGATGTAGTTGTCATAAATGCTGCTTGGGGACTTGGCGAGATAGTTGTTCAAGGCATAGTTACACCAGACGAATACATGGTTTTTAAGCCCTTACTGGACAAAAAAAATTTAGTCCCCATCATCAAGAAAACCTTGGGTGACAAATTAAGGAAAGTAGTATATGCCAAAGTCGAGGGTAAGACCGTCAAGAATGTGAATACTTCTAAAATTGAGCGTGAATCCTTTGTTCTTGAAGATGGAGAAACTTTAGAGTTGGCACGTTGGGCTTGCGCCATTGAAAAACATTACAAGACTCCCATGGATATAGAATGGGCCAAGGATGGTGAAACTGGTGAGTTATTTATCGTGCAAGCCCGTCCAGAAACGGTTCAAAGCCGAAAGAAAGCTGGTTCGTTGAAAACCTATCTGCTAAAGAAGCAGGGGAAAATACTTTTGTCGGGTATTAGTATTGGCGATGCCATCGCCGCTGGGAAAGTTTGCAGGATCAAAAGCGCGAGTGACATTGCTCTTTTTAGAGACGGTACCATCCTGGTTACCGAAATGACAGACCCAGATTGGGTGCCAATCATGAAAAGGGCAGCGGGAATCGTAACAGATTATGGTGGTCGCACCTGTCATGCTGCTATTGTTAGCAGAGAGTTGGGAATTCCGGCAATTGTGGGAACACGAGAGGCAACAAGAATTTTGAATGATGATCAAGAGATAACTATTTCTTGTGCTGAAGGTGAAACCGGCTATGTTTATGGGGGCATCCTTGAATTTGAGGAATCGAAGGTGAGTCTTGACGGCATCCCAGTGACCCGAACCTCCTTAATGCTGAATATGGGAAGCCCTGACATAGCATTGCGGTGGTGGAAGCTGCCTTGCGAGGGAATTGGTCTTGCCAGAATGGAATTCATAATCAATAACATCATCAAGATTCACCCTATGGCTCTGGTTCGTTTTGATGATTTAGAGGACGAGAAAACGCGCAAACAAATCCAGGAATTGACCCGAGGCTATAAAGACAAGACTGAATATTTTGTTGAGCATCTGGCACGGGGGATTGCTAAAATTGCTGCATCCCAGTATCCTTGGCCAGTTATTGTGCGAATGAGTGATTTCAAGACGAATGAGTACGCCAATCTTATTGGTGGGAAGCAATTTGAACCAAAGGAAGACAATCCTATGATCGGTTTCCGGGGTGCTTGCCGGTACTATAGCGACCGTTATCGTGAAGGTTTTGCCCTTGAGTGTCGCGCCATCAAACGAGTCCGGGAGGAGATGGGGTTGTCTAACGTTCTCATTATGATTCCGTTCTGTCGAACTCTTGAAGAAGCAGACAAGGTTTTGGATGTGTTGAGGGAACACGGACTGAAGCGTGGTGAAAACGGACTAGAAGTATATGTTATGGTTGAGATACCGTCTAACGTTATATTAGCTGAGCAGTTTGCTGAACGTTTTGATGGTTTTTCCATTGGCTCTAATGATCTTACCCAACTTGTTTTGGGTGTGGATCGGGATTCAAGTGAGCTCTCCTACCTGTTTGATGAGCGCAATGAAGCAGTTAAAAAGATGATATCTGATCTGATTACTACAGCCCACAAAGCGGGCCGCAAGGTAGGCATATGTGGTCAAGCGCCCAGCGATTATCCTGACTTCGCCAAATTTCTGGTCGAGAATGGCATTGACTCTATCTCGCTTAACCCAGATAGTGTCGTTAAAACAAAACGGCTTGTTGCTATAGCCGAAAAAAACTAACTCAATAACCCAGTTAAATCCTCTTTATAGCTTTCACGCATGCATAACCGTTCGCCACTCGTACGGATGCAGTTTCTGCGTGCGCGGTATGGTTTAACTTACAGTATGCGCGCGCATGTATTAAAGCACATTTAATCCTGACCCTGATTAAGTTTTTTTATCATTACATGTGAGGATGGTTTGGGATTAATGATAAAGTATGCTCCTCTTACATTGTTTGAAAATTAAACCTTGCTTTTTTCTAATGTTTGCACGAATGTTTGTTTCTTTGAGGCCCAAGGAGTTGTAGGTTTCTTGAATGTTTTGACTAGTCCTGCATTCTTAAGGTTTGGAATTGCACCCCACATTCTCTTGGGGATGTTGGAAACCAGTAATTCGTCATATGATTTGATGTAATCGTAAACTTTCTGTTCAAATTCAGTTATTTTTGACATCTATGTCCCCCCTACTCCTGTTCCTATGATACTATTGGAGCGCCACGTATTAAACCAATGCACTGGCTTTGGGGTTAAAATTTTCCAAATAACTTTCTACCACAGTTTAATGCATTAAAGTAATTTTTTCCTATAGTTAAGCGGTCAAAAAATTTTTTTCTCGGATCAACTTCGTAGAAAACAGAATTCCTGCTAAAACGCAATTTAAAGTAAGAGATAATTTTTTACGGTGGTTAGTCATCCAAAAACAGCTTTTTCCTGAAATAGAGAAAAGGTTGGGGAAATCTGATTGTTTCCCCGAAAGGGGATAGGCGAATCGGTGTTCGGTTTACTCCTCGATGACTTGAATGGCGCCTTCGGGGCATTCCATCTCGCAGGCTCTACATGTGATACAGTCCTCAACGTTTACTGGAACAGACTTTCCGTCTTTCATTTCGTAAACGCCGACAGGACAAGTGTCAACGCATGTTTCGCATCCGGTGCATTTTTCAGCATCGACTTTGATTTCAACCATTATCTAATCAACTCCGCTTTTTAGATTTTAATCACAACGACGCATTGAAATAAAAACGTTTTGTAAAAAAAGGAAACTATTCGCGGAGTCTCAGAAGAACTCCGTCGATTGTTGCTTCAGCCTCTTCGATTCTGTGATTGTATTCTTCCAGAAGCTTTCCATATGCACCCTTAGAAACTTCTCCGCGTCTGTATCTTGTTTTTACTCGTTGCATGTCTCTTTCTGCGCCTTCAAGATTTGTTTCAGCCACTTCGATTTGTCTCATCATGTTTGCATACTTGGAACCGGCAGACCGTATCTTCTCGCTGAGAGTGGAGAGATTTCTAGAAACCGTGGAGAGGCGTCCGTCCAGCATCTTTTTTCTAACCTTAAATCTGCGTCTAGGAATTTTTCCCTTCCGTAACCGCTCTTCTAGGGATTCAAGCTCTGACCGAATTCTTGTTTTTTCTTCATATGAATCAACGAAGCTCTTGAGGTCTTTCGGTGGAACCGGAATTCTTGGGGATACAGAAGGCTTGGGGGCTTTCCAGAAAAAGGTTACTGCTGACGCGGCAACAGCTAGGATTCCCATCCATATTGTGGGGTAGAAAGAAGCCCAGAATATGAGGTGTTTATAGTTGATGTTGAAGTTGAGGTTTTCGGACGGCGTAACATCGGAGAAAGCAAAGTTTATGGTTTCTTGAAGGTTGCTTTTTTTGATGCTGTGGGGGTCTAGAGGAGTGGAGGATTGGAACTCGGCGCCTTTGGGGAGAGTTATGGAGACGGTTAACTTTCCTATTGTTGAGTTGAATTGTTCATAGAAGGTGAAATGTAAGTTGTAGTCTAGTCCATTCTGTTGACTGACGCATTTTTCCCATGGAACCCGATAATTCAGATAGAGCGTTTCCGTTTCATTTGTGTCTATGATTTCTCTGAGAGTCACTGTCATCGTTTCGGTTTCGGTTCTGGTCTCAAGTGTACCCATCTCGTCCCGCACTTCAAAGTCGTAGGCGCCTTCTGGGAAACCAATTTCAACGGTGCTTGTCCAAAATCCTCTGTTGGTTATGTAGTAAGCGTTAGTAACGTAGATGCTTCCTGCCTGATCTAAAATTATCTCCCGTTCTATCTCACTGAATTCGATTTCAACAATTGGGCGTTGGAATTCGTCGTAGTAATATTGCTTTGACAATGAGAGCTCATACACAACATCAAGCAACGTATCAGATTGATTAAGATTGATGCGGGCAATATAAGTAGGATTAACGCCTGCAGCATATATGCTTGAGCCATTTAGGGGGAGGTAGACAACATGAATGCCCACATCAAGATACGTGGAATTCTCAGTTAAGACGCTGACGAAATTATATGAATCATAAAGTCCGCCAGCAGCCACCGTGTATGTTGCTGCGCTGGTAACGTTAACTTCTACGCCTAAATTAAGGTAATCAAAGGCTCCGTCGCCATCAGTGTCCACTCCCTCATCATAGATTGTGCCAGTGAGACTTGCCGCCTCGTCTTGGGCACTAACTGGGGACACTTGCACCAAGAAAAGCAATAGGGTTGAAATGATTAGGAGAGAAATCATCATCTTCGGTAAGATTCTTTTTTGTGTGTGTGCATTCTTCACGTGAAACACCATCAGGGGATTCTTTATTGTTTGTTTGGCGTAAGTATCGTAGATTACCTTTATTTACTTTTACTTAAATCAAGCCTCCAACAAGCGAATCAAAGGCAGCTGCGTTTTCTAATAACTTGCCTTCAACAGCAAAAAACGTAGATGTAGCATACAGTGTGGTCAGTTATTGTGCTTCTTAGATGTGTGTAGATTTGTTCTCTTGGTTTTTCTGAAAAAGTACTGTTTTCAACAATGCTCTGTTATTAGTCTCCTAATATGAACGGCTAGATTGATAGTAGGTGTTGACCCGTCTTGTCAAAGTTTCTTGACCAAAAACCATTTAATTAAAAAATTCCAAGACAGATTTAGTGAGAGAGAGTAATGCGACGTAAAACCTGTTTTCTTTCAATCATAGTTCTTTTTGTTTTGTTGGCTTTACCGTTGATTGTTCAGGCTGAAGCGTCTTCAACGATGTGGATTCAAACGTATGGAGGAGATGGTTGGGACTCAGTGGAGGCAGTTATTCAAACCAGCGACGGCGGATACGCCTTAGCGGGCAGGACCAAGTCTTTTGGTTCAGGCGGTTACGAGTTTTGGCTTATTAAAACCGATTCCTTGGGGAATGTAGAGTGGAACAAAACCTACGGCGCAGGTTCAGCGCTTTCTATTGTGCAAACGAGTGACGGAGGATACACAATAGCAGGTTCAATGCTTGTTAAAACAGATTCTGAAGGCAACATGCAATGGAAAAGAAATTACGGCGAAGGCAGTGCATGGGCTATGGCACTGACAAGAGATGGAGGCTACATAATCGCCTGCAGCAGTCTTGTCAAAATAGATTCTGAAGATAACATACAATGGAACCAACCATATGAACATAAATATGGGGCTGCGCGTTGTGTGATTCAAACCAGCGACGGCGGATATGCGCTAGCAGGAACAGGCAGAGTTATTATTGATAACGACCTCGCCGGCTATTACGCATGGCTCATCAAAACAGACCCTGAAGGCAATATTCCCGAGAACACCCGATTGTCGCTTGGTTTTTTGGCTTTAGGAATTGCTTTATTGGTTTTAAAAATAGCTTTTCAAAAGAGAGAAAATAGAAAACAGAACAGTCCAACATAGATAGTCAAGGTTTCTTGACAAAAATCCTTTTCAGTTCTTCTAGGGAAGGTACTGTTAGTGCCTGTAATGGGAGAAAGGACATGAAAAAAGCAGCGTTAGCACTAGCTCTAATCTGGGTGCTCTTAGCTTCAACTTTGGTTGGTTTTCAGTTTGTAAGTTTTGCCGATGCCCGTGCAATCCCAGCTTATTCAGTGCATGTGTCAATTCAGTCGCCTAATGGGTCTTGTGCCGAAGCTACCATTCCGTTAATTGTTGATGTGACACTCTACTTTGGAACAAACAATCAATACGATGAAGTTTCGCTTCAAAATGTCACTTGCAAGTACAGCCTTGATGATGGCGAATGGAAAAACATTACAGCCATGACAGTCACATCACACACAACGCAACCCGACATCAACTTCTGGTCCGGTCTATTACACGTAATAAACTGCACATACAACACAACCCTGCAAGACCTGTCCGAAGGCTCACATTTCCTAAACGTCACTGTGAAATCTGACGCTGACCATCAGGGCAGTTCATCAGTTTACTTTACGGTTGGTTCTATTCCCGAGTTTCCATCATGGACCATTCTACCCTTAGTTGTGGCAACCACGCTACTTGCTATATACTTCAAAAAGAAAATCTTCAGCTCAAGCCGACATTGCAATTTAACAAAAAATAATTGAAATCAAGTCTCTCCCGACGAAGGATAGACCATACTGAAGGCTTTTTCCACGTATTCCCGCAATGTTAAGCCTTCATCTTTTGCTAACCGTTGAAGAGCTTTTGTTACTCCAGTTGTGTATTGAATCGCCTTTTTTCGCTTGTCAGCCATGAAACTGGGAATCTCTAGGTTACGAGCCACGCGCCGTAATACTCTCTTCCGAAGCCTGTCTTCAACCGAGTTAATTTTCAAACGTAATGGCAACCGTAACGAGAAATCAACAACATCCTTGTCCACGAACGGAAGCCTAAGCTCCACTCCACTGAAAGAGCAGACCTGATTGTCTCTCTGAAAGTTCGCACGGTAAGCGTTTTCGATGTCATAGAACATTTTTTGCTCCACAGCCTCAGCGCCTGACTTCCCATATTCCGTGAGGTACCGTTGGTAGCCTCCGAAAAGCTCGTCAGCCCCCTGCCCAGCCAACAGAACAGGATAACCCAGTTTTGATGCGGCTTCAGCCAGCCAATAGAAAGGAACAGCTATACAAGCATTGATTACATGAGGCTCCTCAATCAGCCACAAAACTTTAGCAAGAGTCTCCTCCAGTTCACTCACAGTGTAAGTTTGAAGATGCAGAGGCAAACCCAACGCTTCAGCCGCCTCCTCCGCAAACATGACTTCACGCTGACCCTCCAACCCCACAGAAACCAACTGAACATCTAACCCAACATTTTCTGCCAAAACAGCAACAACACTGCTGTCAACGCCCCCAGAAAAAGCCACAGCCACCGCTTCAAGATCCGAAACCCGTTTCCTAGTTGACTCCAAAAGAAGAAGCTGCAGAGCCCGCGCCGCAGTCTCCACGTCCACAGTTTCTCTGGGAGGCATCCGCAACATCTTAACGGGATGAAAAGAGAAACCATGTTCATCCATAACAGCTAATTGCCCCGGAGGAAACGACCGCACATCCTCCATTCCCATCTTCCACAGGGCTTTACGCTCAGACGCAACCGCACAAACAGTCTCATTCTCGCCATAATAGAGGGGAGTCGCCCCGAAAACATCACGCCCAGCAACTATTCTGATAGATTCTGCCAAGGCAAAAACGTAGGAGCCATCACAGCTTTCGATGATGCTGCCAGCGTTTCTCAGAGGGTTAGACGCAAGTTTTTCAACGATTTCTTTTACTTCGGGCAAATCGGGCAGATTCGGGGAAGGAAAGGTTCGTCCCTCAAAGACAACCGTGAAACCGTTGCCCTGAACAGGTTGAGGCTGATCTCTAGGAAGGATGCGGGAAAGGTTGTGACCTAAAGCAATGCTTGAACTACAGTTTTTGAGTTCTAGTTCTTCGATCGTTGTTGCTGTTGTTGCCGAAGAGGGCGTGGCTATTCCGTGACAGTCGTTTCCGCGGTGCTTCAGCTCCCGTAACATGGCGACTACCGTTGATACAGCATTTTCTCCCTTTTTGTTCACAGCAGCAACTAACGCTCCCATTGTTCACAGCTCCATCCCGAGAGGCACATTATTTTTAGGCGAAACTGGTAAAGGTTAGTTCAATACAATTATGTATCGTTTCCGGAGGAGAACAAGTTTGCCTATTCTTCCAATCGACACAGGACGATACGGCTCACCTGAAATGAGAAGAATCTTTGACGAAGAAAACAGACTACAAAAGATGCTGGACGTAGAGGCGGCGCTAGCTTGGGCACACAACCAAGTAGGCAACATCCCAAAAGAAGACGCCCAAAAGATTGTAGAAAAAGCCTCCACCAAATACGTCAAGCTTGAACGAGTAAAAGAGATTGAAAACCAAATCAGGCATGACGTCATGGCTCTGGTCAGAGCATTAGCTGAAGCCTGCGGATCAAGTGGCGCTTACGTCCACCTCGGTGCCACAAGCTCCGACATATTGGACACAGCAACTGCGCTGCAACTGAAGGAAGCAGTGAACCTGATCGAAGAGCGACTAAACGATCTGGAGTCAGTTCTGTTAGCCAGAGCGGAACAGCACAAGAAAAGCATTATGATGGGGAGAAGCCACGGTCAGCATGCCCTGCCAACCACGTTCGGCTTCAAGGTTGCAGTCTGGACAAGGGAAGTTGCCAGACACATCCAGCGTATCCAAGATTGCAGAGACCGCCTATTGGTGGGGAAGATGAGTGGCGCAGTGGGAACTCAGGCGGGTTTAGGACCGAAAGCCCTCAAGATACAGGAGCTTGTCATGGAACGGCTTGGAATCAAGGCAGCAGACATTTCCACGCAGATTGTCCAGAGGGATCGGTATGCCGAACTTACCTGCATCCTAGCTATACTCGCCTCAACACTGGATAACATAGCATCTGAGATTCGGGAGTTGCAGAGACCAGAGATCGGCGAGGCTTTCGAGGCTTTCGAACAGAAGAAACAGGTTGGCAGCTCAACAATGCCCCATAAGCGTAACCCCATGATCAGCGAAAGAATCTGTGGTTTGGCGAAGATTATGAGAAGCCTTGTTTCGCCGGCATTGGAGAACGTTCCCACTTGGCATGAACGTGACCTAACCCAGTCCTCCTGTGAACGGTTCGTAATTCCGGAAGAATGTATACTCATCGATTACATGCTAACCTTGATGATTAGGGTGCTGAAGGGGCTGGAGGTTGACGAAACAAGGATGCAGAAAAACATGGAAATAACACAAGGACGGATGATGTCTGAGGCGGTTATGCTTGCCCTAGCAAAGAAGGGGCTGGGACGACAGAAAGCCCACGAACTCACCCGAGAACTAGCCATCAAAAGCCACAATGAACAACGAGCCTTTAAGGAAGTTCTCTTAGAAAACAGCACAGTCAAAAAAGTGCTCAGCCCCAAGGAAATCGAAGAAGTAATGGACCCACGAAACTATCTAGGCACCGCAACAAAACAGATTGAGCTTGTTATAGAAAAGACGAGACAGGAAAGACGGGCTAGGGGCTTGCCAGACTAGTATTCGGTTAGAGTTTGATATTGAAACTATCAAGACTCAGTGAAGCTAAAAAATAAAAAAAGGCTGTTTTCAACAATGTACTGATATTAGTCCCCTAATATGAATGATCTGTTGGTTTTGGTGTTTTTGGTTAGTCTCTGTTTGCAGAGTACAGCTACTAAGCTTGCCACAAGAAGTAGTGGCAGGATAGCCCATGAAGGAAACTCTGGAATTGTGCTAAACTCTTGAATTGTGCTAATATCAACTGGATTCATTAATGGGTGGTTGTCTTGGTTGTTTTCGTCTATGATGTATGGTGTGTCTCCTATTCCATCTTCATTATTGTCTTGTCCATCATAATCGCTCCAATAATTCCCTCCTGAAGGAAACCCGTTATCCCACCCCCACGTGTTGGTTTCTCCAGGATAGGTTGTTGCTTGATTGCCATTATCAACGAAATTGTTATGATGAATTAGATTGTTTGAAGAATATTTATTATTGTTTATTCCATATTCACTGTTTGAAGTTATGTTGTTTAAGAAAATTAGATTAAGAAAGGAATAGGTTTGTAGGTAAATTCCATTAGCTTTATTGTTGTCGATATTATTCTTAGAGATAGTGTTGTTTCTAGATTCATAAACTCTAATTCCATTTTCACCGCTATTTTGAATTTCATTTCCCGTTATTGTAGTATTAGAAGCCCAATCCAACTTGATACCATTCAATCCACTATTCAGAATTTCATTATCTGACACATAACAATTCATTGTAGAAGACTGGAATTCGATTCCATTACCTCCATTGTTTGTTACCACATTGTTGGTAATGATGTCATTTTCAGAGCGAAAACAACAGATTCCTATCTGGTCATTATTTAGCACATTATTTTCAGTTATTAGCGTATTCTTAGAAGCCCTAAGGTAAATACCAACATTATTGCCTGTGACTGTATTTCCAGTTATGGTGTTGTTAAGGGATAATGAGAGATAGAATCCACTATTGCAGCTTTCTATTGTGACGTTTTTTATTATTGTATCGTTAATATGGGATAGGTAAAATCCGTGATTGTTGCCATCACCTGTGAGAGTGAAACCGTTTCCGTTGATTGTTATGGCGCTTTTATCTAAAACTATTTCTCCACTTATGTTGTTAGTGAAAGTGTAATTGTTTCCATCTCTTTGAATCTTATCAGTTCCTTCAACGGTTCCATCAGCCGTGATGTAAATTATACTTTGTGCTTTCACAATCCCAACGTACGGTAGAGTAACCGCTAGAGAAAAGAGAACGAGTAACAGAATTATCGATGCCCATTTTTTCTTCATCACGACACCAGCAATACTTGTCAAACTTGAAAGGAAAAGGGTTTTTGTCAAGAAACCTTGACCTGAAAACTTTTCTCGAACCAGAACTGAAAAATAGAAAATGATAGTTAACACCTACTCAACTACGGTTATCGTAAATGTTGCTCCTATGCCTTTGTTTCCGTCATTCGCATGAATAGTCAGAGTGTATAGACCCAAAGGAGCATCACTATCTGTAGTTAATGTTAACATTGTGTTTTTAGGTTCTTGATTTTTCAGTACTAGCTGTTCAGGTTCAAAATTTACTTCAAACGGGAAATGATAATCTAGAGCAACAGGAATGTTTTGGTATGCTCCTAACGTTAAAGAAAAAGAAACTGTCACTTCTTCTTCAGGATAGACTAAAGTTAATGTAATGTTTGTGCTTGTTGACTCACTTTGACGGACTTCTATCTCCCAACTTAAAACATCAATTGCATAAGGAGGGAAACCTTTACTGTTGCTATGAACGACTTTAACTATTTCTTCTGTGTCAGGATCAACCATTACATTGACCACATATCCTGATTCATAGTAATCTGATGGTATCCTAAAAGATGCAGTTGGATAATTGTAAATTGTGTCTCTTCCTGATCTAGATTCTGTAAGAGAATGATTTGAGACTTCACCATTAATCACATAATCAGTACCATAATTCTCCTCAACATAATCTATAGCTATTTTCATTATTTTCTGGTCTCCAGCCAATAAAATTGTTGAAGAAGATATTAGGAAATAGCTGATTAATGAAAAACTGACCACAACAGAAATAGCAATACCTATTTTGTTTTTTGACCAATTGTTTGAAATCTTTGGTTCCGTTGGGAACCAGCCTCGAATAATTTGCTTAAAATTTTTTATTTTCATTCGCTCACTTCTGGAACAAGTTTATTGAATAATATATGAGCTAGTTTCGCTGGGTGAGTTTCTTTTGTATTAAGTTCTATGCCCTGTTCTTTGGCGATTTCTAGCACATATTTCCGGGTTTGGTTCAAGAATTTTTCGTTAGTTATTGTTTCTGGTTTGTCGTTCCAGTACCAAACTTTGATTCCGTGACTTGTGGTGTATGTTATTATGGCTTTGCGTTTTAGTCCAGGATGGTAACCTAGAAGTATTGCTTTTTTTGGGTATATTTTTGTTATTTGTATGTCATTGGTTCCTGCTACGTCTAGAAGGCTTGTTGAAAGTTTGGCTTCTGCGTTTAATCTTGTTTGATTAATATATTGTCTAGTGGCATTAAGTTTAGTTGCAATAGCAGATACGGATAGCCCTTTTCGGATTAGTGACCAGACCGTTTTTTGTTTTGGACTAAGGGGTGCAGATGCCGACAATTTGAAGCTCATAACAAATCAGCAAATACATGTATGTTTACACCTATTTAAGTTTTTAACAAACACCAAACTTAAGAGTGGTAGCGAAGGAGTTTGAGAGTTGTCCTGTTGGGTTTGGGATTAAACTTTAACCTTTTTCCCCACTAGTGGCATCTCCAATACCTTAATCTGTTGGCATGAAAAGGGTTTTTGTCAAGAAACCTTGACCAAACCCCGCCTCTTTAAGGTCAAAAAAACTTGACCAAAGAAATATGCGCGCATCTGCACATTGAATGCCAGATTAGTATTCGGTTAAGGCTCGCTGCTGCTCAGTTTCTTTCTTCTTTAAGTTCTGCCACTCATCCGCTTTGACGAAGCCGCCCACTTGCTCCTTAATTTTCTTGGCTAACCTAGGACCAATTAACGGTAATCCAGTTAATTTTGGCAGGGGCGCTCGTTTTAGATCATCCATGCTTCTGAGACCAGAATTGTAGAGCACACGAGCTCGGGCTCTTCCGATTCCCTCCAGCTTAACTAGCGGAAGAAGTTCGGGTTTCACTCCCTTTTCGATTCTCACCGTGAGTTTAGCGAGATGCAGCAAGAGATCCTTGTGCTGGAATAGAGAGGCTAGTTCATGGGAGGCGTGAAGGAGCCACTTGGAGGTGGAGATAAGACGGTAAAGGTCTCCGGGTTGGACACTGAATCGTTCAATCATTTCGTCTTCCGTTGTTTCGTTCATCCACGTCTTCAGCACCCAAGCTAGTTTGGCTTCTCCAAGAAACTCTTCGAAAACTATTCGGTCCATCCACGGGTCTGGAAGATCACACATAAACTCCTCTTGGTGCTCGTCAACGAAGAAGGATAGTTCATCCATTTCTTTGGAGTATGGACGAAGCTTAGGGAACATGTCTGGCGTGCGGGCAATCATGTGAAGAAAACTGATGTCAGTTAGCCTCTGCGCGCGGCTCGTAAGCGCGTCCCGAATGATAACTCCGGTGAGGGGGTCGATGTAGAGTTCGGAGACTCTTCGTCCAAACTTGGTGGCATAAATCTTGTCGCCGCCAACCTCAATCATCTTCTCGGTGAAAAGAAAACCCAAACTTTTCTGTATAACCCCCTTTATTGCCCGTGGGTCATACTGGTAAGCGTAGAAGGTTTTGCCGAAGAAATCGTAGATTCCCTGTTCGGTGTGAGCAAAATCCGACGCGATTGTAGCTAAAACATGAGACCTGAGAATCCGTTCTACCGCCAGTTTGGACCATATTCTCTCTGTTTCGGCGAGAATGTAGCTTTCCATGAGGTAGTCGCGTTCGTCCTCGGTCTTGGCTATCAGGAGGGCGTCTCCAACCTTGTCGTATCGGGGTCTTCCGG
>Ga0315543_1003518_pt1 | contig 13979 bp, 13 predicted proteins | sample SalMarSW160210MG_2_FD_203098 | JGI IMG/M metagenome (GOLD analysis project Ga0315543, IMG submission 203098) | Salt marsh sediment microbial communities from the Plum Island Ecosystem LTER, Massachusetts, United States - Salt Marsh Sediment SW1601-210 ...
AACGCAGAGAAGCGGGGGATGACCCCGCTTTTTTGCTATTTTCAAAGAAGGGGGTATTCCTGCCCCGATTGCGGGGGTGGGAGTGCCCCCTTTTTGTTGGCTTTCAAGGGCAGGGAGCGCCGACGCCTGATGGCAGAGGCAGACCTGGGATAGACGTAAGACCTCGATGGCAGGGACACTACCGGCGGTTGCGTGCTCAATGGAAGTCCAATCGGACAGATGCACAGCACGAAAATAACCAAAGAGAGTAGGCGCTCCAAACAAAGCAAAACTGAGAGGGGGTAATAGTGATAGAAAAACGCAAAGAGTATGCCGAGGGCGAAATCATCGACTGTCCCAGGTGCGGTGGTGATGACCTCGACTGCGATGAAGCTCCCGATAAGGCAAAGTGCCTAACCTGCGGGCTGGAGTTCACCATCAGGCAGGTTGCTGTTTGGGAGGAGTGAGTAAGCCTTAATCAGATATAGAAAGGAGGAAGCCGTCTATGGCGGATAAGGACACTATCTTTGTCCTTACCAGGGGAGATGTCATCGAGTGTGCCCGGGAGATGGGAATACCCGAGGAAACCATAACCGATGATGTTCTCTACCAGGTGAGGAAGGGCGTGGAGTGGGGACTGGAGTGCTGGTCTGAGGTAATGAAGGAAGCCATCAATATGGCTCTCAAGAGCTAGCCCAGATTATCCAGACTCATTTTTAGAGGGGTTACTATGCCCAAAAACTGAAGGAAAGGGGGTGAAGTTATGCCGGTGAAATGGAGTGCTCTCAGGGTCAGTGAGGCGATGGATATGGCGGAGGAATTCGTCGGCCAGGCCGTTGAACCGCTGGAGCAGGCCAGGATTGTTGCCAGAGAAGCCAGGAATATCCCGAACCTGCCTCAGTATGTTGACCAGTACCTGGTACGGATTATCGGCGAGATAGACAGGGCAATCGGCGGCAGCCAGTGGGAACCTGTCGGTCGTCTCAAGGCAGGAATACAGTCAGTCCGCGACTCTTTACCCGATGGCGCAGTCGACGAAGAAAAGAAAAGGCTAGAAACGGGCAGCCAGCTAAGCCTGGTGGCTTAAGAACCGGTCATATCTAAAGGGGTTATTGTGCCCAAAATCGGAAAGAAAGGGGGTGAGAGTATGACAGGTCAGCTTGGCTTATTCGAAGGCGTAAAGCTGGAGGAGCCTGAGCCAACCACCACCTTACGAGTGGGGCGACGGACTGTCCAGATACCGCTTCGAAAGAGACGGCGGGAAGCCATCAGGCGCCTGACGGAGATACTGGAAGATCTGGAGGGTAAGGATATCCATATCGGCTCCTATGATGCTGGCGGTAGACACTTCTGGCTGGATAACCTCAAGCTACCCAGGCTTCAGCTGGAGTGGTATCCTATCAGGCTCAAAAACGACCAGACCTATATTCCCAGCGTGATTGTGCTCTGGGGAAGCAGGTCGGCTAGTGTCAGGATATTCACCGATTACCTGGTGGCTGTTCGGGAGCAGGAGTACCAGGGATACTGGCACTATTTGCTGGACTTCCGCAACGGCTTTTACGAAAGCCGACTCGATGAATTTAAGTCTCACTATGCCTGCCTGCATATAACCAGGTTTAAGGACTAAGAGAGGAGGTTAGCCACAATTGAATAAGACAGTGGAAAAAGGTATCTCCGATATTGTGGGATGCCTTACCGACCCTATTATTGTGTTTCCGGGCGGATGGGGAGACACTTTGCCGGACTGGCTTAAGACAGCCATTACCCTGGAAAGGATGGTGGGGGGCATGAAAGCGCTGAAAGGGGAAGAGTCGACAGGTACCGATACTGAAGCCTGCGCCTATCTCATGACGTTATCCTTGACTCAACCAATGGACAGCGACTGGACCCAAATTTACCTCTATATCGCTGGCCAAAGCTATAAGCGATGGAACAAGGGTGAAATGCCGGCTGATATTGCCGTAGACTCAATCAGCGACTACCAGATAGGAGAGCTAAACAGGCTTAAATCGTGGCTCTATCACCAGAGGGTTAAAGCGAGACAAGAGAAGGACAGAGCAGAGCGGAGACAAGAAAAAGAGGAAGCTAAAGCACAGCGAGAAGAGGAGCAGCCGGCGTTGTTTAAGTTCTGAGGCCGGTATTCATTAGAGAAGGGCTCGGGGAAGTTTCCCGGGCCCTTTTTTTATTCTAAACCCATGACCTTGATAGCTATAATAGTTTAGCCTCAATACATACGAAGGAGGTGAGAGAATGCAAGCATATTGTGTATAAAGCAACTAAATATTCGTGAATTTAAAGAGTAATGCGCATAAGGTCTTATCAGAATAGGGGCTTTTTCCCTCTTCGCACCAAATACAACCGTCTGGCTCTCCCTGATATCGGTGATGTCCGCCTTCATCTATAAAAGTGATGTATCCTGTTTTTGAATAGCCTTGAATAACAATTTCCTTAATTCGCTCAACGTCTTGAACCACGCCATGATTCTTCTCAGAATCCCAAAAAGCCTTCGAAGGATTCAACTTCCCTGGAGTGATATCAACACGTGCATGATCGGGCTCATACTTAAATTCTGCTGCAACCAGTATTGCGTCCGTTCGTTCTTCGAGAATGACAAGATCGATCAATATTTTACTTGGAACTCTAAAATTATCAAATACTTTTAGGGGTAGATTCCGATTCCTGATCTCCTTGATTAGGTGGGTCTGAACCGTCCACACGATGTCCCGCTCAGTGAAAAATTGAAAAGTAGAGTATTGCTTGAGCAACCGGTTTATCGCGTCTTCATATAGTCCCGTCGCTATTTCGCTGAGCTTCGTACTAATATCCATGAGATTTTCTCCAGAACAAGATTAGAATCCGTAGCGCTGCCTTACATATTCAAGCCAGTTTTTATGCCGGCCTTTACTGTCATGCTCCTGTACCCACGCGACCCACTGCTGGTGGGTAAAGGTAGCGAAGGTGGCTTTTCCTTCGAACAGAGGCCCCCAACCGATGGTGAAATCCTCGATGCCAGAGCCCTTGAGACATTCGATTAGCGTCTGGTTACGTTTGTCGTGGGCAACGCATGAGATGACGAACTCATAGGCATTTTTCTGAGCTAGCGCTTCAGCCAGAGCTTGTTGTCGAAAAAGCTGGTAGCCGGACGTGGCAGCCGGGCAATATTTCAATGTGGCGAGACCAGCCGGGGAAAACCTGATGTAGTCCCAATATTTACGGTTGGTTCTTGTGTCGGTTGCCCACTGCAACATGTAACACTGGTTGGCAGTGTCATTACACAACTTATCAAGATCCAGGCAGCGTTTTGGATCGGGATTACGGTACTCTCTCTTACGTCCGGAGCAGGGATAGAAGGAATGTTCGGTGAATTTGTTCTCGGTCAGCACAATTCCTTTGCTGCCGTTGACGATGAATGCAATGTCTGGTGATGTCTGGTTCTTGCCACGCTGGCCGTGGGGCTCGCCGAGGAGGGTGGTCGGGTCTAGTGGTGAGTCCCCTGCCCATTCCAGTTCTATCTCGTCCAATCTCTGAATCAGCGATGAAACATGCTCATGAAGGAAACCGGCTAGCATATCTTTATCGTTACGGAACGGGAAGTAGAGATTGGCACATTGCATCCATGAGCTTTTCAAATTGTGAACGCCGTCGTGCCTCTGAACATCCGATTTCTTTAGATATGCCGGCAAGCTATTATTGCCATCTCTGATGCCTTGCCACAGTCCTTCCTGCCATAATTCACGCGGAAGAATCCATGGGTATTTTCCCCCCCGTTGCTCGCCAAGTTCCTGGTTTTCCAAATTGTTCTTTCGCCACTTGGTCTGGTACTCACACATATGAAGATCAAAATCGTTCATGACGTATCACCTCGTTTTCCTGCGTGGTTTAGAAAGGCTATTTTGCCGCTCCCCCTTGATCCTATCAACTAAAAAAGAGGCCGGCTCATAATAACGTCCTTCTTGCCGTGCAAGCTCAGCTTCAGTAGGGACAAGCTCTCCTCGAAATGCTTTTGACAGAATCGCCTGGGAGAGCATTTCTACTAATTATCGAAAATAGCTTTGAGAATAGATTCACCAAATCCGATACGAACTGCGATTGAGCTCTTCCTCAGAAGTTGCAGGTGCCAAGCGGGAATATGATTAGCTTGTAACTCATTAATAAATCTGTTAAAATTCCATAATTCAACGTTTGTCGGCACCTTAACTCTTATATGGGTCAAATCGGCCAGGGATACAAATATTGCCCGCACTTTTCGGGGGGCCATACTTACCCCCAACTCCTGTGCCAGCCTTTTCCTATTTTTGTTTATCACTTTTATTTTCTCTGAGAACTTATTAATTTGAGCTTGAAGCTCGTGGTCGTCTGATACCGAAGATCCCTTCGTTTCAATGACCCTAATGATTGATGGATGGGATTTTTCCCACTCGATGGCAACCACATCAAGTTCTTTCCCATTTAGGAAACTCGGCTTGAAATCTACACGAATCGGATGATAATCTAAAGCTCCAAAATAAGTGGCACACAAAATCTCTGGTAAAGCCCCGCGTATATTCCAGTTGATATTCTTAGCTCGCTTCAGTTCGTCTCTCAGCCACACAAATCCGGGTTCTTCTGCTATAGTTAAGAACTCCTCTTTAGTAATTAAATATTCTTCAAGTTCAATATCATCGCTGAAATTTCGTAAAACATCGTTGATCCTATTTCGAATTACCGCACTTTCATTATCTTCACCTGGAGACTTATCGAGGTACAAATCAAAGAATATCCACCAACTCGACCAATTTGAAATCATTGTATAAACAGGCAAGAAGATAGCCAGACTATAAGCTGTGGCGTAATGGTATTCTTTGTGCGCGAGTCTTATTACCCGCACCTTCTCTTTGTATTCTCTTGCAATGTCTATAGACCCTCTTAGAAGCCTCTCAAAATTACTAGGAGCGCAAAGCGTATCAGTCTCTACAACTTTTAAAGGACTACCCATAATGCCCAGCAATTTATTTGCATCAAACTTAGGTCGAGTAGGAAGCATAATATTTCTTAGAGATGATTTGGGGAAAGGGCGAACCTTAACAATATGTATTTTTCGCGATGCCTTGAAATCCAGTGGCATTGTGTGTTGCAGCCGACTAAGGCCTTGCCATGTCGAGATTTTCCCCAATCTCATCAGCAGTCTATTTACATCCGGATGTCTATTTTCATCGAGTCTCTGAATCAACAAAATGAGGGAAAAGATGTATCCAGGAGCCCAAGATGCAGGCGGGCGTTTGGGGAACGATAAATTATGGCGATGATCTAACTTGGTAGAAGGACACAAATTTTCTCTATCCAGTTCGTTGTCGTTCTCGACTAGAACTTCTCCATTCCTCGAAAACACAGTCGCGTATATTCCAGATATAAAGCCTAGATGACCCATGTGTAGCCATAGAAAATCCAGAGCGTGCATTCTTAAGACAATATCCGGATTTTTGCGTAGCTGACGCTTTTCGGTTCTGCATCGGCAAGAATAATGGAAGCCTTTCCTTATGTGACGTGTCCACTCTGAAATTCGAACTCGTAGTGAATTCAATTCATCCCACTGATTGGTTCGTAATAAATCATTCCAGAAACCGTTTACCGAGTTAAATACATATGAAAGTGGACTATCTTTTTGTATGAATCTGGTGAGGGCTTCTCGCCCACGATCAGTTCCATAGGACCACGCATCTCGCAATCCTTCGTCAACGGGCAGATCAAACGATTGCGGGTTACGTATGAGTAAATCCATGAATTGATGAAGACTTGCAATTATCAGGTATTCATAACCCTTGATGAAAGACATTTCCGTTGCCGAATTTGCTTTTGCCTTTTCCTTGGCTGCTTCGAAGAAAGTCTGATCAGTTATGAGGTCCAACCATAAATAAGGCGAAAATTCTGTCTCAATTGACTGGTCGAAATCCATCAATGCTCTCACATAGTTAACGTTACATGTAGTATAACCTTACCGGAATAAAAATTATATGCAAAAAAGGGGAAAGAAACAAGAAATTTAATCTCTCAAGCTTTAATACTGCATTCCGGGCAGGAGCTCAGCGCCATATATCAGTCTCCTCCGCTAGCAAGAGAGGAGTTAAGTAATCTTGCTGTGGTCAGTCTTGAAAGCTAGTAAGGTAGGTGAATAATAGCACCGTATAAGAGATGGTTCAAGCCTTCCGCCCGCGTCGGTTTGCTGCTAAAGGCGGGAGTGATTGCGCGATTGTTAGTTTTCGTGCAATCAGAAGATGAGGTGGCCAAACAAATTAAGCGATTGTCATCTATTTCCCGGCTTTTGTTATTCGGAGAATTTCAAACCTATCACTAGTCAAGTTACTCTTGGGAAATTTTAACCAAGGCTTCAAGTTCTGTTCCATGAGCATTGATTTTGTTTGCGATAACTTGAAATCAATAATTGCTCGATAGCACGAACGAGGTAAGAATCATTTGAAAATGTGGCGAAATCCACCTCCTCTGCTCCTATTTGTACTGACTTGAACACGAGATGGAACAAGATTACGTCACTCGCCAGAAGAGAGTTATTTATATTCTCGAAGACAACAAGGTTGGTGTTTTTCCGACCATTGGGTTTCTGCCTATGATTTTGCAGGTAGTTGTGTATGCGGCCATGAAGATTTGTCCTAAATTCCTTCCGAGTATAATCTTGGGAAAATGACCCACAATAGTATATCTCAGAATGATTCCCCCAAGCGTAACACCCGAAACGATCAGGGACTGTCGCAGCCGAAGCCATAATTTTGTGGTAGAGGCCATGGCGCCCCTTGGGAAGGATTGTTCCTCTTGGAATTATAAACACTTTCTTCCATTCCGAGTCCTTTAGAGCGAGGAGAAATTCATTGTTCTTCATGTACTCGTGAAAACCATTCTATTTTAAGCGTGCTGCCTCGCTAGCTATATGACCCGCGAGTCGTGTGACAAATGTTTTGACTCCAGTTAGCTCGCCTAGTTCGGAGTATGAGCCGTTTTCGCCATTAGAGCGTGGTGAAAGAACAATCGCCGCGGCAGTGTAAAGCTGTTCTTGCACTAACTTGCGACATAGAATGTTGTATCGCTCAGCGTATGAGGAACTGTTGAATTCAGGGAAAAGTGGAAAATGCGGGGATACTTCGCGAACTGGTGACCTGGATTCAGGAGCATCTTCTAACAAAATAAACCAACCTATAAAGGGTTTTGCTGCATTCTTGCCGAATGCTCCCTCACGATAAGCCACCCAAAAATCATGTGCAGAGCCGATAGCTTCCTCCGCACGATTATTGAAATTATTTCCAAAAGATGGGCCGACCTGAGATTTAAATTCGAGCACGGCGACCAGTTGTTCTTTATACATAACTAGCATATCCCATTGTTTGGTGGGTCGGAAAAAGCCAGGGAGCGTAATTACCTTTCTCTGTAACATGATATCTCCGTCTTCGAGACCATTGTTTCGAACAACATCAACGATAATAGAACGGAATCCATCCATGTTCTTGCCAGCAGTTACACCAGCTCGTTCTCCTTGGTCAGCTTTACCTGTTTCTATCTGCTTTTTTCTTGCCATCTCACGGTTGCCCCAGAATGCTTGCACAGCTTCCCTGGCTTTTACTTGATAACCTACTAAATCCAAAGCCATTTTTAACTACCCTCCGTTTCCACCAATAGCTTCCCTCTCTTGCTTGGACATTCCAAACAGGTCGAAGGTTGCCACATTGCAGGCATCAATGTCTTCATGCCTTGCTGCAATAATTAAATCGTCTTTGATACCTTGTGGTATATCTTTCCAGTATGGTAACCGAATCCGGCGAAGGTATTGGGCTTGGAATCTCAGGTAACCACCTCGCATTTTTGTTGAGTATATGCCAACAAATAAACGAGCTATTCCAGACATTAAGACAGCCTGAAGTGCTCTCAAATCCCACTTGTCTGAAGTAATGTAATATAGGTTATGATGAGGATAATATTTCCCGTCGTCATATACAATATTTGCGGTTCCTTTAATATCAGGAATAAGTAGCTTCGGTCTTTGAAGAATTTCAGGATTAATCCTATCAATTGTACGATACCAGTTCGAGGGATTTTGTTTAGCAACATGGCGAGATAGAAGGACACCTTCATGAGATTTCAGATAAGCATATAGCTTAGGATAATTACGAAAGTTAACTAACGACCCATCGTCGTTGAATGAATTGATTACACCCCTTCCGAGCCATCTTATATCCCCCTTCTGAATATCTTCAGTCATGATTATCCTGAGCTTACGGTCAGACTCGACGTCCAATTCGTCGAACATTCTAATGAACACTTTATCTGCACCTGTTGCCACGCCGATTCCAATTTTGCAGCCAGCTTGCTCAATAGTTGGAAATTGTTGTTCCAAACGACGTACTAAGGCCAACTGATCGAACGAATCAAGTACCCATGGTTCAGAACCGTCAACAACACCAACCACTTCAACTACTTGGCCACTTTCATTATCAAAGTCCCTCAATTCACTGGAGAGGCTATTTAAAAAAACTGCATCGGTCGCAGGTCGATGAGCAACGCGAGTTGGCCCAGATTCTTCATTGACGATTACTGTAATTGCGGGGTAAGCAATTACGTCAGCCAAGAAGGCTTCAGTGTCAACCATATCAATATAATATTTCAAATGATAGTTCTCAGCTATCAGTTTTCGCAATGGACCTCCATATTTATTTTTCATCCATCGGTCAGCACAAATAAACCCTAGTGAACCTGATGGATTTAACAAGCGGAGAGATTTCTCAATAAATGGAATGTACAGGTCGGCACGGTCGTATATTGTTTCGAACCGGCGACGGTACTCTGCCAATAGAATGTCTGGAATCATTTCCTGTCTGACGTAAGGTGGATTCCCGATGATATACGAGAAACCTAAAGGTATATCAGAGAGCAGAAAATCACCATGAATTAACCATGATTCTAATAAGACATCTGAGTCATCAAACGAAATCCCATAGTCCATTAACAGCCTCCGTAATTTTTCACGAGTTTGCTGGAAGCTGTCACTATGCAGTTCTACCCCGCGAATCGAATCTCTGAGATCGCTAATGGCTCCCTGTCCGTCGTTATCGTTGTGATTGTAGGACTTAAGGAGTCTCTCAACAGCAGCCAATAAAAATTGGCCATCACCAAAGGAGGGTTCTAAAAGTGAATTCGAAAATATGGGTATGTCAGATCTGTAGCCGATGAGATCTAGAATAAAATCCACGATTTCCCTACGGGTTGATATGGCTCCACGTTCAGTAACGCTAGCCTCGCTGAACTCAGCGAGGGCTTTCTGGATCGCATCCGTACCGAATAGTAACGCCTGTGTTCCCAACGGTTTTAAGTTGGCGTTACCTATGTTAAAATGCTTAACCTTATTAGCTTCTGTCTGCTCTATCAGACGTATATCATAATCCTTTTTACCCACGTCAGTATTATACTATGTCACAAGGAATAGATAAACGACTAGGTTTTGTGGAATCAATCGTTAATATTCTCGATAAATGGCGAGAGGTGTAACGTTAATTACAACAGCATTTTCAGCGCCAACCATAGGTGCCGTATTAGTAATCCCAGATAGAATAAAATCTGATGATGCCTGTTGTGGGGGAGTTAGAAGAACATCAATGGCGTCCTCTGACTGAAAATTATTAGGGTACAGAGTACCGCAAATACACAAGGGTGGGTTTCCGGCCATAAGACTCATCGCGAACGATTGCGGCGGAATCAGGGATTTGAGCTTATCCGCCAAGTTATCTGGCATGTTATCCATAAAAGGAACGATGCCAGTCTCCTGAATCGGAGCTCCTTCCTTTAATAGTTTCCTTTGTTGGACGATAATCCAGTTTATGAGTTCACTCACCGGTTCGACAAAGAGGCGTTCGACCGCGGATAACTGGATGGTTCCTTTGGCGAAGATAAAGCTGCTACTTTCTTTCAATCTAGACATAGCCGAAGTCGACGGAGTCATACTATCAAGGTTGATAAGTTTTTTGGAGTCACGTATTGCTTCCTCAAAAATCGAGAAGAGGAAATGATGCATACTCATTGTTTCAGTACTACTACTCTCCCATAGTATGCTACCGCTAATACCTAACTCGGTTATCGCAGGAATCTTTACGGCCCCTTTCCCACCTCCGCTGGAACGTCGCACAGACACCCTCTCTGTTTTCTCTGGCAATCCCTGTTGAATCTGAGCCACAAATGATCGTATTTGCTCTGTATCAAGATATAAGAACTGCCTTACTATCGCTGGATTTTTTTGTCTTTTCATGGCTGGCTCCCTCACGCTATTGTATTGATATTACTACAAACAGCCAATAATCCCAACCCCATGATGGCCAAATTGGATCGAACGATACAGTCATCAACTTCGTTCCAACTTATCGGCAATTTGCTGTTTTTGCTGTTTTGATAAATTCCCTTCTCCTATCATAATTGCTCGTAATATTTGGGCCTTCTATTAAAATTGACAGGCGTCAAATCCACTACTACAATTAGGTTATTCAACGCTTCTTTATAAACTTCGAGGAAAGTAATGCCTGATGAGTTAATTCTGCCCATCCCTATTATCCCTCAAAAAATACGGGACGCAGTGAATACTAAGACTCTTGCTATTCTTGTTGGAGCAGGAGTTTCACGGGTCATGGGGTGTATTGGATGGGACGAGCTATCCAGAAGACTCGTTAAACGCTGCTCTTTAGTAAAGAGACCAACAAACGGTTTGCCCTATCTGAACTTTAGAGGAACAGAAATACTTGGTCAATACGGTGACCATAAGAAGACCATAACAATTTGCTACGACATTCTGAAAGATAATGGCTGTGAAGATGTTTTCTTCACAGAGCTTGAAAACTCATTCATACCGGATGAAGAGCATTCCCCGTATCGAGATATATATAAACAACTTTATGGGCTGAGGGGGCTCTTCATTACCACTAACGCTGATGAACACTTTGATTCACATTTCAATAAAGATCGGATTGTATATAAAAATTTCCAGCCTGATGATATTGACCCAACCAAACTCTATCACATCCACGGCTCTATCCGTGAAAGAGAGTCACTAGTCTTTACATTGCCAGGTTACATCGATAGGTATAGGGATGATAGCTTCATACAGTTCTTAAAGCAGATATTCGAGAGCCGCACAGTTTTATTTGTTGGGTATGGAATGAATGAGTTCGAATTGCTGGACTTCATCATTACCAAATATGGTTCTGTAGACACCAGAGAAATGAAACACTTTATTCTATTAGCCTTTTACACAGGGGAAGAGGAGACTGCTCTTAAATTCGAAGAATACTATTATAAAAAGATGGGGATTTCAGTCGTTCCTTATCAAAAAGACCAAAATGGACACAACCAGCTTTACGATGTAATAAAAGACTGGAATAGTAAAATAAACCAAACTTCGACGTATTTGTACGATTCTTATAAAGAGATTGAGGAAGTTGTTGAGCACTATGGAAGATGGCCGAGTTGAAAGAATATTTCAGCTCATAAAGAACGATAAATCACAAGAAAACCACTTCTTTGAGGTGTTGGATCGTTCTAGTAATCCTTTGCCTTGGCTAAAACCTCTTATGGAGAGAGGATACTTTGCCCCCGAGAATAATCCCCCACCAGAAGAGGTGCCAACACAGAAGGGATCTTTCACTATCCCACGCTGGAATGTGTTGGGTTATCTTGATAACGTGGCCCAACAGAATGCTAATAATCCTACCGACGAGATAACAGTTCCTCTTATTAGTGTTGTTGATTCAATCCTGAGATACAAGAATGAAGCTGGTGAAAGGATTGATAACTCCACCACCGATTGGGTAATGGTTAAAATAATTTTCATGTTTCCAGTTGAGAAGATTACAGCAGGACATATTGAATTCGTTCGCACGGCTTTGCGGACGCGGTGGAGTGCGACTTCATTAGTTGCCTCAGAATTAGGAACTACGGCTTTTCGTCATCTTATTAACCATAATGCAAAGGAACTCGTCTTGAAATTGCTCGATGTTGTCCTTGATTATAAAAAGAATGATAACCGTATTCCCGAGAAATATTCCTCAATCATAGATGAATACTGGCTAAACGACATGTTGGAAAAGCATAAGACTGGAATAGCACAATTATGCGCTGTTCAAGCCGCGGGAATTGCTCTTATGAAAATGCGTGGCATCACGAGTGAAGATGCCGCGCAATTCCATCCAGCCATGATCACCACAATCGAAGACCATCCGCAGATGCATTCTCCAAACAGCTACCAATGTCGCCTAGTTCGTTTCGTTAGAGACATGTACGAGTTGGCAGTGCCGCAGCACTTGAGGGAGACAATTGTAGCCTTGATACAAGAAAAACACTCCATTTTTAAGAGAATTGCAATTCACACGATTAATGAACACTATGATGTGTTAAACGACCTTTTTTGGGAGTGGAAGGGGAATCCCTTAGAAGAAATATGGCTCAAACACGAATTATATGAATTATTAAAAGCTAAAAGCATGTTATTCACAAAGGAACAATTAACAAAGGTTCTGGATTGGATTGAAACCAAAAATTACTATGTGCCAGAAAACATGAAGGAAGAATCTAAGCGTGACAAACTACTAGCATATCGGAAGAAAGAATGGCTCTCGACTATTTTGGAAACAAAAGATCCGGACGTAATCTCTGCGTATCAAAAGTATGAAGCCATAGAACCTCAACAACCTGAACATCCTGGTTTTGATTTTTGGATGGAAACTCGTTGGGGAGGGAATATTTCTCAAATCGACAAGAATGAACTGCTTAAGAAATCCAACGCTGAATTGGCCAAATATATGAGAGATTTCAAAGAGACTGGGGGATGGAGAGAACCTGACCAGGAGGACCTTAGCAGGGTATTTCGAGATTGTGTTTCCAATCATCCAGAACAATATTCGGTCGATTTGGACCCCTTCCTCGATGTTAATCGGATGTATCAGCATGCACTACTCTGGGGGCTATATGATGCTTGGCATGCAGAAAAAACGTTCTCCTGGAATGATGTTATGAAGTTCATTTTGGATTTGATTGCATCGGATGAATTTTGGTCCGAAACGACTGGAACCACAAGCTACAGTTATCGTGATCAACTAATAGGGCAAATCGCGGATTTAATCAAAGAAGGCACTAGGGACGATAGACATGCCTTTGATCAGAAGTTGCTCCCTCAAGCGGAAGGGATACTATTGACTCTTGCAGAAAAGACCGCTTCTCATGTTGAAGAAGATAAAGACTTTATGAATTTGGCACTCAATTCGCCAAGGGGGCAAGTCTTTTCTTCGATGGTCAACTATTCGCTCCGTCACAGTCGCCTATTTGGTAAAGATCCTGAGAAATGGGTGAAGCCTATTAAGCAATATTTTGATGACTTATTGGGTAGCCCCACCAAACCCCCAATCGAGTTCTTTGTAACGCTGGGGGAGTATCTACCGAATCTCTATTACCTTGATAAGGAATGGGTAGTGAGTCGGGTCAATCAGATATTCCCAATTCCTGACAATAAGGCATGGGAAGCGGCGTTCACGGGGTATCTTTATAGCACTAATGCTGTTTATAGAGACTTATATATACTGCTTCGCCAAAATGGCCATTATGACAAAGGGCTAAAGACTGACTTCGCTGATAGCCATTGCGTTCAGCGTGTTGTTGGGCATATTTGTGTTGGTTATTTAGAGGAATGGGAGAGACTGGAAGATAATAAAAGTTTAATAACGGAGCTAGTCAATAGCGGATATATTGGCAAACTATCCAGTATAATAGACTTCTTTTGGATGCTTCGAGATAATGTGACCGACAAAATAAGGGCAAAAATAAAGCCCCTTTGGAAGAGTCTAATCGAGGTTTTATCGAGGAAGGAACAGGACCCCGAATATCAGAAGGCAATTTCCGAATTATCAAGGTGGTTATCACTAGTTGATTCTATTGATGAGGATATATTGGAATGGCTTAAACTGTCAGCTAAGTATATCGAGACTAAT
>Ga0315543_1003519_pt1 | contig 13978 bp, 10 predicted proteins | sample SalMarSW160210MG_2_FD_203098 | JGI IMG/M metagenome (GOLD analysis project Ga0315543, IMG submission 203098) | Salt marsh sediment microbial communities from the Plum Island Ecosystem LTER, Massachusetts, United States - Salt Marsh Sediment SW1601-210 ...
GTCGAGGATGTTATCCATCTCACTCAACCTTATAAGATGGTAAGCCGGGAATTTTATCCAGATGACAGTGTTGTCGAAGTAAATGGGGTAAAGATCGGTGGTTCGGAGTTAGTTGTCATGGCGGGGCCGTGCGCAGTGGAAAGTCGTGAGCAATGCATGACTATCGCCGAGCAGGTAGCAAAAGCCGGCGCTAAGGTGTTTCGCGGGGGTGCCTTCAAGCCGCGCACCTCACCGTACAGCTTTCAGGGATTGGGGGAAGAAGGGCTGAAAATTCTTGCGGAGGTGCGAGAAAAGTATAAGCTGCTGATTGTGACCGAAGCGATGGATACGGAAGCTATGGATTTGGTTGCCGATTATACCGACATCATCCAGATCGGCTCCCGCAATATGCAGAATTTCTCATTGCTGAGAAAGGCCGGACGCAAGAAGAATCCGGTCCTATTGAAGAGAGGGATGTCAGCCACTATAAAAGAGTTCCTGATGGCAGCCGAGTATGTAATGGCCGAAGGAAACCACAATGTGATCCTTTGCGAACGCGGCGTGCGAACGTTTGCGGATCACACCCGCAACACTCTTGACTTGTCGGTTGTACCGGCGGTCAAACAGATCAGCCACCTACCAATAATAGTTGACCCCAGTCATGGCACCGGCAAAAGAGACCAAATCCTTCCGATGTCCCGTGCAGCTGTTGCTGCGGGTGCCGACGGCCTGTTGGTTGAAGTTCATCACGACCCGGTTGGCGCTCTGTCGGACGGAGTACAGTCGATCACGCCCGATATGTTTGACCGGTTGATGGGAGAAATCCGGGCTATTGCTGGTGTGCTAGGCAGGTCGTGCGCATGAAAAGGACCTTGAAACCTGCCAGAAGGATCAAGGGGAACATCCGTCTTCCCGGCGATAAGTCTATCGGCCACCGGGCGGCTCTGATTTCCATTCTTGCCAAGGGTCCTATCAGAGTTACGAACTTTCCCCGCAGCGCGGACTGCTTGACATCGTTGGAAACCGCCAAACGATTCGGAGTGAAAGTCGACACTGAAGATGACGTGTTAGTTTTAACCCCGCCTGCCTCTATCTCAATCGAGCCGGGGAGTATAATCGACTGCGGCAATTCAGGGACTACGGCTCGGTTGTTAGCCGGTATTGTCGCCGGTTCCAATGTGGAGGTGACGCTGACTGGTGATGAATCGCTCAAATCTCGGCCAATGAAGCGTGTCATCGAGCCGTTGACGGCAATGGGAGCTGAGTTCTTTGCAGAAGATGGTCACCTGCCCATGAGAGTTCAAGGCAGGAAGCTGTCCGCCTCAGGCGGATTCGAATATCATCTGCCGGTTGCCTCAGCGCAGGTGAAATCCGCCTTGCTGTTAGCCGGACTGGCTTCATCATGCGCAGTTACTATCCGTGAAGATACGATTACGCGAGACCACACTGAAGTGATGCTCGGAGAGATTGGTGATGGGGTCTCCGTTCGTGAAATAAAGCCGGTGATGGTGCCGGACCCGCTTGATCCCCGCAAGCGAAAGATGCAGATGCCGGAAAATTTCAAAAAGGAGATCAAAGTCTCTTCTAAAGCGCAGGTGACGGGCGGTACTATAGATATCCCCGGAGATTTTTCCACCGGCGCCTACTTCCTGGCGGCAGCCGCCATATCAGGTAAGTCAATCACAATTGAAAATCTGGGGCTTAATCCAACCCGGACCGCTTTCCTCGATTACCTAAAGTCAGTGGGTTGCGATGTTGACATAAAAAACAGGGCCATTATCTCAGGGGAACCGCGGGGAAGAGTCACAGTCACCGGCGGGCAGCTCAAACCTAAAAAGATATCCGGCGAGTTGACAGTCGGTTTAATTGATGAGATTCCTATTGTTTCTGTCGTGGCTGCTTTTGCCGAGGGTGCAACCGTTATCCGCGATGCTGGGGAGTTGCGAGTCAAAGAGTCTGATCGCCTGACAGCCATCTCGAAGAACCTGCAGCGGATGGGCGTGAAGTGTGGTCTATTGGAAGATGGGCTGGTCATCGAGGGAGGAAAGGACCTCTCTGGAGCTGATTTTCAGAGTTTCGGGGATCATCGAATTGTAATGGCGTTTTCTATTGCGGCTCTTTTCCTTGTTGGCCCTTCGACTATCGACGATGACTCGATCGTCAGCACGTCCTGCGCTGAGTTTTATAACCTGCTTTACGCCATTGCCTTATGATGACCACTTATAGATATGGTTTAATCGGCCACCAAATCTCCTACTCTCTCTCTAAGGATGTTTTTCAGGCTATATTTTCGATTAAGGGAATCGATGGTGGTTTTGAGGTTTTTGACATAGCTCCACCAAACTTTCATGGTCGGTTTATTCAATTAACAAAAGACGGTCTGCAGGGATTGTCGGTTACTATTCCCTACAAGAACTTAGTGATGCGACACCTTCACGACGTTGATACTGTCGCCAGAGCCCTGGGTGCCGTCAATTCCGTTTCAAATGATTCCGGCAAGCTTTACGGTTTCAACACTGACTGTTTTGGGTTTTGTCTCCCGTTGAGGAAATATAGTGACAGACTCAAACATGGTGCGGCGCTGATTTTGGGCTGTGGGGGAGCCGCTAAAGCTGTGGTGTACAGCTTATACACCGACTTTGAAGTCCAGGAATTTACTGTGTGGGGCCGCACTGAAGCTAAGCTGATGGAGTTCAAGTTATCGCTTGAGAAGCAAATACCACGTATCAGCATCACCCTCGTTAGGGAGAGCGCGCGTTATAGACGCCAATGGCGGCGGAATGAGCATTACGATATTATCGTGAACTGTACCCCCTTAGGGGGATATAACCATCCTGATGAAAGTCCGTTGCCGGATCAGTTTGATTGGTCTCACGGCAAGCTCTACTATGATTTGAACTATAATGCGGGCAATAAGTTGATACAAAAGGCCGGCGAGGATGGTTTAGTGGCGATAGACGGCTCTACGATGCTGGTAGGACAGGCGATACGTTCTTTTGGCATCTGGACCGGAGAGACCGTACAGTTTGAACCGGTCTACGAAAAAGTATTTGGTGGCGGCTGAGCCGCCTTTATTGGAATTCACCGTGAAAGATCATCTTGTTCGTGACAAGTAGGAAGCACATATTTCTGATCGGCTTCTCTGGGTCGGGTAAGTCAACATTGGGTCCGAAATTGCCCAGACTGCTGAAGGCAAAGTTCTATGACACCGACAGTCTGATTGAGAAGCGATGCGGCAAGTCAATATCCCAAATATTTTATGACGACGGTGAGGCCATCTTCCGGCGGCTTGAATCGCAAGTTCTTGGTGAGCTACTAAGCAATAATAGATCGAGGATGATCATCGCGCTTGGGGGAGGGGTTTTTCAAAGCCGCAAAAACAGGGATATTGCAAAGCAGCACGGTGTCGTGGTTTATCTCAGTTGCTCAGTTAGAGAGATATACCGAAGGATGAAAGACAAAACAGACCGCCCTCTGCTTCGAGTATCACTGGCTAAAAGGGAGACGCCTCGACAGGCCGTAATAAAGAGAATAAAGAACCTTCTCAATCAGAGACAGCAGGGATATGCGGTAGCCGACATAAAGGTTTCAACAACAAATAAGAGTGTTGATGAATCCATAAGAGAATTACATGGTAGAATAGCACGTTATCATGTCCATCATTAATGTCAATCTCGGTCAGCGAACGTATCCGATTGTAGCGGGGCACGACCTTCTTTCTCAACTTGAGAAGTATTTGCGACGACACGTCGCCGAAGGGCGGCTTTTTGTCTTTTATGATGCCCAGGTTTATGCTCTTCACAGCCAGCGACTGAAGTCACAGTTGAAACGTCACAAATATCACACGGTAGAAATGGTCATACCTGTCGGAGAAAAATCAAAGTCTACCTCGGTCCTCAATAAAATTTACACTTTTCTCTTTAACGAAAAAATCAGTCGCTCAGATTTTATTCTGGCCTGCGGCGGTGGAGTCACAACTGACTTAGTTGGGTACGCTGCAGCGACGGCCCTGAGAGGAATTCGGTGGGGCATTGTCTCCACGACCCTCTTGGGAATGGTGGACGCCGCCATTGGCGGCAAGACCGGTATCAATCATTCGTACGGCAAGAATCTGATTGGCGCCTTCTGGCAACCGTCGTTTGTCTTCTGCGACATCGGCTTTTTGAACACTCTACCGCCCAGACATTTATTAGCCGGCTTGGGAGAAGTGGTGAAGTATGTCGGACTTGTCGGCGTTAAAATGCTGCGCATCACTGATGAATACCTTTCAGGAAATGATCTCTACAATGAAAGAGTTCTGAGGAAACTTGTTTATCTGTCCGCATCCTACAAGGCTGATGTGGTTACGAAGGATGAACGGGAGTCTGGACAGCGGATGATTTTGAACCTTGGTCACACCTTTGCCCATGCTATAGAGAACGCCGTCGGTTATGGGAAACTGTTGCACGGTGAAGCCGTTATTCTCGGTCTTCTGGCTGCCGTAGAGTTGAGTTGTCTGTTAAAACCGAAGCGCGCTAAACACCTTTCCGATTACCGCCGAATTATAGAACAAGTAGTTGGCCTCATCCCGCATCGAAAGATCAGCCTCGAGAAGGCTATGGCAGCGATGCAACTCGATAAAAAGAGAGCCGGCGCGAAACAAAGATTTGTCTTGCTTGAAATGCCGGGCCAACCTTCTATTGCCGGTAGTGTGAGTGCTAAATTGGTAGCAGCATCGTTTAAGAAGACATTGATGATATACGAATCTGAAGGAGGTAAGCATGCCTCGAATCTTGGTTGTTAACGGCCCGAATTTGAACCTATTGGGAAAACGGGAACCGGAGGTCTACGGGACTAACACGCTGGATGAGCTCAACGGCAGACTAGCCGATATGGCCAAGGAGCTGGGCGTTGAGGTCAGTTTCTTCCAATCAAACTCTGAGAGTGAAATAATCAATTATTTGCACCATGAAGCCTTTGAGGCCAATGGCCTGATCATTAACCCGGGCGCTTTCACTCATTACAGCTATACTCTGCGTGATGCTATTGCCGCGGTTGGAATTGATACCATCGAGGTGCACATGTCCAATATCTACGCTCGCGAGGAATTTCGCCATAAATCCGTCATCGCACCCGTTTGCGTTGGACATTTGGTCGGTTTTGGGTTCTACGGGTATGCTATGGCGCTCTCGTATTTTGCCGATACCTTAAAAGACGAGTAGAATGAGAAGGATTACCCTGTCATTACTCTTGGCGTTGGTAAGCGTCTTGGCGCTTTCTTCCTGTCAAGAACCACGTCTTACAACTAAGGAGGTCCTTAACCTCCTTGATTCTCTGGAAGCGAAGTTCGAGTGGTTGGATTATCGCCTTACCGAGGAAACGTGGGAGCTTTACACGGCAGGTCATTCTGATTCTCTTGAATTCTACCGGGGGCTGTACAACTATGTCATCTCTGATCAGAAGACCTTCAAACAGCTTCAAAACGGCAAGCATCTTTTGACTGATGAGGTGGATAAGCGCCGGTGGGAATTGGTTTATACTACGTTTCTGTTGTCCCAGGTGGAAACGCAGCGACCTATTTCAAGGTTGCGCGATTCACTTGCTGCAGTTGATATAAACTATCGGGCTGAATTTGAAGGGGAACAACGCACCGCCGAATTTCTATATAAGACCTACCGTACCGATTCAAATCGCGGGCGGCGAAAGGATGCGTATCGGGCGTGGTGTTCTATCGGTTTGGAGTTGGCAGATGGTCTGGAGCGGTTATTCCGGCTGCGCAACCAACAGGCTCGCAAGCTTGGCTACAACAACTTCCTTGCAATGACCTTCAGTCTGCAGGAAATAGATAACGATTATTACCTGTCTCTTTTACGACGGCTCGACTCGCTTAGTGAGGAGCCGTATCAACAGATTCTGGACAAAACAAAAAGAAAATTAAGGCAGCAAGAGATAGAAATCTGTGATTTTGCCTATGCTTACGCGGATATTAACGAGGAGGTCGATCGCTACTTTCCGGCTGATTCTCAGATGCCATACCTCAAGCGGAGCTTGAAAGAGCTCGGTTTCAACCTTGACAAACTACCCATCTATTTTGACCTTGAGCCGCGCGGGGGCAAATCACAGTTTGCGTATGCCTTTACGATCAAGCCTCCTTACGACATGCGGGTTCTGGCCAATTTATCCGATGGGCTTTACAGCACATGGGTTTTACTCCATGAGATCGGTCATGCTTTGCATTCGACTTACATCGATCAGGATCGCACCCTTTTTGCGAGTGCTTTGTCGGGCGGTTGGTCAGAGGGGATGGCCCAGACCGTTGCTGCTTTGTGCGATGAGCGGCAGTGGCTGGAAGAATATGCGCATATGCCGACAGGCTTGATTGATCGATACCTGACATCTAAACGAGAGCAGGACGTCATATATCTTCGCACCACTTTGCTGCGGTTATACTTTGAATATGAAGCCTACACGAACCCAGACCGCGACCTAAATAAGCTCTACTGGGACCTGTTTGAAAAGTACCTCATGCTACCCCGTCACGACGAGATCAAGCCATGGGCGGCCATTATCCACTATATTACTCACCCGGTCTATCTGCAGAATTACTTGATAGCTGATATGATCGCCGCCCAGACGCTGGATTTTCTCAAGGAGAGTTATGGCGCTGTTGTTGACAATCCGATAGTTGGATCGTTTCTTATCCAGAACTACTTCCGCTTTGGCGCAAGATACGATTGGAGGGAACTGCTGGAGCGGGGGACAGGGGAGAAGCTGAACCCGAAGTATCTAATGGACAGGTTTGGAATTTAGCGTCCCCGGCTTTAACTCGGTCAGGGGCGGGGCAGATGTGGACATCTGCCGCCCACGACGCGTGTAGAAAAGCGCCTCTGGCGCTGCGCTCAGCGGTCTCTTTATAGCGAGAAGCTCATCGAAAACTCAAGGCCAACGTAGGAGACATTGAATCCAAGTGGGTGGGCTGAGGGGGTGGATGACAGCTTCGCATCATCGGTAAAAAACCGCTTGTAATAAAGTTCGAAACGCGTTGCTGTACGTGATCCGCTATACTGCGAGTGCCCCAAGCCTATTCTCAAAAACGAGTGGGTTTGAGACTCGTAATAGTCTGGGTTAAGAGGTTTTAGGTGTGAAAAGCCAAACGCGGCTCTGGTGAAGAGAGAAGATCGGCTGCTGGGTGCAAACAAAAGCAGCCAGCTTCCAGAGTATGAAATCGAACGAACTTTGCCGTTCTTATTATCAAACTTCACCTTGTGCGATTGCCCGTAGACAAGCTCCAGATTAAGTCCCAGATGGGACGGTGGACGGGGAGAGTATTCGAGCGAAAAGCCGCCGCCATAAACCGAAGTGTTTTTGGATCCCTCAAGCTCGTCGGCTGCCTCTCCTGCAAGTACACCGACGGTCAGTTTAGGTACGAGTGCGAACTTGGTATGGATGATCTCGAATTCTTTTTTTGGCTTTCTCTTGTGCTCCTTGCGAGCGGCGTCAGCCTCCGGAGAAGATAGCAAAAGACAGCAGCCAAATATGATACCGGCTTGCAATAGGCGTCTAAACATTGCAACCTCTTTCCTAAACATTTACACTTACCCTGTTAAGCTACTATACAGACGAAATATCGAGGTGACAAGTTCAATTTCGTGGATCGTATGACGGCCTAAATGTTGCTCCATTGGATTTCGCTTGTGCTGAAGCTGAAGTAATAGTAGAATATAGTTCCTTCTGTTTCTTGTGGAAATATGATTGTACGATTTGTCGATTGATTGACTTCCAGATAGCGTTTGTAAATGAACAAGACTGACGCCATCACCAGTGGTTCGATACCAAAAGCAATCTTTTCGCTGGCCCTTCCGGTCGTGGCCGGTATGCTCATGGAGTTTGCTCTGTCAACCACCGACTACTTCTGGGTGGGCAAACTGGGGACGACGGCGCAGGATGCCGTGACCTCGTCAATGGTCGTCATCTGGGCTATTTGGTCAGTGATTTCCATAATCAGTGTTGGGATTACTGCTCTGGTGGCGCGGTATGTCGGTGCCAAAGATCTTGACCGGGCTGCGTACTATATAAAGCAAGGACTGGCTATGGCCCTGGGCATGGGGGCGCTGTTTTCCGTTGTTGGGTACCTACTTGCGCCGAACCTTCTGGCGTTCATGGATACCGGACCGCTTACGATGCGATTGGCCGTCCCCTACCTGCGCATCTTCTTTGTGTCAGCCGTTCCTTTCTTCTTAGCTGTGACAGCCTACGCGGTTTTTCGAGCTTCGGGAGACACCCGGACACCTATGAAAATCGGGGTATCTGTCGTCATTCTGAATATGGTTTTGGACCCCCTTCTTATCTTCGGTATAGGGCCTTTTCCCGAATGGGGCGTTGCCGGGGCCAGTGTGGCGACGGCGTTTTCTATGCTGGTGGGGATGATTGTCGTAATCAGAAAGATGCTCACCGGCGCCCTTGGCTACAGTATCGGCAATCCGTGCAAAGCGAAGCCAAAAGTGAAAGAGATGCTAAAGATAGGCCGTATCGGCACCCCCATGGCGAGCCAGCAGATTGTGTTTGTGGTGGTATACTGGTTTCTCATCAAGATTGTCCACCAGTATGGCGAGATAGCGGCGGCAGCAATGGGGATCGGCAACCGCATGGAGTCGTTTTCCTACCTGATGTGTTTTGGGTTTTCAATAGCCGCTTCTACCATGGTTGGTCAGAATTTGGGTGCCGGTAAGCCGGACCGCGCCGCCAAATGCGCCTGGGGAGCGATCGGTATTGCTATCAGTTTAACGTTTGTCATATCGGTGTTGTTTATCACCCTCCCATCAAGCATCGCTTCGATTTTCACCGACAATCCGGAAGTGCTCCGAATGGCGATCTATTACCTGATTATCCTTGGCCTTTCGCAAATAACAATGGCCATCGAGATAGTACTTGAGGGCGCCTTCGGAGGGGCAGGGGATACCCTGCCGCCGATGGTCATCATGATTCCCGGAGCTGTTGCCCGTATCCCCCTGGCCTACTGGCTGTGCTTTACTCTTGACTGGGGAATCAACGGCGTATGGTGGACGCTAACGATCACAACCACGGTTAAGGCAGTCATACTGGCTTTGTGGTTCAAGCGGGGCAAATGGAAAGAAAAGCAAGTCTGATTGCTTATTGACCCGTTCTGAGCGAAGATGTTAATTCATTTCATGTATTACAGGATGGCATCAGACCGGTGGCTTGAAGAGATTGAGATATGAATCAGCGTTTTGTTCGCTTTTGTGAGCGGCGTAACGGAAATGTCTACTACGGAGCACACGATGGAGCGTCGGTGGTGCGTCTTGAGAGGGCTCCCTGGCTGGGCATTGCGAAAACGTCCGATGTCTTTCACATCGATGACATCATCCTTAAGGCTCCGGTGGAACCGTCAAAGATCATCTGTATTGGTTTGAATTATCATGCGCATGTAGAGGCCTCCTATTCCGCCGACAAGGCTCCGTTGTACCCGCTGATTTTTCTCAAGCCCCCCTCGGCTGTCATTGGCCCGAGCGATAGCATAGTGCACCCGCCTCAATCTCAGCGGGTTGACTATGAGGCTGAACTGGGGGTGGTCATTGGGAAAGAGGTTAGAAATGTTGCCGTTGACAAAGCCGCCGGGGCTGTTTTTGGGCTGATGTGCGTTAACGATGTCACGGCCCGTGATTTGCAAAAGATAGACGGGCAATGGAGCCGAGCTAAGGGTTTTGATACCTTTTGTCCGGTCGGTCCATGGATCGTCACTGACATTGACTATCGGGATTTGCTCGTGGAAGGTATTTTGAACGGTGAGGTTAAACAGTCCGGCCGCACTTCGCAAATGATTTTCAGCATTCCCTATCTAATAAGCTATATTTCGTCGATTATGACGCTTTACCCCGGTGACTTGATTTCAACCGGTACGCCCTCGATTATTTCACCGATGAAGCGGGGCGATAGGATTGAAGTGAGGATTGAACAGGTCGGCACATTGGTGAACCGGGTGGTGTGAGTTGTTGTCACAGTTTTGCTCACAGCTATGACCCGTCTATTTAACGAATGCCTTTGTGTGCCCCTGGTAAGGCACTACTATCAGGTGAGAGAGTATCAGCAGATGTTGGACTCTTTGAACTGCTTGGTGTGTAGAATTAAACAGAATCGGATTATCCGTCAGCGTTTAACCTTGTGTGAGTTTTTAACGTATGACTGAGAGACTGTATTACAACGACTCATCTTTGTTGGAATTTGAAGCTAAGATCATCGACTGTGGCGAGCACGGCACTAAATTATTTACAGTTTTGGATAGGTCTGCTTTCTACCCAACGTCGGGAGGGCAGCTATTTGATATGGGCGTCTTAAATGGTGTACCGGTTATAGATGTTATTGAAAGTGATACGGATGAGGTATGGCACATTACGGACAAGCCTGTGGGAATCGTGGGCGACATTGCCCGCGGAAAAGTTGATGAGAACCGTCGACAAAGGCATCGGCAAATACACACTGCTCAGCATATCCTTAGTCAAGCATTCGTACGCTTGTATGATTTCGAAACGGTCTCGGTGCACCTCGGAGAAGAATATGCCGCTGTGGAGCTTGACACTCCCCAGGTGTCTCAAAAGCAGATGGAGGCAGCAGAGCAGACGGCAAACGAAACCATTCAAGCCAACCACCTGGTCGAGGTTCTTTTCGTAAAAAACAGTGAGGCCTCAAACCTGCCCCTGCGGAAGGTTCCTTCGAAAAAGGGTGCGCTCCGGATTATCAAAATCGGAGACTTCGACTGGTCTGCTTGCGGCGGAACACACTGCAACAGTACTGCCGAAGTGGGGATGCTTAAAATTATTGGTGTGGAAAAGATGCGAGGGCGACCGCTGGTGAAGTTCATAGCCGGTAAGCAGGCTTTTGAGGATTACCGCAATCGCTTCTCTGTTACCGATCAATTGACTCGCGAGTTTACTTGTCACGTAAACGACCTGATTGGGAAGATCAGCCACCTCACTGCTGAAAACAACTCCATGCGTAAGGAAATGACCCAACTGCAAAAAGAACTGTTGCCGATCTGGGCAGATAAACTAGCTGCGGAAGCCAATGCTTGCGGTAAGTATAAGCTTGTTTGTCAGGGAATGGATCTGGGTGATGAACGATCTACCGGCCAACTAGTCAAACTTATTGCGGATCGGACCGAGGGAATTGCAGCTTTGCTTGTGTCAAGCCGTCTCTTGATAGCGGTTCCAACTGATAGTGGTTTGCATGCCGGTCAACTTGCGAAACAGTTCTGCGAATTGACCGGACTCAGAGGAGGTGGGAGCGCTGTTTTTGCCCAGGTCGGCGGCGCCGAAAAAGAAAAGATAGCTTATTACAGAGAAATAATTAGAAAGCTGCTGAGCGATGGCTAAGCTTGTTTCCACTCTTTTGATTACAGTTACTGTTTGTTTGCTTCCGAGTGTCGTCCTCGCCCAGAAGAGTGGCCGCGTCGTGTTAGAGCATGCGGATCAGGTGGAAGTGATGTTGTCTGGCGGCCAATACATTACTTATGTTGTCGGTAATGTTTCTTTCAAGACCGAAACCGGTCGTATCTACTGCGACTCCGCAGTCTGGCACAAGAGAGAGAGCGTTAATCTAAAGGGCAACGTTGTTGTCGATGATGCTAAGTACCGTCTGGCAGCGGACTCCGTGTTTTACAACGTAATTACCTCAGAGGCTGTGGCGCGCGGCTCGAACGTGGAACTGTGGTCGTACCAGGATTCACTGTATGCCATGGGGCTTCACGCCTACTACGACCGGGAAAAAGATTACTTTTATATGGAAGAACGGCCGGTAGTGTACTTGAGCTATCCTGATTCCGCCCGGATGATTGAAATTATTGCCGACCTTGTTGAGTATAATGCCAAGTTGAAAAGAGCTGAAGCCAGCGGGACAGTAGTTATTACCTCCCAGAATATCTCTTCTTTCTCCAATTGTGCGGTGATGAATGTTGAGAATAATACCCTCGACCTGTTTGAGGGTCCCCGAGCAAAGCGAGGCCAATCTGAAATTTCAGGAGAGTTTATCTCAGTCTCTTTTGATGAGGAACTGCTTCGGACGATCGACGTCATCGATTCGGCCAACGGAGAGTTTGCCGAACCTGTCGATTCGGCTCATTTAGAAAAGGACAGATCCATCCTGAAAGGGAAACGGATTATACTGTATTTTGAACACGGTGAGCTTGACAATGTGCTCTGTTACGGCCAGGCCTATTCCTGGTACTACCCTGCCACCAGGGGTTCTAACGAGTTTCATGAAAACACTGTCTCCGGCGACACTATCAGGTTTTCGGTGGTAGGGGAGAGGCTCAAGAAAGTAGATGTCATCGGCGGTGCGGTAGGCACGTATGTCACCGGAGAACTTATCGGCGGAGACACTCTTGTGCCCGCGAAAGTCGATACAGTTGACTATAGTTCCCGTTTTATAGAGTATGACCTGACAGACTCCATGATAACGATGCACGAGGCGTCGCACGTTCAATCCGGCGCCGTGTCCCTGGATGCTTATCGGATTTTGTTTGACACCAAAAGGCAAGTGATTGAGGCCTTCTCGGCTTCTATTGATTCGATCTCAGCCTACACCGATAGCGCTAAGACGGCTAACCCAGACTCAAGTTCATTGCAGCCCAACACTATCCCGGTAATTCTCCGGGATAAATCTGATGAGGTTTTTGGCGACTATCTTGAATATTCCATCGAGACGGAAAAGGGCAGAATCGTTCAGTCCAAATCGGATTACGAGGCCGGCTTTTACTATGGAGATAAACTATTCCGGGAACAAAAGCATATCTTTTACGTCGATGGCGGCACCTACACTACCTGTGATAGGAATGAACCTCATTACCATTTCTATTCCAAGTCGATGAAGTTAATCGAAGGCGACAAACTCATTGCCAAGCCGGTCGTTTTTTATCTGGGCCGTATTCCCCTTTTTGCCATCCCGTACTACGTCTTCCCCTTGAAAAAAGGTCGCCACTCCGGGTTTTTACCGTTTACTTTCGGTAATTTTGAGCGGAGCGACCGCTTTGTTAGAAATGTCGGGTATTACTGGGCGGCTTCGGAGTACTGGGATTGGCAGGGGTCATTTGACTACTATGAAAAACGCCGGACTATTACTTTAAACAGTGGGATAAACTTCAGGAAACGGTATGTATTCGACGGCTACCTCTCCGGCAACTATACCAGGGAAACAAGCTTTAACCGAGCCGTGGCGGCCGAGAATGAGAGCACCCGATGGACGATCAATAGCGTCTACAACCATACCTTTTCTCCTTCCTTCAATATCAAGGCCTATGGGAGTTTCCAATCGGACGCCCAGTATTACACTGATTATTCTCTTAACATTGATGAACGCTTGAACCGGCAACTGAAGTCCCAGGTAAGCTTTTCCAAGAGGATTGGCAAGAGTACATCGCTTTCGGGCAATTTCACCCACACCGTTGATCTTGACCGTGAAAGTCGCACCGATCAGATTCCGACCATGACTCTGTCACTGCCGACAGTGTGGCTGTTTGGAAGCGGTAGTCTCAATGATAAAGGTCGATTGGAACAAAAGTGGTATCAGAATTTCACGTTTCGCTACAATCCTTCCATGATAAACTTTTCCAGCCGCGTTACTGTTGATTCCATCTTCACCAGGAGAATACGTGGGCGCAGCCTGCTACCTTTTGAGTATCGTCTGCTCATACCGCCAGCGTCGTTTCGCAGCCGTAAAAAGTATACCAAGATCAATCACAATCCGCGGATCAGTCTCCCCACTATCGCCTTAGCCAAATACTTTATCCTCACGCCCCATTTTAATTACAATGAAACCTGGTTCAAGGTTTTCGAGACCGATCAATCGCATGCGGCCGGCATTGACGCCTCCACCATTTATAGAACCTACTCTTACAACGGAGGAATATCGTTCAAGACCGCCCTCTACGGCACAGTCTACCCCAACGTACTTGGATTAGTCGGTTTGCGTCAGGTCATCACGCCAACCGTTTCGTATGGTTTTTCGCCTA
>Ga0315543_1003521_pt1 | contig 13976 bp, 12 predicted proteins | sample SalMarSW160210MG_2_FD_203098 | JGI IMG/M metagenome (GOLD analysis project Ga0315543, IMG submission 203098) | Salt marsh sediment microbial communities from the Plum Island Ecosystem LTER, Massachusetts, United States - Salt Marsh Sediment SW1601-210 ...
ATTGCGTATCCCTTGTAGCGACTTCATTTATGAAGCCAGAAAATTAGCGGGTTTGATGAATCAAACCTCTACAGATAAGCGAAAATATATAAGACGTTTCATATAGAAAAAAAATAAATAGCCGGTGCATACAAAACTATTTATGGGAAGAAATCTTTGAAGCGCGTTTCTTCATTATAAGTGAAAGATTATGCATGTCATTTGGAATTGTTTTTATTAAAGGGAGCCAGAGAAAAGCGCATGGTATCCAAAAAATTATGGAAATGTAAAGGACAAAAGTTAAACCAAATTTATCGGCAAGAATGCCACCCACCAAAGGACCGATTCCTCCTCCCATCACATCGGTAAGATTAGCTACGGAAAGCATTATACCACGATTTTCTGGCACGTTAACATCCAGGAAGATTGCCCTTATATTTGGTCCGGCTATAGAAGCGATGCTAATTCCAATAAAGCCAATAAGAAGGGGCAATAAGATATGTAAAAAACGAGGATGAGCAGGAGCTGGATAGGCTATTACAGCAGCTATAAAGGGTATAGCCCCCAGGATAGCAACCATACATAATATTGTGCGCCAGAGAACATTTTTCTTACGCAGGAAATCGCCCAGATACCCACCGTATATATTGCCAACCATTTTTGCTCCACCAAAGGCCAATCCGAAAAATGTGGCCATAGGAATACTAAGTCCTTTTTCCTGAGCGAAAAAGGTTATAACCCATATCGGTAATACTCCCCAGGGGATACAACCGGCAATACTCTGTAGGTTCAAAAAAAGATTGGTTCGAATACTTATAACCCTTTTGAAATCCGAAAGCTTAACTTTATAACTGTAGGTTAGTCCACGTTTGATGAGTTCCCTAAGCGCCGGTTCAACTCTGCCTCTTTCTGGCTCTTTGGCTAGAAAATAGAATAAAGGAATGAGAATAAAGTTAGGAAGAGCGATAATGGCAAAGGGATATCTCCAGTTTAATCTGGGACCAATTGTTCCCGCTATGGCTGCTCCTATTAAATAGCCCAGTCCGGCAGCAAATAGGAACCAGGCAAATCCTTTTCCTCTTTCTTCAGGAGAAAAATAATCCCCCAGGAGCGATGAGCCGACCGGTAAGAGAATACCTATTCCCAGACCTGTCAAAGACCGCATAATAAAAAGTTGGCTATAACTCTGAACAAAAGCTGTTAACAAACAGGGAATTTCACCCAGGATGGTTCCCATAACAAGCAGTTTCTTCCTTGAATATTTGTCCGCCCAGTAACCCCATAATAGAACCATCAATGCGCCGATAACAATAAATACCGAACTTATTGCTCCCATCTGGGTATGGCTTACCCCAAACTCAGCTTCGATAAGAAGGTAGTTGGGAACCAGAGCTGCCTGATCAGCAGTTAAAAAAATAGCTATCAGTATCAACCCAACTATTCCCAGATATTCTCTTTCTTTTACCATATCTCTATCCCGTACTCCCCCACCCTGCTGGTCCTCTCTCTGTGTTATCTAGTTCCTCAACAACTTTGATATCAGGAGTCTCCACTTTTTGAATAACTAGTTGACAGACTTTATCACCCTTTTTCACTTTAAATGACTTACCTTTGTCAAGATTTATCAGAATTACAGCTACCTCTCCCCTATATCCGGAATCAATGAGCCCGGGAGAATTGACAATACCTATTCCGTGCTCCAGAGCAAGACCGGATCTGGGTTGGATGAAACCAGCATAACCAGGAGGGATTTCCAGGGCAATACCAGTAGGAATTAATTTGCGTTCACCGGGATTTATTAGTAAATCAACTCTACTATAGAGGTCACAGCCAGCATCGTTGTCATAAGCATATGCAGGAGTAGGAAGTTCAGCGGTGAGTTTCTTTAATTTAATCCTCATTAATGCACCTTTCTTGATTTTGCTCTTTTTTCTATCTTTCAATATATCATATAGTATAAGAATAAAAGTATCAAGAAGAACAAACCGGTCGGCCATATAAGTAATTCCAGTTGTGCGTCAAAACTAACATCTGCAACTATTATGATAGTTTAGTGATTTCTGACTATTTGTGGTATAGACCATCTACCTGAGAAGCTGGAAGGCATAAAACTTATCACTCAATCCCTAAACCCTTAAACAAGAACAAATATCAAGGTGGTTTGAGAGATAAGAGATAACTCAGATCCCTTATGAATACCGGCTTATTTACAATCATTAAGTTATAAGTTCGAGTCCTGCCCGGGGAGCCACCACACCCCAATATTGATAACAGATTTTTATCAATATTATTTCAAGTTTATTGAAGAATATAAGAAATGCTCCTAATCGAATTCCCGTATCGCTACCAAATCCTTCAATCTCATCTTTTATTTCCCACGAAGGGTCCCTTGGTAGCAACCTTTTGGCCCATCTCCTTAAACACATCTACTTAAACAATTGACATTAAGGGAGAATGTTGAGTCTCCTTTAGAGGGTCAAAATATTCAATGTTTGATAGGTCGAGATGTACTTTCTGAAGGAATTTTGATTTATAACGGCCATACGAATACTTTTAGCCTTTCTTTTTAACGAGGTTCCTTGGATGAAAATTTCATATGATACCTTGGCCAAAACGATTTATGTTGAACTGGAAAAGAAGAAAGTAGCAAAAACCAAAGAGTCTACGCTAGGGGTTTTTCTTGATTTTGGTTATAAAGAAGAACTTATAGCTGTTGAATTGTTGAATTCAGGGACACTGTATTTGAAAAAATAGCTAAAACGTTTCATAAGCCAGAATTAGCAAAAGTTCACCCCAGAGTTATAGCTGAGAAAGCCTACGTGTAAGCCGATGGAAGAGAAAATTAAAGAACTTATTTCCAAACTCACCGATCAAATTGAAAAATTCCTCAAAGCTTGCAAAGCTGAAGGCGATGTCACCGTAGATGATGTTCTCAAGCGTCTGAAAGAGTTGAAGAAGGAAACTTAACTCCAGGTGTATAATAGACAATCTCAATTCCTCCGTCCTTTATGATAATTTTCTCAATAAACTTCTTTAGAAAACTTCGTTGTTCTTGAACGTTGGTTCCTATAAAGATCTTTTCCATTTCCTTCCGGTAAGACTCTATCATGGATCGGGTGATATAGACAGCTCGATTCTGGGTATTTAACCCCTCGTAGTAAGCAATCTCTTCCTGAAGACTATCCCTTTGAATTTTTAGTTCTTTGAGTCGCTCGGCCACCAACGATAAGTCAATTTTACCGCCTTCTATAGCCTCATATTGTCGTACAACTCTCAACTGTAAGTCAGCGGCTTTCTTCTTGAGGTCTGTAATCTTTCTACCATAATCCACTCTAAGGGACTTTGTAGCTGCATTGATGTCATCCACCAACTTCCTCATATTCTCATCAGAGAATACCAGTTTCCTGACCCTCTCAATTATCTCTTGATCCAACTCATCAGCTCGCAGTCTCCGTCCCGGACAAACCTTCTTGCCTTTTTTTGAGTAATTTATGCAGTTATAATAGGCATATTTTCTTTTTCTACCATAGCCAGTGACTCCATAGGCGCCATTACATTTTCCACAGCGCATAAGTCCTGAGAGAAGATATTGACTGGCCGTAACCTGGGCTGGTGTGTTTTTGGGCTGCCTTTCCTCAATTAACTTCTGTACCCTATTAAAAAGTTCCTCATTTATGATTGGCTCATGAGTGTTCTTGATTATAATCCATTCATCCTTCGGCTTAAACTGTCTTCCTATAGTCTTTTTATCTCTCTTATTGAAAACCGTCCAGCCAATATAAGTTTCATTTCTGAGTATGTTTGCTACAGTAGATTTACTCCAGTAGGTACCGGAACGGGGCCTAATTCCTCTTCTACCAAGTTCCATGACGATGTTCTTTAAACCATTTCCTTTAGCATAGAGTTCAAAGATGAGTTTCACGGCTTTTGCTTCAGTCTCATTTATTTCATACTTGGTCTTAGGATTCCTCTTCTCATCAAAAACTCTCACATTCTTGTAGCTATAGATAGGGAACCCTCCATTACGATAGCCTTTTCGTGCATTCTCGATCATTCCCCTTAAAGTCTCTTGTGCCAAGACAGCACTGTAAAATTCATCAATCACCTCAATCATTCCTTCCATTAACTGTCCCTGAGGAGTATCATCAATGGGTTCAGATATAGATGTGACTTCAATTCCTCTTTTCTTGAGCATAGACTTATAGAGAATGCTATCCTGCCTATTTCTAGCAAATCTTGATAGTTTCCGTACCAGGATTGCTTGAAAAGGTGGGAACTTCTTCTTGGTCTCACCAATCATCTCCAGAAATGCTGGTCTGTTGATAGATAAAGCACTTTCTCCTTCGTCCACATATTCTTTGACCACTTCCATATTGTGCTTAAGGGCATATTCGTGGAGTAATCTTAATTGAGAAGGAATGCTGTTATTCTTCTCTGCCTGCTGATCAGAGGACACACGGGCATAAAGTGCAACTTTCATTTTGACAATACCTCCTCTGGAATTTCGAGAGAGAGGTTCTGTATCTCCTTTTCCAATTCCAATCTTTGTACATCCTTTTCTAGCTCGAATCTTTGAACCTGAATATTCTGAGATTCTAAGTTCTCCACCAAAAGCAAAGCTATTTCCTTTACCTTAACATCGTACCACTGTTTCAGATCATTATTTACTCTACCATTTACCATCTCAATAATCTCGTTCTCATACATTTTTCTCTCCAGAATTTTTGACTCCGGAGGTCTCATCTGCTAAAATCTAAATGCATGGGACCTCCGGGTCCTGTGCTCGGGCAGTTGCTTTGCTCCTTTTGCAAGACTTAGCAGCTGCCCCCTATTTCAATATCAATCGACTTTCTAGCTGGATAACTTTACTCATTGAAGACACTACTCTGTTCGACCCGATAAGCATTGGAATTATTACCGCAATAGCCTTGGCCAGTTTCCATTTATCCAACTCACTCATACGTTTTCTTTCCAAGGATAAGACAATCATGGCTTTTTCACCTCCTTTCCCTTGTATCACTAAAGTGATAGTATATATGCTTATGCTAATATATTATACTACATAACTAATACTTTGTCAAGGGCTTTTATATTATTTTATCAATATTTTCTACTATTCCACTTGACAAATATCCTATTTAAATGATATACTTCTTCCAAAAAGGAAGAAGAATTATGCCCATAAAAGTTCATTTAGGAAGATTATTGGGTGAGCGAAGACTTCGCGCCTCGGAAGTCGCCAGAAAAACCGGAATAAACAAAAACACTCTTTCATCCCTGTATAATGAGAAGATCTCAGGAATAAGGTTTAATACCTTAGGAAAACTCTGCAAATTTCTGAATTGCTCCATTGGTGATTTAATTGAATATATACCGGATGAGGAATAGATTTTTGGCTTTGCAGATGAGAAGCTGATTGAAGAATACAATTTAGACCTTTTGAGCACGAAAAGAGATAAGATGAAGTGCATAAATCTTCTGGGTTCACGATTGACTTCTTGATCAGACTTTTTTGAATAAGGCATATTATAAGCTGGCAAACTAAAACTTATTCTGGTATAATCTCTAATAGAGGATCCGGCCTAGATTCAGAATTAGGTTCGCGATTAAACATATTTGCGAGGGCAGAGGCTTTTATTATGAGCTTATACAAGGGAAACCAAAAGATATGAGGAAGTAAGGCTAAAAGTAGAGCATCTTTATGAAATCCTTGTTTCAGTCTGCAAGGTAGATTTTGAAATCTTATTAGATAAAGAGATAGGTATTGACAAGCTTATTGAACAAAGCGAGGTTATCATGGATAGCATTCAAAAATTTCAGGATTTACTTAAAGGGCTTTTCCAGTTTGAGACTTCTGATCTGGACTTTGGGATTTATAGGATTTTAAATTATAAACGAGGGTTGATCCGAAAGTTTATTCAGGATGACCTTGCAAATAAGGTCGAATCCGCTTTTGCTAAATACAAGGACGAAAGGCTAACAAACATAAATGAGAGATTTGAAGAGGAAAGAAAAAAGGTTATTGAAGAATTAAATCCAGACGTTTTTACTCCTACCGGAAACTTAAAAGAGGAATTTAAGAATACCGGAGTAGGCAGGAAATACCTTTCTATAAAGGAACAGAAAGATGAGGCACAGACTATTGACGAGATAACAATAAAGGTGTTCAACGATCTCTATAGCTTCTTCTCCCGATTTTATGAAGAAGGAGATTTTGTTCCCCAGTATCGCTATTCAATTAAGGGACATAAATACGCTATTCCGTATGATGGCGACGAGGTAAAACTTTATTGGGCAAACAGTGAGCAATACTACACCAAAACGGGACTTCTTTTCCGGGACTATACATTTATAAGGCTAATAATTACAAAATTATCTTTCGCATTGTCTCTGCAAGAGAAGAATTAGGATCAACGAAAGCCACAAGAGCAAAGTTCTTTGTTCTTGACGACGGAAATCCGGTAGAACTTAACGAAAAAGTCCTAATCATTCGCTTTCAATATAGAGAATTTACAGAAGAAGAGGTAATAAGTTATGAGGTGGGAGGTGGAAGCAACACTTCCAAGCAGGAGAAAATCAATCAGAGGTCTTACAAGGAAATTTTGGAAGAAATTAAGGATATTGAATTAGGGGTGGGACTAGGAAGAGATTATAAAAACGAAAAACCACTTCTCCGTTATCAGATTTCAAGATTTACCGCCAAAAATACAAAGGACTATTTTATTCATAAAAATCTTAAAAAATTCCTATCCGAGCAACTTGATTTTTTTATCAAAGCCGAGGTGTTGTCTATTGAGACGCTGGAAAAAGAAAAATTTTTGGATAAACACATCACCCGGGCCAAGGTTGTACGTGAGATTGGTGAGGATATTATTGATTTTCTTTCTCAGATTGAAGATTTTCAGAAGAGTTTGTGGGAAAAGAAAAAGTTTGTATTAAAGACTGAATATGTGATAACCACTGACCGTGTGCCAGAGGAGTCTTATGATGAGATTTGGAACAATAAGGAGCAGAAAAAGGAATGGAAAGAGTTAGGATTTGATTTACCGAAAACAAAGGGGGAATTAAAAAAGACAAAACTACCGACTGACACCAAATACTTTAATCAAGAATTCAAAGAAAACTTACTTGAAAAACTTACTGAGAAGGCAGATTTAGATGAACTTCTGGACGGCTTACTTATTAAGAGCGAAAACTGGCAAGGGTTGAACATACTTATGGAGAAGTACAGAGGAAAAGTAAAGTGTACTTATATTGATCCTCCATACAATTCTAAAACAACCGAAATTCTTTACCGAAACTTCTACAAACACTCTTCTTGGTTAAGTCTTATGGAAAATCGATTGTCTCTTAGTAAGCACTTATCGAGAGCGGATGGTAGCCACGTCATAGCGATTGATGAGAATGAGCAGGAAGGACTCAGCTTTCTTCTTTCAATGGTATTCCCGGAGCATCAAAAGATATGTGTAGCAGTTGTGCATAACAAAAAAGGCATTCAAGGCGATTACTTCTCTTATAACCACGACTACGCTTTCTTTTGTATACCTCCTGGATTGAAGGAAGCTAATCAGAAACCAATTGCTGAATCAGAATGGACATATGATAATCTCCGTAAGTGGGGCAATGAATCTGAGCGAACTACAGCAAAGAATTGCTTTTACCCTATCATCATTGAAGGTAATAATATCGTTGACTTCGGTGATGTTTGTTCTGATTCTTCTCATCCGGGCATCTCTAATAAGAAGAGAGAAGATGGAACCATAGAAGTCTATCCAGTGGATACCAGTGGAGTTGAACGGAAGTGGCGATACGCCCGCGATTCTGTCGAAAGAATAAGACACTTATTAAAAGTGCACATCACTAATAAGGGCGAAGTTCAGGTTCTTAAGGCAAAAAACTCGATCCAATATAAGACAGTATGGGATGATGCGATTTACATTGCGGGGGACTATGGAACACGTCTCCTCACGGAGATGGGTATTTTCCCCGAGAATAATCTCTATCCAAAATCTATTTACACAGTTCGTGACTCAATCCATGCGGTTTCTAATGACCGGGATATCATCCTCGACTTTTTTGCTGGCACTGGTACCACTGCGCATGCAGTTATGGAGCTTAATAAAGAAGATGGAGGGAAAAGGAAATACATTATTGTGGAAATGGCTAATTACTTTGATATTGTCTTAATCCCTCGTCTCAAAAAGATTTGTTATTCCTTTAACTGGAAGGGTGGTCAACCTCAGGATACAGATGGTACTAGTCAATTTTTCAAATACCAAATCTTAGAACAATACGAAGACGCATTAGATAATATTGAACTAAGAGAGAACAAACAGGCAGAGCTAAAGTTTGGTGATGATTACCTTCTAAAATACTTCTTAGATTATGAAACTAGAGAGAATCCAAGTTTATTAAACATTGACAATCTTAAAAATCCCTTTTCCTACAAGCTCAGAGTTAATCTTGAAGAGGTCGGTGAACCGCAAGAGATGGTCGTGGATATACCGGAGACGTTTAATTATCTCATGGGATTGAAAGTCAAAAAGGCAAAGACAAGAAATAATGGCAGGAAATACTTATTCATACTTGGTGAAAAGGAGGGAAAAGATATAGCCATTATCTGGCGAGAATATGATGATAAGTGGAATGAAAATGATTTTAAGAAGGATAAACAATTTATCATTAGAGAAATTACACCCTGGATTCCGCATATTGTTTATGTAAATGGGCAAAGTGTTCTTACTCCAAAACTTGGAGAGCGTCCGGTGGAAATTCGCTATATTGAACCTGAGTTTAAACGATTAATGGAGGGATAAAGTGTTAAAATTAAGAGGGATTTATTATATCACGCATATCGATAACCTGCCTTCGATTTTGGATAAAGGAATTTTGTGCCATAAACGGATAGAAGAAGAGAAAATCCAATTTACCCCTATCTATGACTCTGAAATAGTTGAGAGAAGAAAAAACATTAACACACCCAATAATAAAAATTTATGGGATTTTGTGAATCTCTATTTTCAACCCAGAAATGCTATGTTGTATCGTGTAGTATTCTTCAGTGGAAAGAATATGGATGATATTATTGTTATTGGAGTTAAGAGTAGTATCTTAGCGGCGTCGGATATTCTTATCACGACTGGTAATGCTGCAAGTCCATCTTCAAATATCTTATCTGGATCAGAAGCAAGAAAGAATATTAATAGCATAAGAAAAAAAACTGATAAAGAATGGTGGGCATTTGAAGATGGCTCTAAAAGAGAATTAATGGCTGAATGTTTAGTTCCAAATAGAATATCTCCTGAGTATATCCAGGAGATATATGTTACAAGTCGTAATGCTTTTGTAGAAGCCGTAAAGTTAATCGGGAGATCTAGAATTGTGGTCGTTCCTGAACCATCCTTATTTTTTTCAGTCTCCCGTAAGATTGATCTAACAACAAACCTTTCTCTTGTTGAAGGAGATATGTTTTTTTCAAGAAAGCAAACGCTTACCATAAGCGTTAATACTGTCGGTGTTATGGGAAAAGGACTTGCTTCAAGATCCAAGTATCAATTCCCTGATGTATACGTGACTTATCAAGATTTATGTAAAAACAAAGTCCTAAGAATGGGTAAACCTTATCTTTATAAACGAGAAACTTCATTAGATTATATATTAGCGGATGAACCCGAAAGATTGTCAAACGCAAATCTGGGAACCTGGTTTCTTCTTTTCCCCACAAAACGCCATTGGAAAGAGATGGCGGATATTAAAGGCATTGAAGAGGGGTTGGAGTGGATTGTTGCCAATTATAAAAAGGAAGGTATAAAATCTCTATCTATGCCGGCACTTGGATGTGGACTTGGCTGGTTGGACTGGGGAATAGTTGGGCCACTACTCTGCAATTATTTACAGAAATTAGATATTCCAGTTAATTTATATTTACCTGTAGAACAGAAAATTCCTGATGACCAGCTTTCCCAGGATTTCTTGTTGGGGAAGAATCTATGAGCGTAGAAAAATACCTTGTCTTAACTAAATACATGCTTTCGCTCTTTGGTGTAAGCGACTTCAAGGATTTACAGGAAAAACTAAAAGATGTACCTGTTGCTGTTGATAGCGATGGCAGGACATATTTCATAAACATCTTACGTTCATCTTTTGAAGGACTGCGGAAGGACATACTCCTAGAAGAGACACTCCTTAGATACGATGAGAATATTCAATCTTATGTGAGAAAGATTAACTACAGGCGTGATCCTGTTTCGTTGAAATATTTTCAATACCTGGCAGTACTTTTCGCAGAAATTGTTCTGGATAATCTAAAGAATAGAAAATTTGAATTTTTGTACAACCTTAATGAATTTCTTCAGACCCATAAGCACGAACAGGATGTTGGGCTTATAGATGAATTCAGCGAAGAGGATTTGACTAAGCTTGCTTTCTGGATGGCAACAGGCTCTGGAAAGACTCTGATTACACATATAAACTACCATCAATTCTTCCACTATGAATTATTCTCTCCCGACAATATTATTTTGATTACTCCCAATGAAGGACTTTCAAAGCAGCACTTTGATTAATTACAGAAAAGTGGCATTCCTTCAAGACTCTACGAAGGCAGGTTGAGTAGTCGTGGCACACTTAGAGATGAACGGGAAGTTCTGGTTATAGAAATGACAAAGTTGGTAGAAGAGAAAAAGGGTCGTGGTGTGACTCTTCCGGTCGGTGTATTTGAAGGTAGAAATCTCGTTTTTGTAGACGAGGGACATAAAGGCAGAAAATTAGAAGAACAAAAATGGGCAAGGTTAAGGAATAGACTCGCAGAGAACGGTTTTGTTTTTGAGTACAGTGCTACCTTTGGACAGATTTTGAGTGAAAGAAATACGAAGACCCTTAAAGAGTATGCTAAATCAATTGTTTTTGATTATTCATATAAATACTTCTATCTGGACAGCTATGGAAAAGATTTCTCGGTACTCAATGTTAAACAGGCAAAAATAAGCCAACGTGACTTTCAGGAGACAATGTTTGTCGCCAATCTTTTATCTTTTTATGAGCAACTTCTAGTATATGAAGAAAATAAACATTTAGCAAAAGAACATAATCTTGAAAAACCCCTCTGGATTTTTGTTGGAACAACAGTTACAGGAAAAGAAGAAGAGTCCGATGTTATTCAGATAGTAGAATTTATTAAAAGAGTAATGCAAGATGATATCTGGGTACATAAAAAGGCAAAAGATATTCTAGAGGGCCGTGCTTCACTAAAAAATGAAAATAATGAAGACGTATTTAAAACTAGATTTGATTATATCAAGAAAAGAAGTATTGAATTTGATGATGTATACAAGAAGGTTTTTGTAGGAAAAGGGAGTTTTGGGGTATATGAGTTAAAGAATACAGAGGGAGAATTTGGATTAAAGATTGCGGAGAATGACTATTTCGGGGTCATAAATATCGGCGATGTCTCAGGGTTTAAAAAACAATTAGAGAAAAAGGGGATATCCGTAGAGCAAGATGCTGTATCTAGTTCTCTTTTTGATGCAATTAAGAAAGAAAGTTCTACCGTAAATATTCTTATTGGTTCAAAGAAGTTCATTGAAGGGTGGGACACCTGGCGGGTTTCTTCTATGGGTCTTTTAAACATAGGCAAAGGACAGGGCCCCCAAATTATTCAGTTATTTGGAAGGGGGGTAAGACTAAAAGGTAAGGGGATGTCTCTGAAAAGAAGTGATGAGAAAAGCTCAGTTCAGTTTTTAGAGATGCTCAATATTTATGGCATCAAAGCTGATTATCTGAGTAAGTTTTTGGAAGCGATTAGGAAAGAAGAAGTTGAGTTTGAGATAATTGAGATACCGGTTACGCCACAGCATGAGAAAAAATGGAAAAGTCTTTATACACTCACTAAAGATGAGAAAAAGAAGTTTGAAGAGCAAGAAATTCTAAGATTAGAACTCGATGACAGAATTTATTTCACAATAGACCTTTTACCAAAGGTATCAACGTATTTGGCTAAAGAAAGAAAAGAAAAAGGCATCAAGATGGAGCAGATTAGAGCAGAAGTTCAGGAAACGAGTTTGAGAGAAGATATTATAGATTTACTCGACTGGGAGAGAATATGGGAAGAGATTTGTGATTTTAAGATTGTAAAGGGGTATTGGAATCTGGTTTTGGATGGAGAGAGCTTAAAAAATTTGCTCCTATCGGATCGATACAAAATTCTGGCATTGCCAGAGATTATGGAGGTAAAAACTTATGATGATGTAAGGCGTGTAGAAGATGTGTCGATTCTGATTATTAAAAAATATACAGATCTATTTTATAGAAAATATGCCAAGCGTTTTGAGACAGCGCATATGCGTTATGAAAAAGTAACATCAAAACAGTTAGAACTTTTTGTTTCCGAAGATAGAAATAAATATTCTTATAGAATTGAGATTAAGAAAACTGATGAGAAAGGAAAACCAATCAATATAGATCTGATTAAGAAAATAAAGGGGTTGGTAAAAGATCTAGATAAATTAATAAAAGAAGAATCTGAGGAATTGCCGAGGATTTATTTTGATAGCCATCTTTACTTGCCTATTCTTATTCAAAGTGACAAAATAGATAGAATATCCCCTGGCGGCCTTGTGGAAAGCGAAAAAGAATTTGTTTCAGGTTTGAGGGAATATTTGAAAAAGAACAATGATGGGTTTTCAGGCAGTGAATTATATCTCTTGAGAAATTATCCAAGATCGGGAATTGGATTTTTCAATCTAAGTGGTTTCTATCCCGACTTCATTATGTGGATTAAGAGGGGCAAAAGACAAAATATGGTCTTCATCGATCCAAAGGGATTAGAACATACAAAAGGATTGGACGACGAAAAAATAAAACTTAAAGATGACATTAAGCAATTAGAACAAAAACTTGATAAAGAGAATATAGTTTTAGAGTCTTTCATTCTTTCCAGAAATACTTACGATAAGTTGATAGAAGGGAGAACGAATCCCCCTTCCAAAGATCAATATCTAAATCACCATGTGTTATTTTTAAAAGACAGAGATTGGCCTGAAAGATTATTTAGAAACCTTTCTATCCGTACCCACTAGTAGTTTCAATTAAGGGAATTTGACCGGAGCGGGTAAGTTTATGAACAGTATATTCATCCATTTGTAAGATATCCAGCCACTTATTCTGAAATGTTCAGGCCTTATGGTAAATAAGGTCTGTGGAGAGCAAAATATTTGAAGCAAGAGAAGATAGATACTATAAAAATAACGGATAAGATTTTAAGGTAATGAATTGCTAGAATAACAAGAAAAGAGATCTACGTGTTATCAACATCGTCCAGTCCGGGGAGTCAGTCATCATTTTCTTTGCTTTTTACCAGTAAGTCAAACGGTCTGTGATAGGTTGGATGAAGCTTTCCACTATCGAAGGTACAGTTCGATAGTAGGATTCTGAGAAGTTTTTTCTTTTCATAAGGTTCTTGCTCTAAGTAAAGTCCGTAGGCTTTCTTGGCGAGTTCGATAATCTGAACCCCTTGAGCTAGGTAATTGATATTTGCCTTTTCATGTTTTTCCATTGTCTCTCGTATTGACCTGCCCCCCTAGAATTTGTCCAGTTGTGATATTAGACTATGGATTAGGAAAAGGGCGATTTGAATGGTCAGGATAAGTTCTCAACGACAACCCCTCGCCAGGCCTGACAAGCGCTGAGATCTGGGTTAAGGTGGTCTAAGCCGCTTTCGTACCGGAGTGTCGTGGATTGGGATCTTTATGTCTTGTTCTAAGAAATTTCTGAAAACATCCTGTCTAAGGGCGGACGAGTCCCCCGGGACATCCCCTCCTTTCCCTTCTTCTCAATACTTTCCTCTCACCCCTGAATCAGTGTTGCCAATTACATTCTCCTTCTGCGTCAACACTCTTTTTATCTGTTATAATTGACGATTCCTTATGCTTCCTGTATAATTTAATCAGTATCCAATAGGGGTGATATGTAAAAACAATCTTTTATAAAGGAGGCCAATT
>Ga0315543_1003524_pt1 | contig 13971 bp, 9 predicted proteins | sample SalMarSW160210MG_2_FD_203098 | JGI IMG/M metagenome (GOLD analysis project Ga0315543, IMG submission 203098) | Salt marsh sediment microbial communities from the Plum Island Ecosystem LTER, Massachusetts, United States - Salt Marsh Sediment SW1601-210 ...
TTTATGATGGCTCCTTCTACTTTAGATTTGGTGTTAAGCTGCACACCATTCTTTCTATTGTAGCCGGAGCCATCTCCGTTAGTTACTCTATATACTAATCGTCAGTTATGTGCAGCGACAATCCCGCGCATAAGACATAACATTACACAAAGGTTATCCAGGACATTCGCTCCGAAAGGAGATACCCTTGCACACCGAAGATGGACGATGTAAAATCAGCCTAACTTCGGTGGGAGTCGAGGAGTTACCTTTATAGGTACAGGTAATGAGCGATGAATTAAAATCCTTACAGGATTACATGCACGCCATTGAGAAAAAGCTGGTGGCGGGTGATGCCACGGAGCATACTCACCGTGCAGCGCTTCAGGCTTTCATCGAAAGTCTTTTATCGGGAGTCAGCGCCACTAATGAGCCCAAACATATAAAATGCGGCGCTCCTGATTTTGTCGTCAGGAAAGGCGTAATGACCGTCGGCTATATCGAGGCTAAGGATATCGGCAAAAGCCTCGACGAGACGGAGAAGACTGACCAGCTGAAACGTTATCTTAATTCTCTCACCAACCTTGTCCTGACGGATTACCTTGAGTTCCGCTGGTTCGTGGATGGTGAGCAACGTCTATCGACTGTGTGCCTCGGTACACCAACCAAAAATAGCAAAATCAAGCGGGATAAGGATGGAATTCAGGCTGTTATCCAGCTTCTGAGCAGTTTTCTCGACCACAAGGCCGAGAGAGTCGGCACGCCACAGGAGCTTGCCCAACGGATGGCTAGACTGGCGCACATGATTCGCGACCTGATTATCGAAGCTTTTAAGCAGGAGGCGGAAAGCGGCAGCCTTCACAACCAGTTAGCGGCTTTCCGCGATAACCTCATCCCTGACCTATCGGCCGAGTATTTTGCCGATATGTACGCCCAGACCATCGCCTACGGGCTGTTTGCCGCCCGTTGTGCCGCCCCGGATAAAAAGGACTTTACCCGCTTTGACGCTGCTCAAAACCTACCAAAAACCAACCCTTTCCTCAGGAAGCTATTCCAGCATATCGCTGGCTATGAACTCGACAACCGCATCGCCTGGCTGGTGGACGACCTGGCGCAGGTGCTAGCGCAGGCAGATATGGAAGCCGTCCTGAAGAACTTCGGCAAGTACAGCGGCAAGGAAGACCCGGTGGTGCATTTTTACGAAACCTTCCTGAAAGCCTACGACCCCAAGGTGCGGGAGATGCGTGGCGTCTACTACACCCCGGAGCCGGTCGTTTCTTACATCGTGCGCTCCATCGACCACCTGCTGAAGACGCGCTTCAACAAGCCACAGGGGCTGGCCGATGATAACACCCTCATCCTCGACCCGGCCACCGGCACGGCTACCTTCCTCTACATGGTCATCAATGAAATCCGCCAGGCCTTCGCCGGGCAGGAAGGGATGTGGAACGACTATGTAGCCGGGAAGCTGCTGAAGCGCATCTTCGGGTTTGAGTTGCTGATGGCTCCCTACGCCGTCGCTCACCTCAAGCTGGGGCTTTTGCTGCAGGAGACAGGCTATAAGTTTCAGAGCGAACAGCGCCTGGGCATCTACCTGACCAACACGCTGGACGAGGCGATTAAACATTCAGAGACGCTCTTTGCCCGGTGGATAAGCGAAGAAGCCAACGCCGCCGCCAGAGTCAAGAAGGATGAGCCGATAATGGTGGTTCTGGGCAATCCCCCATATTCCGGGCATTCGGCAAACAAGGGTGAATGGGCAAGACAGCTAGTTGAAACTTATAAAAAAGATTGCCCTGAACTCTACAAGCCAGCACAGGCAAAATGGTTACAGGACGACTACGTGAAGTTCATTGCCTTCGGGCAGTGGCGGATAGAGCGAACCGGGCAAGGTATCCTGGGCTTTATCACTAACCACGCCTACCTGGATAATCCCACCTTCCGCGGCATGCGCCAGTCTCTGATGAGCACTTTCACTGATATTTATATCCTAAACCTGCACGGCAATGCCAAGAAAAAAGAGGTTGGCCCGGACGGCAGCAAAGATGAAAACGTGTTTGACATCCAGCAGGGAGTAGCTATCTGCCTGCTGGTTAAGGAGCCAAGCAATACTGAGACGGCCAAAGTACATTACGCTGAACTGTGGGGCCTACATGGTGACTGGCCAAGCCCGCAGCCAGGGACAAAATATTACACTCTTTCTGAGACAGACATTAGCACGACCGAATGGGATAAACTTGAACCTCACAGCCCGTATTACTTGTTCGTGAAGAGAGACGAAACCGACCTGGATGAATACATGCAGGGCTGGAAGCTCCCTGATATTATGAATCAAAATGGCGACCCTGCACCTGGTATCGTAACAACCCATGATGAATTTGCGGTTTCTTGGAGTATAGATGAGGCTAAAGGAAAGGTCACCCGGTTTTTAGCAACACAGTCGGAAGATGAAGCACGAAACTTGTTTCGCCTTTGTAGCCAAGCGCAGTGGAACTACGAACGCGCCAAGCGCGAGCTATCTGCGAGTGAATGGGCAAAAGAAATAAAGCCAATATTATACAGACCATTTGACATACGCTGGACAGTATATAATCCAAATGTTGCGGTACATCGCCGTGAGCGAGTCATGCGCCACATGCTGGCTGGAGAGAATGTAACTTTAGTATGCCCACGTAGAGTAGAAACATCTGGACCTTGGCAGCATATATATTGCTCCGAAAATATTGTGGACCATGTGACAGTATCTTCAAAAACGGTCGATAGTATCTTCCCCCTCTATCTCTACCCCACCGAAGGCGAGATGCAGTTTGACGGTGGTAACCGCCGTCCCAACCTGAACCCAGAGTTCACAAAAGCTGTCTCGGAAAAGCTAGGGCTAACCTTCATTGAAGATGGCAGAGGAGACCTCGAACAGACCTTCGGCCCGGAGGATATCTTCAACTACTCTTACGCAGTCTTCCATTCGCCTACCTACCGCACCCGCTATGCCGAGTTCCTCAAGATAGACTTCCCGCGCCTACCGCTGACCTCGGATAAAGGGCTTTTCAAAGCACTGGCAGAGAAGGGCGCTAAGCTGGTATCCCTGCATCTCATGGAATCACCCGCACTGAATACGCTCATTACAAGGTATCCCGTTACCGGCTCCAACGAGGTTGAGAAAGTCACCTACGACGACAATAACCAGCGGGTCTATATCAACAAGACGCAGTATTTTGAGGGCGTACCGCCGGACGTCTGGAACTTCCACATCGGCGGCTACCAGGTCTGCCAGAAATGGCTCAAAGACCGCAAAGGCCGGAAGCTAACGATAGATGAATCCCGGCACTACCAGAAGATAGTCATAGCCTTGAAAGAGACCATACGGCTGATGGCAGAGATAGACGACCTGATTCCCGGGTGGCCGGTGGGGTAATGCAAGCTGAAATCAGACTGTTCGATATCAAGAAATTACCGTACACAGCACGTTTCGGGCTTGGTTCTACAGAGCCTATTAAAAGGTGGGCAACATTTACATTGGAGAAGACTTGCGATCTTTATTACATTTTAGCAATTGATTTGCGTAAGGACGAAGACTCAAGCTGGATACATACCTCAGTTCACCAAAGTGGTAAGATACGCTCGTCCCGGTATACAGGTAGGGGTGAGGAACAAAAGAAGTATTATTCAGGTAAAGTTGGCAATATAGGCGATAAATTTCAAAATATAGCAAATCCCTACGAAGTAATACACGGTGAGGAATACCTAGAACCAGGTTATCTATACAGCGGTTTGCTAACCCTAGAAAAGAAGCATAAAAAAATAAATGACCACAATGAATTTATCCCATGTCAGGATGGACTATTAGCTAACTCACGGTTACATTCTTCTCTTGACCTCGTGCCATGGACGGGAAAAGATGATATCAAACACTATCTGATTAATAAACAGAACAGAATATTTGATGATAAAGACCCGCGATGCCACGTATTTATATTTCGCTGGGGGAATGTATCTGCCGTAGTCTCTATGAAATTCACAAATGGAGATGGCCCTATCGACCTTCGAAAGGTAGCTGAGGCTGACAGAAATGCCAAGCCATTAAAAAGGTTATTTCACCATGAAAAGCTCAACTTGTCAGAATCAGTCTCACTAAAGGCTAATCCCACGAAGCGGCTATGAAAATAAAATGTCCCTACTGCGGGTTTGAAGATGAGGTTAATTTTCGTAGCCATTGTGGGACGGCTTTACCCAAGCTTACCGCTTCCAGCGATGCCAGTCACACATAACGTCAAATTGTTACCAATCATACCTTTCAGCGCACGGAATATTACCTGATCTCTCCTAACCCCACCTCCCTCGCCGGAGTTGTAACTACGTTCTTCACGGATATGTATTCATGGCTGCATTTCGAGGAGTTGACAAACACACAAACGAGGATTACATTAGGCTCATTACATATGAAGTGAAATAAAAATCAAGTTTGGGGGTAGGGAAGATTGGAAGTAGTAATGGCACTGGTCATCGCTTTGTGGCGATAGCTAGTGCCTTTTTTAATCGTAATGTAGATTGTGTGAACTTGGAGTTTCATCATAGAGCTTATGCATATTGGGAATTACGGAGGAATTCAAACGCAGAATATCGGGGTGGAACTTATAGAGCCACAAATTAGATGACAAATTCTATAAATTTGGATTAAACCTAGTTAATAGAATGATGGCCACTTCACAGACTGATATAGACAACGCACTAGCTATACTGCAATCAAATAAAGGCAATTGGGCTATGCTCAATGTCGAACAGCGCATTCGGCTTATCGACGAAATAATCGAAAATATGAGGACTGTAGCTGCACTCTGGGTGGCAGCTGAACTAAAAGCACGTGACTTAGACCCTAAATCAGAAACGGCGAGCGAGGCATGGACCGGTATGAGCTTTATTTTCCGTTTATTACACACACTTCGAAAGTCATTGTATGAAATATTTAAACATGGTAGGCCTCTCATTCCAGGCCCGGTTAGAACTAGAGAGGATGGGCAAGTGATTGTGCCGGTGGTACCTCGTACAATAGGGGACCGCCTGCTTAACAACCGATTTGCATATCAGGGCATTACTGCCGAAGTCCGTATGGAACCAGGTGTAACAGCTGAAGAAGTAACCAGCGCACAAGCCCATGAATATCATGACGACACATATACAGGGAACGTAACGCTTATCTTGGGTGCCGGGAATCAGGGTTTCTTAGTAGTAGGTGAAGTATTGCATCATCTCTTCGTTAAGCTTCGAGCTGTTATCTTGAAGATGAACCCCGTTAACGAGTATCTTGGTCCACTCATAGAAAAGACCTTTCGAGCATTGGTGGAGCAGGGTTTCTTTAAAGTAGTCTACGGAGACGTGGCCGAGGGCAACTACCTCACGAATCATCCGGCAGTGGAAGAGATTCACATGACTGGCTCGCATAAGACTTACGAGGCTATCGTTTTTGGCTCAGGGGAAGAGGGCGCAAAGAGAAAGTCAGAGCGTAAACCATTAATTACCAAGAGATTTACTGCTGAGCTTGGTAGTGTTAACCCGATAATAGTCGTACCCGGACAATGGTCGAAAGAGGAGATCAATCACCAAGCAGGAACATTAGTCGGCACATTGACCCACAATGCAGGTTTCAATTGTAATACAACCCGTGTGATAGTAACTTACGCTGGTTGGCCGCAGCGCGGTGAACTGATTGATGCTATTCGTAATATACTTGCTCGTGTACCGAATAGGCAAGCGTATTATCCCAATGCACAGGCTAACTATTCAGAATTTCTAGCCGCCCACCCTGAGGCTGAGCAGTTCGGAAAAACAGGCACTGATACCCTCCCCTGGATGTTTATTTCCAGTATTGACCCCACAAATAGAGATGATTTTTGTTTTAAGAAGGAGCCATTTGGTGGCATTTTTGGGGAAACGTCGATTAAGGCTGAGAGCATCCCTGAGTACATTGAGCGAGCAGTTGATTTCCTAAATGAAACATTGTGGGGAACGCTTACCTCAACAATTATTGTACACCCTGATTCGCTGACTGATTATTCGGTTGCTGTTGAACAGGCAATCTCTAATTTGAAATATGGGACGGTAGGCATAAATGTATGGGGTGCCGTGAGCTATACCCTTGGAGTTACTACTTGGGGCGCTTTTCCTGGTCACAACATGTATGATATCCAATCAGGTATCGGCGTGGTTGGCAATATGTTGATGCTTGATCGTCCTCAAAAAACTGTAATCAGGGGTCCGTTCAAACAGATAGTGCAACCTTTTGCACTAGTAAATAACTTTAATAACTTTTCTCAAAGATTATCCGATTATGAAGCCAAACCATCACCATGGAAATTGGTTAGCTTAATCCGGGAAGGGATTCGCGTGAATCAACATGCAATTCAATGACAACTCATGGAACGTGCGACGGTTCTGCGTGACCTCTAGTAAGACGGTAGGTAACCTTTCATCTTATTATGACTATTCAAGAACTCAGAGGACGATAGATTTCTATCAAGACACATGCCTAGATGTGATAATCTAAGCGACGTCAGGATAGAACGTCCTTACCCTGCAGACAGGGCACCAGGTGGTACGACCTCCGGTACACGGTTTCGGGTCTATCTTGTGCGGGCAAATGGATCCACCATAGCTTAGCCGCTCGAGCAGATCTTCATTACGAAAGAAAGTGAGAGCTCCGCATGCCGGGCAATGGGCCATATAGCCTTTTTCTCCAATAGAATAGACCCTGGATTGTGCTCCACAGGCGCAAGTCAGAGAGAACTCGGTCGGTTTCTTTCCGCCACGTTTGTTTTTCGATTTTTCTTTTGCCATCTTACTACCCCAATATTAGCTTAAAAGGACGCATCTCCAGGTTTAACAATTTGTACAGCTCCTCATCGTAGTAGACAAGCCCGCTTCCACAGTGAGGGCATTTGGTAGCCTGTTTATCCGTCCAGAAGTGATTGATACCGCCAAAAGGTTCACAGCCCGGATTGCCACATCGTAAGAATTGAATTTGTTTCCAGCCGGCAAGACGTTCCAAGAGACCACTCCCTGATTGATATCGAACCATAAACTGTCTCAGCCGCTGTTCCTCAGCTACGTCTGCCTGCAAGTGCTTAAGGTTTGACTCCCATTGATGGCAGACAGTCTTAAGGCGTTTTAGCTCGTTTTCTTCTTCGGCTTGCCGGGATGTCAGCTGAGTAATTGTTGAGGTCAGAGCATTCTCCTGTTCTTTCGCCTCTTCCTTGAGAGAGGATATCCATTGAGTGAGGGAGCCCTCGTGCTCCAAAGCCTCTGCGAGTCTTTCTCTGGCATCCCGATAAGGGGCAAATTCCTTCACAAGGTCGAGCATAATTTCAAGGACAAAACCGCTCTTCTTCACCTTAGCCTTCAACGAACTGGCCATTTTGGCATCTTTTTCAGTGACGCAGGCCTTCTGCCTGTATTGTTCCAATTCATAATCGATACGTTTCTTCTCGTGTTCGGCCTGCTCAGCGAAAGCGGCTAGCTCTTCCCTTCCTTTGCCAATCTTACTTCGGGTAGCCTCTAGTTCTTCCTTTGCCGCGGTAGCATTAATCAACAAATGCTTGCTCATTTCCTCCAATTCCTCACACTTCTTTCTTAAGGAAGCCCGTTCACGGACCAATTTCTCATTTCCCTCAAGAAGGTTCTGGTATTCATCGATGGCATCCGACAAATCAATTCCTTTCTCTTCCTGAAGCCGTACAACTCCCCAAACCGCCTCAAGAAAACCTGTCGTGGATAGCTTCTCCTGAGCAGCAAGCAATGATTGAAATTGCTCATCGCCGATAGATGGCACCAGAACACGCATAGCCTGCAACACCTGCCCCAGTTCTTCCCTGTTTAGTTCAGATTCCATAGTTATCCCTCTTTTCCTATAGTTTGTAGAATTGCCCTCAGTGCATCCTCATTTGTCATCCCTGGGCTGAGATGTGGCGACTCATTGTTGAACATTGTTCTGGCCTTCTGTTCACCATACAGTTTGGTTAGGCCCGCGATAACTATGTCCTTACTCCAGACCTGCTCGGATATCGGTTGGGTTTTTGATTTGCCCCCGAACTGCAGGCCAAACAGACAACCTGCCACCTGGGGCGCCAGCTTACGGCCCTGTTTACCGAAGCTTAGGAGCCAGGAGACTACGGATTTACTCTCTAATATCGACGACAATCTAGTCACGAAGTCGTCGGGTAGTGTCAGAGGCTCTTTCAATCCGGGAATGTCCCATGTGGTACTTGTGCCGTCTTTTGACAACAGGGTGAAATGCCCCAGGGATTCATTCAACATTGCTTGCAGGAATATCATCGGGAGCGTCAGTTTGTAGGGCTTCCCGATGGGACCAAGCAGGGTATCGTGATAAGAATACTTGCCATCCAAAACTGTCATCCCCGCGACTAGATATGGCTGCAGGCCGAATGATAGCATTGGAGTCGGCAGAGCATCATATCGCAGATGCGGCAATGGCACCAACCAGGGTCCTTCGCTTGGATAACGCCAGCGGGTGTTACGTCCGTAATGCTGATGCACCTCGCTTTTGAGCACCTTTTCCTCTTCCATACGGAGCCCGGGTTCGTCGAAAGATTTCAAGAATAATCTGACTGCCTCTAGAGATATGTCCTGTCGGCCTGTCTCTTTCAGTATCAGGCGTATGGCGCCATCCACGCCGCTGATATCTTTATCCCCAACAAATCTCATGTTCGTTACCTTCCCTTATTTCTTAATACAAACATACATACTATCTATACGATTGAGCCACTGCTGGCTCCTGTTGCACTAAGGTACTATTTATTAGCTCTATCATATCCCCCAGGGGGGTCACCCCCCCCGTTCGTCAGCTACTGCGGTTGGGATCAGGATGACAGGTTCCACAAAGCCATCCGGTTACCGGGCTGTACCACCAGTTATCCGACCTGCAGGTATAGCAATGATGATTCGGTTTGTTATTCACATCAGTTGACCGTGTAGTATTTACTGTCACATCCGTCACAAGTGTCACAGGATTATCGAGGTTTTCCTTTGTTTGAGACACTTGTGACACTTGTGACGCTTCTTTCCACACGGTGAATTTTGTTGACTTAATTACTTCGGGTATCTCTAGCTCTTTCTCGCCCTCTTCCGCGAAGTAATAGCGGCTCATTATTTCCTTCCATGTGCGTGAATCAGGTACCACGTAAGCTCTCACCTGTTTCTTGATTTCCTTGCCGTCCTTGTGAACTGTAACCCATCGCTTTTCAATCTGGACTCCCACAGAAATCAGTCCCTGGGTAACCGCCTTCACGGAAGTTTTCAATTGCTGGGAAATCATGCTCGGGGTAACAGCTGCCAGACTCTTCTTCTGAGGGTCAAAATACTCACTGGATTCGATTCCCATCTCCTGATCGCCGGAGGCAAAAGCGGTCAACAAATTGACCAGGGTTCCTTCCCATGACATGCTTCTGACCCGACGGACTTCCTTCTGACGCGACATGAGATAGTCACGAAACATTTCAGAACCGGAAGGCCAGAGCTGAAAGACTATTGATAATGGCATAGCTAATTGCTTCAATCTCGGCTCGATGGGTAGATCGTTAAAGGTCATCAGGTTTTGCGGTTTGATATGGTCGAAATGATGCAGGGCAAACAATGCCATTTCATTTCTAAGGCGCCGAGCCTCGGCATAATATATATCGGGCAAGATAATGGGAATATTCAGGTTGCTCGTTTCATGCAGCGAGACAGAGAGTAATCTAGCTTCGGTGGCGTTATCGTTAAATGGTTGTCTCATTGCCAAAATCTTGGGGCTGAAAGGGTCGAAGAAATCCTGGACTCTGGGGTTTTGCTTATCGGATAGAACGTAGTATTTACCGCGCTCGAAACCCAGGTTCAGGTATTTCACAAACTGGTGTTCTTTATCCCCCGTGGTATCGGCTTCATCCATGATCAAGGTGCCACACCACAGGTTGTTCAACCGAGCGATGCCGCTGAAAGTACTGGCGCCGCTGGCAAAGACCGGATAAAAGCAGAGATCGCCTACCACCTTCTGGACACGGCTTTTCCCTTTGCCGGTGTCAGCTAAGAACCTTAGGTACCCGAGTGTATTGACCTTAGAGTAAAACCAGGTGAACAGGATGTAATATATATTCAGCTCGAGTTCCAAATCAGGGAGGTCCACATAGGTGGCCAGGTGAGTATTTATTTTATCCTTTATTTCATCAGGAGACAGAAGCCGGCACTCCTTAATGCCTTCATCCGGTAGACCAACAATATCCAGAGGCTTGCCTTCAATTTCAGGCAGAGGACGTGGTCTGATGCTCCGGCCATCATGGGCTATTTCGTCTATTACTTTGACCTTGTTTTGCTCATCCAGATAGGCAAAACCGTAATTACAGTCATACCTTTTTACCTCTAAATACAGCCTGTTTTTCAGGCAGAGGAAATTACGCTCCAGGTCTTTGGTCTCTTGGGCCGGCGTGGTTTCCTCGAATGGTACCGCCAGAGCCTTAAGTTGACCTATCGTATGACCGCCGGCCAAAAAGTCGTCGGCTCCGGTTTTCTCCCCATTGTTCCCCGGAGGTAGTAAAACAACAGAAACTATAGCCTTTTTTCTCCTGAGATTTTCGGCCAGCCTCTTAGCCGCCTGGGCTACGCCGGGGTTGGTAGCGTAGTCGGAATCAGGGACTATAAGGACTGGCCGCCCATTGAGGGCAATATGGTCGAAGTCCGGAGACATAGTGACGCCGCCGAATTGATTTTTGGCTTTCCAGTTCCAGATACCGGTAATAGCTATAACACACTCACCCTGAGAAGCCAAGGCATCCGCTTTCTTGAGTCCTTCGGTAACCAGTAAGTCTATTTTTGGATTGGGCAAACCTTCCCGGCAAGAAGGAGGGCAATCTATCCTGTTGGTCGATCCAGCGGGTGTCTCATATTTGATTGGTTTACCGCGGCTATTGAGTCTGGGGCTATCCGGCCGAAACTGGTAAGTCACGATACCATCACCATTGACGCCGTGAAGCGGCATCAGGATTCCCGGTACCCGGCACTGCTGTCTCTTGAACCCAAGAGCCTCCAGTTGCGTCCGGTCTACGATGGTCTGATAACCACGCTGACGTATCAACTCCAATGGGATCGCGGATTGTATCAGGTGGTCGAGATGATGCGGCGATAGCAGTGAACCAACATCTCTTTCGTCTGCGTTTGGCATGGCAACCGCTCTAACATCGACAGGCATCTATTAACCTGCCTTTCCGTCGACTTCTCCGGATATTGCCTCGTTGCACTCAGCGAGCCACCGTTCGAAGGCAACTATTGGGATAAGATAACGGTCACCTACTTTGACACAAGGAATAACGCCTTTCTTGATTTGTCGCCTTACTAGCTGGCTGCATATGCCGAGTTTATCGGCCACCTCGTCGACTGTAAGGACTTTTCTTTCCTTTTCCATTTTTTAAGAAACCTCCAATAATTAGTGCTTGCTTTTATTGATATTTAGGTTATAATATGGTAGTATAATGCAATGGTCAAACAGTGCGAATCACAATAAGCTGTTAGTTTAGCACGTGTGAGTTTACTAAATACGCAGGAGGTATGTGTTATATGCCACAGCTATCTTATAGAGAGGGCCGAACTAAGGTTACTGAGGAAATCAAGAGGACAGTCTCACGGCTAGTAGACCAGGAAAAGGACTGGGAAAACAAAAAGAAACATCCCAGCAGATGGTACCGCTCTGAAACTGCCAGGATATTAGGATTGGATGAAAACAGTAATCCCTCGTTGCGTAGCTATGAAGAACTTGTCAGAGAAATAAGGAACAATGCCCGGGTTCAAAATCCTGCTGATAAACCCTGGAATACAGCGTTACTGAATAGTGAAATGCTGGACTCGGATTTAATACCCTGGATTATTAATGTGCAATACCATCTAAAGAAGTATCTATCAAAGCCTCTGACTATCCGTGAAGTAAAATGGTTTACCCGGCTTTTTGGATTCAGGACATATTTCAAGCCTTTGCCAGAAATAGAGAATGATTCGGACCTCAGATCGCTTTTCATATCCAATGTGCTGGCTACCTGGGCTCAGATTTATGCTGAAAGAGAAAAGGTTGACGATATTGCCGGGATACAGGAGCCGGATTACTCAGATTTGGACATCGCCATTGTGGACAATGATTTTTCTGCGATACGAGAATATTCCGATGAAAAATTAAGTGATCAAATTCACGGTCTAAGAGGAAACCAACGCGAGCTAACCGAAAACCAGTGGGCAAGAATCCAGGAGGGATGGACGTTACCTTCGGTAAAGCATAATATCTTGATCCTGGAATCAAGAATTCTAAACCATTCCCTGGGTGACCCGGACATGTCACCTCAATACCTTAGGGCATACCACAACATGCTGTTCCAGCATGATCACAATCGTGATGAAGAGGGATGGGGAGCTACTTATCAACAAAAGATCGATGCTTTTATGAGTATTCGAAATAAAGTAGTAGAAATACCAGAAAGTGACATCAAGTTAATCAACTCTGTGTTTCCAGAATTTGAATTGTGGTGGGAAAAATTATGGGGCAGCAAAAAGGGAATGAAATCAGCCCAGAAAAAGGAGGGGAGTTAGAATGAGAGGCTCTATAATCAAGCGCGGAGACTCATATCGCATCAGGGTTTCTATGGGCAAAGACGCAGCTACTGGTAGATACACTTCATACTTTGAGACCTTTAGAGGCGACAAGACCGAGGCTGACAAAAGACTCCGGGAACTATTGACCCAACTTGATAAAGGAATATTTGTAAAACCTGGTAATACTACACTAGGTGAATATCTGAAGTCGTGGTTGATGGATTATTGCCGTCCGAACCTATCTCAGAGAACCCAGGAGTTGTACTCATATATCTGCCAAAAGCACATATTACCTACTCTGGGAAGTGTGCCTCTTACAGGTTTAAGGCCACAACAATTACAGCGTTTATACGCCGAGAAGATAGGATCTGGTCTAAGTAATCGAACTGTCCAGCTCATCCACGTTACGCTTCATAAAGCCTTGAAAAACGCGGTAAGGGCCGGCCTACTGGTCAGGAATATCACCGAGTCTGTCGATACCCCTAAGATACAACGCCGTGAAATGCATGTTATGTCTGAAACAGATTTACACTTATTCCTTGAGTACGCTAAAGATAGCCCTTATTACACCTTGTTCTATACTGGCCTCTTTACCGGCATGAGGCGAGCCGAGTTACTAGCCCTTAGATGGTCTGACATTGACCTGGAGCTATGCCAGCTATCCGTTACTCGAAGTATGCAGTATATCTATGGGGAAGATAAGAAGAATCGAATCAGTTTCAAGGAGCCTAAGACAACCAAGAGCAGACGATTAATCGCGCTGTCGCCAAGTACTGTTCTCACGCTGAGAGAGCATAAGGCTAAACAAACTGAATTGAGACAGTCTTTAGGTTATGCCCCACCATTAGATAATGACCTGGTTTTCAGCCACTACGATGGTTCACCATTATTGCCGAATAGTGTCACTCATGCGTGGATAAAGCTAGCAAGACGCTGTGGTTTGCACGGCATACGCCTGCACGATGCGCGACATACTCACGCCTCACTATTACTGAAACAGGGCGTTCACCCCAAGATTGTTCAGGAAAGGCTTGGCCATGGTTCTATTCAGATAACCCTTGATACATACAGCCATGTAGCCCCAGGACTACAGCAGGCAGCTGCTAAGAAGTTCGATGATATTGTCTTACCAAAGCAGATGGACACGGTCAGCCATGATTCCTAATCCAAAATCAATTTGTGCCAAATTTGTGCCATTTATAAAAAAGCCCTTATGCATCAATTAACATAAGGGCTTTTTTAGCTTCAGAAAATGGTGGGCGGTAGAGGACTCGAACCTCTGACCCCCTGCGTGTAAAGCAGGTGCTCTAACCAACTGAGCTAACCGCCCTTTATATACCCAAAAAGTTAAAGACTTTTCGGGTGCCCGCTTTAATATGG
>Ga0315543_1003525_pt1 | contig 13969 bp, 16 predicted proteins | sample SalMarSW160210MG_2_FD_203098 | JGI IMG/M metagenome (GOLD analysis project Ga0315543, IMG submission 203098) | Salt marsh sediment microbial communities from the Plum Island Ecosystem LTER, Massachusetts, United States - Salt Marsh Sediment SW1601-210 ...
CCTTATGTTATTCCCCACCCCGTTTTATATCTTTTCCCACCCACCGCCCCGCTTTCAGCGTTTGTTTTTCTTCCCATACCCGCCCGCCCAAAAGGCTTTGCCTCTTAGACTCTCTCACCCCACCCCCAGAGGAGAGGGTAGCCCCCTTTTTGGGGAACCCCACCCCCCTTTAGAGTGGTGTTCCTCTCCCCCCAAAGGAGAGTGAGAGAGGTTCTAACCTCTCTAGGGTGGGAGGGTGGGAAGCAAAACCAACTTTAAAAACCAGCCAGTCTCCCCCTTTTGGACTTCTTAGCTATTATATCCTATCATCTACACCTCCACCACTCCCCGGTCGGTGAGGCGTATCTCGGGGATTACCGGCAGCGCTAGAAAAGAAAGGGTGGCGAAAGGCGAATCCAGCTTTGTTCCCAGTCCGGCTGCAATATTTTCCAGCTTTTCCAGTTGGCTGCCCACCGTCTCCAGGGGCAGGTCGGATAAAAGTCCGGCCACCGGCAGTGCCAGGCTGGCCAGAGCTTTGCCCCCCGCCACCGCCACCAACCCGCCCTTTAGCCGTTCAATTTCCTTAATAGCGGTGATTATATCCTCATCGCTGGCGCCGACGGCGATGATATTGTGAGAATCGTGGGCTATTGAGGAAGCCAGCGCCCCTTTTTTCAAGCCGAAGCCGCCCACCAGCCCCACCCCGATATTGCCGGTGGCCTTGTGCCTCTCCACCACCACCAGCTTCAGGATGTCCCTCTCCGGGTCGGGTACAGCCCTGATTTTGGCCATCTTTTTCCGGGTGATTATCTGGCCGGGGACGACCCCGATAACCGGCTCGGCTTCCCCGGAAGCCGTGTATTTCAGCGCCTCTATGCTGAAGGGCTTTATCCTGACGGTATCTCTAAGCCCCCTGCCGGTTTTAGGTATGGGGAACAGTGGTTTGCCTTCTCTGGCCGCCAGTTTGCCCCGGTAGAAGACCCGCTCAATCTTTAGCCTGGGTAAATCATTTAGCACTATTAAATTAGCCATATAGCCGGGGGCTATTGCTCCCAGCCCCGCCCGCCGGAAGTACTCGGCGGGATTAATGGTGGCCAGCTGGATGGCCCGCACCGGGTCGAGCCCCAGCCGGATGGCCTTGCGCACCACCCCGTCGATGTCGCCGTCTTTTAGCAGGTCAAGGCAGCTGCGGTCGTCAACAACAAACATACACCTTTGAAACGTCTTATCGGTGACCAGGGGCAGCAGGGCTTCCAGGTTTTTCTCCGAAGAGCCTTCACGGAGCATCAGCCACATGCCCCTCCTCAGCTTCTCTCTGGCTTCATTCAGGGAGACCGACTCGTGGTCGGAATAGATACCGGCGGCGATGTAGGCGCTTAAGGCTTTACCCCCCAGTCCGGGGGCGTGCCCGTCGATAATCTTCCCTTGAGCCAGGCGAATTTTCTTGAGTACCGCCTTATCCCCTCCGATGACGCCGGGGAAGTTCATTACCTCCCCCAGCCCCAGGCACTCCTTCCAGCTTAAGATTTTGCGGATTTCCTCGGGGCCGAGGTTTGCCCCCGAAGTCTCCCGGTCAGTGGCGGGAACGCAGGAGGGGGCCATCAGAAAGAGGTCGATTGGCAGGCGGCGGGCGCGGTTCAATATATACCTTATCCCCTCCAGGCCGGATACGTTGGCTATCTCATGGAGGTCGGTGACCAGAGCGGTAGTTCCGTGGGGTAATACGGCACGGGCGTACTGGGCGATATCCAGCATGGAGCTTTCGGGGTGGATGTGGCCGTTGATGAGGCCGGGGGCGATGTATCTGCCCCCCATATCCACCACCTCTTTAGCTTTGCGGTAGTCCCCCACCCCGGCAATCTTTTCCCCGCAGATGGCAATATTACTCGGCTCAATCTGGCCGGTAAAGACATTGATTACTCTGGCGTTGGCCAGGAGCAGGTCGGCGGGAAGCTCCCCCTTGGCTACTGACATTAAGCGATTGTTTATTGACCCCACCCCCCCCCATTTTAAAGTTTTGTCTTGTTTCCCATACCCACCCGCCCAAAAGGCTTCGCCTCTTAGACTCTCTTTACCCCACCCCCCGTTAAGTGGTAACGACATCCCCTTTTCCCCACCCCTCGAACGAGAAGTAGATTCCCAACCCCTAGTCAGGGAATTTTAAAGGCACAGCCTTTGAGGGTGGGAGGGTGGGAAGTAGAACCAACGCTAAAAACCAGCTAATCCCCCATTCTCTACTGCCCCAGGGCATATATATCGGGGAGGTTGCGGTACTTTTCATCCCAGTCAATGCCGTAGCCGACGATAAACTTATCGGGGACGGTTAAGCCCCGGTAATCGATATTAACCAGGACCCGGCGCCTGTCTGCCTTATCGGTCAGGCTGCAGAGCTTCAGCGAGGCCGGCTTTTTCCGCCCCAGGTAGTCCAGCAGAAAGGCGGCGGTAAGGCCGGTATCTATGATGTCCTCGATGACCAGCAGGTGCCGGCCCTTGATGTGGGACGGGGCCCCCGGCGCCATCTTCACCGCTCCCAAGCTCTCGGTGCCTTTTCCGTAGCTGGAAAGCCGTATAAACTCTATTTCCAGTGGGAAGTCAAGCTGGCGGACAAGGTCGGCCAGGAAGACAAAGGAGCCTTTGAGGACGGCTATCAGCAGGGGGTTTTTATCCCGGTAGTCACGGTTGATTTCAGCCGCCAGTCGGATGACGGCGGCGGCTATTTCGTCTTTAGCAAAAAGCAGGCTGAGTTTAGGTTCCATAGCTAACTGGGATTATAAACCCTGCCTCAACTCCTGTCCAACTATATTTTAGCCCTCACCCTTTTATATCTTTACCCGCCCTCCACCCTTATGTGGAAGGGTTACGCCCCACCCCGTAGGGCATGGGAACTAAACCCGCCGCCCTTAAGGTAGGGCTAAAGCCCTTTTTGCCCCACCCCTCTGTTCAGGGAATTTTAGAGGCACGGCCTTTGAGGGTGGGAGGGTGGGAAGAAAAGCACGCTATAAAAACGGGGGAACCCCATTTTCCCGCCTGCCGTTCTTAAGAAAACTAGCCTTATCGCCCGGCGATGATTTTGCTTAAGCGGTCGGGGTTTATCTTTCTCACCTTGACCTGTGGTAGCAGTGCTTCCACGTCGGCCCTGCGGGCCAGTTCCGTGCCGGGGGTTAGCGCGGCGGCTGTTCCCAGGGCCACCGCCAGCCGGCAGGCTTTAGATAGAGATTCTTCGTTAGCCAGTTTCAGGGCGAGGCCGGCGATAGTGCAGTCGCCGGCGCCCACGGCGCTTTTCACCTTTACCGCAGGTGGTATTGCCGCCAGCACCTCATTACTGGTGGTGGCGATGATGCCATCTTCACCCCTGGAGATAACGGCTATCTCCACTCCCATTTCAACTATATCCAGCGCCCCCTTGATGATGGCGTCTTCGGTGGGGAGCTCCCGCCCCAGCAGTTCCTCTGCTTCCCGGACGTTGGGCTTGACCAGGTAGGGCTTGGCTTTTATGCCCTCGGCCAGCCAGTGGGCATCCGAGTCCAGGATGGTTCTCACCCCGAAGGTTTTAGCTTCCATAATTATAGAGTAGTAAACATCGTTGGGGACGCCGGGGGGCAGGCTGCCGCCGGTCACGATTAAATCGGGACTGGGGCGCATCCGCAGCATCTTCCGCTGGAACCTTTCAAACTCGGCCTTGGTGATATGGGGACCGGGGGCGTCAATCCTGGTCTGCCGCCCGGTTTTACTGTCGGTGATGATAAAATTGGTTCTTGTCTCCCGCTGGACAGGAGTAAAGCTAAAGGGCACCTCTTCTTCGTCGAGCAGTATCTCCACCGCCCGTCCCACCGGGCCGCCGATGAACCCGTAGGCCACCGTTCTGCCCCCCATCTCGTGGATAGCCCGCGATACATCTATCCCCTTACCGCCGGCGTAGCGGTGCAACCTTGACCAGCGGTTAGTCCCGTCCATCACCAGCCCGTCAACAGTGATGTGCTGGTCGAGGCTGGGGTTGAGGGTTATGGTGGCAATCAGAGCATCTTTCATTTCAGTACTCCCGGTACCATCCTTCGGCAGTGGGGGCCAGCTTGTCGCTGGTCAGTCCCAGCTTTTTATACCAGGGGGTGGCGTATTTGGCGGCAATCTCATTTAATTTTTTCAATCTGTCTGCCCCCACCGTGGCCAGAAACTTTATTCTTTCTTTGGCTTTATCAATATGCATTGCCTCCTGCCAGATAGCCCTACCCGCCAGAAAGCCGGAGGCTCCGCCCCGGCAGGCGATTTCCACCTGCTGGCAGAAAGTATCGAAGTCCACCCCGGCGCTCAAGACAACCCAGGGTACGGTTGAGGCTTCATCCAGCTGGCGGCAGAGGTCGGTAAGTTTTGTTTTGTCCTTCTCGTAGCGCAGGTCGGTGGGGAACTCGGATTTGAGCACATCTATGGGCAGGTTGGTGATGTGCCGGGCGGTTTTAATCACCAGCTGCTCTTTTACCTTAGCGAAGTGGGCCGGGTTTCTGGCCTCCTCGCCGATGGGATAGCTCAGCGGCTCTACTACAAAGGGGAGGTCATATTGTTGGCATTCCAGGCCAATCATCTCGACCATGTCCATCAGTTTGTTGGCCAGCTCGATTAAGTCGGGGCGGTAATAGACCAGGAGCTTGGCCGCCGAAGCGCCCATGCGTTTAATCTTGGCCACGTTCCAGTCCTCCAGCAGTTGGGTAAGGCGCTGTTGGCTCGGCCCCTCGTAGCCCGAGGCTTCGATGCTGACCATAAGCCCGGTGCTCTTGGGTAAGACGCCGCGGGAGATGCACTGGGCGGCGCCGAACACCGGGTCGAGCAGCACGGCGCTGGCGTAGGGGGCGAGTTGAGAGCACAGCTCCAGCTTGCGCTCGACCATTTCCCCGTAGTCAAGCTCTGTCCCCTCCCCCATTATATGCTGCAGTGAGCCGCGGTGGTCCATGGCGCACATGGTAAAGATGCCGTCGGCAGTAGCGAGCTGCTGCAGGCCTCTTAATTTGCCTATACTTAGTGTTTTCATATTATTGTCTGGTTATTATGGAATAAAAGGCTGGTTTAATCAAGACATGGTATAATCTGGTAAACGCATTATTGGAGTTAAGATATTGCCCTGGTTCTACTATATAGCCAGAGGCCTGCTCATCGGTCTGTTCAAGTTGCTCACCTGCTGGCAAGTCAAAGGCAGAGAGAATGTCCCAAAAGAGGGGCCGGTGCTGGTGGTGGCCAACCACCTCAACCTGGCCGACCCGCCCCTGCTCGGGGTCAGCCTGGACCGGAAAGTCATCTTCATGGCCAAGGAGGAGCTCTTCCGCTCTTCTATCGGCGCCTATTTCGTCAGCGGCCTGGGCTCTTTTCCGGTGCACCGGGGCAGGCTGGATAGGCAGGCGCTACGCCGGTCACAGCAGGTACTGGCCGATAATCTGGCGCTGGCTATGTTCCCGGAGGCGACCAGGAGCCGTAACGCCAGGCTTAAGAAGGCCATGCCCGGCTCGGCTTTAATCGCCTGCCGGAGCGGTGTGCCCATTCTGCCGGTGGGCATTACCGGCACCGAGCAGATTAAGGGCAGTGGCTGGTTCTTTCGCCGCCCCCGCCTGACCATTAATATCGGCCGGCCCTTTTCCCTGCCGCCGGTGGACGGCAAATTGACCCGGGAAAAGCTGGTTGAGTACACCGATTTAATCATGCAGCGCATAGCCGAGCTGCTGCCCCCGCAGTACCGGGGAGTTTATGCCGGGAAGATAAAGCGATGAAGATTGAAAAGACCGGGGAAATAGGTTTCTGCTTCGGGGTCAATCGGGCCATAGACATGCTGGAAAAGGTGGTCGCCGAACGCGGTGGGGTGGAGACGCTGGGGGCGGTGGTGCACAACCAGCAGGTTTTGCAGCGGCTGGCCGGAATCGGCGTAAGGGTGGCTAAAAGCGTTGACGATATCAAGGGTGACACAGTGGCCATCAGCTCTCACGGGGTAACGCCGGAGGTAGGGGAGCAGCTTAAGGCGCGGCATATCGGCATCGTTGATACCACCTGCCCCTTCGTCAACCGCCTCCAGAACGCCGCCCGCAGGCTGGCGGAGAGCGGTTTCTTTATCGTTATCTACGGTTACGCCGACCATACCGAGGTCAAGGGCGTCCTGGGTTGGGCCGAGGGCAAAGGCCTGGCCACCCTGGACGAAAAGGATATCTTTAAGTTAGACCCCCTGCCCCGCCGCCTGGGGGTGCTCTCCCAGACCACCCAGATACCGGCCCATTTCGTCGAATTTGTTAAAAAGCTCATTGACGGCGCTTTCGTCCGGGACTCGGAAATACGCGTCATTGATACCATATGCCATGACATTAGAAAACGGCAGGCTCAGGCGCTGGAGCTGGCGGGCAGGGTGGAGCTGATGCTGGTTATCGGGGGCAGGGGCAGTGCCAACACCAATCGCCTCGCCGAGCTATGTTCGGCAATTACCGAGACGCACCTTATCGAAACGGCGGCGGATATAGACCCCGCCTGGTTTGCCGGTAAGCAGGCTATAGGGGTGACTTCGGGGGCCTCCACCGCTCAAACGACCATAGATGAAGTACTGGCCAGACTAAAAGAGATGGCTTAGCTGGGCCTGGGCTTTGTTTTCCCTACGTGGGACTTGATGAAGCAGACTAGGCTGCCGATAACGCCCATCACGAAGGCGAGCGGTGCCAGGTAGAAGGCCGTGTAGTAGATGACCCCCGCTGCATAGTTGCCGACGCTGGTTTCTGTGTCCAGTAGACCAGAGAAGGCGATGCCTAAGCAAAGCCCGAAGACCCCAACGGCTATCCCCGCCGCCCACAAGAACTTCCTCATTATCTTCCCCTATTTAGGGTTTTACCACAGACGGTCGGTTAAAGCAAGATTACAGGCCCATTTCCTTGGCCACTACCTCCCGGTGGAAACCGGCGTCGCCGAAGCTCACCTCAGCCGCCTTAGCCCGCCGCGTGTAGTACTGCAGATCGTGGTCTATGGTCACGCCGATAGCCCCGTGAATCTGGTGAGCCAGGGCCATAACCCGCTGGCAGGCCTCTCCGGCCCAGGCCTTGGCGATGGCCACCTCCTGGGTGCAGGGCAGCCCCTCGCTGAACATCCAGGCCGCCTGGTAGGCGGAAAGCTTTGTGCTGTCGACATCGGTAGCCATGTCGGCGCAGTAGTGCTGAATAACCTGGAAGCTGCCGATGGGACGCCCGTACTGCTTCCTGTCCTTGGCGTACTCAACGGTCATGTCCAGCGCCTGCTGGATGCAGCCGGTCATCTCACAGCACTTGCCTACCGCCGCCCGCTGGATTATCTTCTCTATTTCAGGCCAGCCCTGGTCCGGTTTGCCCAGGACATTATCTTTAGCCACTTTTACCTTGTCGAAGACCACCTCGCACAGCTTGTCGTTGGCGATTGTCTTTAATACGGTGGTGGTTATCCCCGGGCTCTTGGCGTCTACTATAAATAAGGTAATCCCCTTGTCCGTCCTGGCCGCCACCAGCATGTAGTCGGCCACGTTGGCGTCGGGGACGAAGAGCTTGGTGCCGCTTATAATATAATTATCGCCCTCGGCGGCGGCTTTAGTCTCGATGCCGCTTTCCTGGTAGCTGGCGCTGGGCTCGGTCAGGGCCAGGGTAAAGATGGCCTCGCCGCTGGAAATCTTAGGCAGGTATTCATCTTTCTGCTCATCAGTGCCGATATCCAGAATGGTAAAGCCGCTCAGGACCACGCTGGAAAAATAAGGTCCCGGCAGGCAGGCCCGGCCCATTTCCTCCAGCAGCATGGCCAGGTCCAGGAAGCTCATATCGCTGCCGCCGTACTTTTCGGGGAAGCCCAGCCCCATCCAGCCCAGCCCGGCCATCTCTTTCCACAATTCTGGTGAGTAGCCCTCCTCGCTTTCTTCCATCTCTTTAACCGTTGCCTTGGGCAGCTTATCGGCCAGAAAATCGCGGGCCATCGTTTTTAACATTTCCTGTTCTTCGGAGAGAGCTAAATTCATCATTGCCTCCTATCTCAATCTTACGGTTAATTTATTGGTTGGGTAGCTCCAGCTTTCTTCCCGCCATGATATTCTTGAGGACTTCCGAGCTGCCGGCCTGCAGGCTGTAGCCCTTGGATGACAGGTAGGAATGATAGGCCATGCCGTGCATCGGCACATATTTTGATTCCGGCGAAAGCTGTCCGTAAAGCCCCAGGATTTCTATTGCCGTGCCAGCCAGGCGCTGTTCGAAGGCGGTGCCGTAGACCTTGGACATCGATGATTCCCAGTTGGGGGCGCGGCCCTCGTCCATAACCATAGCCACGCGGTACATGTGCATCCGCCCGATTTCCAGCCCAATCTTTAGCTGGGCCAGCTTTGAGCGTACCAGCGGGTCCTGGGACAGCGGCCTGCCGTTCTGCTTGGTCTCTTTGGAGTATTTGATAACGGCTTCGAAGAGGGGATAGTTGGCCATCAGCCGCTCCATGCCGCTCCGCTCGTAGTCAAGCTGGTTCAAAATCTGGTAAAAGCCCTTGTTCTGCACACCGATGAGGCAGGTCTTGGGGATGCGCACGTTCTCGAAGAAGACCTCGTTAAAGTGCACCCCGCCGGTAATATCATGGATGGGGGCAACGCTCACCCCAGGCAAATCGGTGCTGAAGAAGAACTCGCTGATGCCCTTGTGCTTGGGGGCATCGGGGTCGGTGCGGGCCACCAGGTAAATCCAGTTCATGTTGCTGCCGCCGCTGGTCCAGGTCTTCTGCCCGTCAATAATAAAGTCGTCGCCGTCCTCGGTAGCCTTGGTCTTAAGCGAGGCCAGGTCGCTGCCGGCGTCGGGCTCACTCATACCCAGCCCCACATAGGCTTCGCCCTTTAAAATCATGGGCAGCAGCTCTTTCTTCTGCTGGTCAGTGCCGTAGTGGACGACGGCGCCGCCAATCTGGCGGTCGGCGAACCAGTGGCAGGCGGCCGGCGCGCCGTAGCGCAGCATCTCCTCGGTCAGGATAAGCCGGTCTATGTAGGAGCGCCCCTGCCCGCCGTACTCTTTGGGCCAGGTTAAGCCAATCCAGCCCTTCTGGGACACCCGCCTGGTAAACTCCGGGTTGTGCCCCATTATCCAGGCGTCGCAGGTCGGCTCCCATAACCCCTGCTTTATCTCTCCCTCCAGGAAGTCGCGAACTTCCTGCCGGAATTTATCCTGCTCCTCGCTCAGTCTAAAATCCATGCTTTTCTCTCCTTATCACAGTCAAAGTACTGCTTTATACTTTAATAATCTAATCTAGGTTTTGCCCCGGTTTCAGGCGGTCTTTATCGCCAGGCAGGTCACGGTACGGGAAATGCCGGCGATGGGGTGGATTTTGCTGGTGACCAGGTCGCCGATATCATTCAGATTCTCCTGCTCGATGACGGCGATGATATCATAGGGCCCGGTGACGATATCAACCGATTTCACTCCCTTTAGTTTTTTCAGGGCGGCGGCTACTTCCTTGTTTCGGCCCACCGCTGTCTCGATAAGGACAAATGCCTTGGCTAACATTGGGTTCACCTCCCTATAATCAGCTATTAACCGGCGGCTATTCAGTTTAGCATATTTTGGCAGTGTATGGCTAAAGTACTGGAAAACCGGCCCGCCGGCAGTTAAATGGTGTCCTGAAAAATTGTAATAATGCTTCGGCGCAATGTCAAGGTTAGCCCGCCTTGACAGTAGGTGTCCGGCTTGGCTTATAATGGACTAATTCTTTGTTGAACCGGCGGATTGAATTCTACTCAGGAGGAGCGCTTTGGACTATTTCTTAACTGAGCAGCAAAAGGAAATCAAAAATCTAACCCGGACAATTGCCGAAGAACAGGTATTGCCGGTGCGGGCTGAGCTTGATGAAAAGGAAGAGTTCCCCTCGGAGATAATGAAAATACTGGCTGACGCCGGCCTGTTCGGCGTCTATATTCCCGAAGAGTACGGGGGGCTGGGGGGCGGTCTCCTCGACCTCTGCCTGGTGGTGGAGGAATTAAGCCGGGTGTGCAGCGGCATCGCCGTCAGCTATGCCGCCAGCGGCCTGGGATCATTCACCCTGCTGGAGTACGGCACCGACGAGCAGAAGCGCAAATACCTGCCCGATATCGCCAGCGGCCGGAAGATGGCCGCCTTCGGCCTGACCGAGGCCGAAGCCGGCAGCGACGCCGGTAGAATCCAGACCACCGCCCAGCGCACCGATAAGGGCTATATCCTTAACGGCACCAAGCAGTTCATAACCAATGGAGGTGATGCCGAGGTATACACCGTTATCGCCTTAACCGATAAGACTAGAGGCCCCCGCGGCGCCAGCGCCTTTATAGTGGAAAAAGATACTCCTGGCTTTACCTTCGGCCGTAAGGAGAAGAAGCTGGGCATCCGCGCCTCCTCGACCAGAGAGCTGGTCTTTGAGGACTGCCTCATCCCCGCCGAGAATATCATCGGCAGGGAGGGGATAGGTTTTATCCTGACCATGAAGCTTTTAGACCGCTCCCGCCCCGGTTTGGGCGCCCAGGCGCTGGGGCTGGCGCAGGGGGCTCTGGAGGCGGCCATCGACTACGCCAAGAAGCGCATCCAGTTCGACCACCCCATTTACGCCCAGCAGGCGGTGCAGCAGCTGCTGGCGGAGATGGCCATGAGGGTGGAGGCGGCGCGGGCGTTGGTCTATTCCACCGCCCGGATGGTGGATAACGGGGTTAAGGATTTCACCAAAGAGTCGGCGATGTGCAAGGTCTTCGCCTCGGACACGGCCATGAAGGTCACCACCGACGCCATGCAGATTTTCGGCGGCGTTGGCTACATGCGTGATTATCCCATCGAAAAGATGTTCCGCGACGCCAAGATTACCCAGATATACGAGGGCTCCAACCAGGTCTTGAGGAACGAGATTGCCTTTAAGCTGAGGAAGCTTAAGGTGCTGGGCGGCTAGTGCTTCAGCTTGACAGCAGGCGTTACCCTCGGCTTATAATAATATGATTTGTTTCCGGAGGGGAGGTGGCAGGCGATGCAGATAAATGTAGCCCAATTACTCCGGGCGTCCATAGGCTCGGTAAAAGATTGCGAAATAGAACAGGTTATCGATATCACCGGTGACGGCGTTGACAGCCCGGTGCAGGGTAAGGCCAGGCTGATGCGCACCAACCGGAGCATACTGGCCAAGGGAGAGCTGGCTACCGGGGTTGAGCTTACCTGCAGCCGCTGCCTGGGCTCGTTCAAGTGCCCGCTCAAGATTAACCTTGAGGAGGAGTACTACCCCACCGCCGACGTGGATACCGGGGCGCCTCTGGCCGCCCCCGATGAGCCGGGCTCCTTCACCATTGATGAAAATCATATCCTTGACCTGACCGAAGCGGTGCGCCAGTACGTCCTGCTGGCTATTCCCATGAAGCCGCTCTGTAAGGAAAATTGCGCCGGGCTGTGTCCCTTTTGCGGTCAAAATCTCAACCGGGGGCCCTGCGGCTGCCCGGTTAAGTCAGCCGACCCGCGCTGGGCGGAACTGAGCAAACTTAAAAAAGAGAAAGGAAAGTAATAATATGGGGGCTTTACCGAAACGAAAATACGCCAAGGCGAGGCAGGGTAAGCGCCGGGCTCATCTCGGCATGGTCATACCCTCCCTGGACCTGTGTCCTCAGTGTCATAGTCCCAAGCTGTCCCACCATGCCTGTCCTACCTGCGGCAGCTATGCCGGCAGAGAGGTCATTGAAGTCAAAGGCCCCAAGAAGCCGGCGGCATAACCGGGGGGAATGATTTGCCAGAAACGATGAAAACCGCCCACGTCTTCCCCGGGCAGGGTTCCCAGTCGGTAGGTATGGGTCTTGACCTGTACCGGAATTATGATGCCGCCAAAGCCGTCTTTGAGCAGGCCGATAAAGCCGTGGGCTTTAGCCTGTCTAAACTGTGCTTTGAGGGTCCCGAGGATGAGCTTGTCCAGACGGTCAATGCCCAGCCGGCGATAGTCACCGTCAGCTTTGCCTGTTTTGAAGCCGTCCGCAGCCTTAATGGGGGATTACCCCCGGCTGCCTTTGTCGCCGGCCACAGCCTGGGCGAGTACACGGCGCTGGCGGCGGCGGGGGCGCTCGATTTCGCCACCGCCGTCTATCTGGCACGGGAAAGGGGACGGCTGATGCATGAAGCGGGCCAGGTAACCCCCGGCGGCATGGCGGCCATAATCGGCCTTGACGAATCACCCCTGGCCGAGGTCTGCCGGCAGACTGATACCCGTATTGCCAATATCAACTGCCCCGGCCAGATAGTAATCAGCGGCGCCAAAGACAAGCTGGCTAAAGCTATGGAGATGGTCAAGGAAAAAGGGGCGCACCGCGCCATCCCGCTGCAGGTAAGCGGCGCCTTTCACACCCCGCTGATGCAGCCGGCGGTTGACGGCATGGCCGAGATTATGGCCACCCTTAAATTTAATAACCCAACCGTGCCCATTATCGGCAATACCACGGCTAAGCCGCTGGCCACCGCCGGCGAGGTCAAAGAGGAGTTGCTGGCTCAGCTGTGCAACTGCGTACAGTGGCAGCGCTCGGTGGAATATATGGTAAATAACGGCGTGTCTAATTTCATTGAAATCGGGCCGGGCCGGGTGCTGGCCGGCCTTATCAAGCGGATAGACAGGAATGTTAAAATTAAAAATATCGGCAACGCCGAGGCGGTTAAAAATATAGCTTAAGGACAGAATAATGAATCTCTCTGATAGAGTAGCCATAGTCACCGGCGCTGGCCGGGGCATCGGGCGGGCCATCGCCCTCAAACTGGCCGGGGCCGGGGCGACGGTGGTGTTATCAGATATCCTGGAGAAAGAGGCCGGGGCGGTAGCCGGAGAAATTAAAGCTGCCGGCGGCAAGAGCCTGGCGATGCTGGCCGATGTCAGCCAGGCGGCGGATGTCGCCCGGCTGGTGGAAGAGACACTGGCCGCCTACGGCAAGATTGATATTTTAGTTAATAACGCCGGCATCGCCCGCGACCGGCTCCTACTGCGGATGTCGGAGGAGGACTGGGATAAGGTTCTGGACGTGGACTTAAAGAGCGTCTACCTCTGTACCAGGGCCGTTTTGCGGTATATGCTTAAACAGCGCTGGGGCCGGGTAATCAGCCTTTCCAGTATTGCCGGGCTTGTCGGCAACCCGGGGCAGGCCAACTACTCCGCCGCCAAGGCCGGCGTTATCGGCTTTACCCGGACGGTGGCCAGGGAGGTCGGCTCTCACGGCGTCACCGTCAACGCCATCGCCCCCGGCTTTATTGATACCGATATGACCAGGCAGATGGAAGAGGAACGGCGGCAGGAGATTAAAAAGCATATCCCGCTGGGCCGCGCCGGCACTCCCCATGATGTGGCCGAGGCGGTCGCATTTCTGGCTTCCGAGGAGGCGGGCTATATTACCGGGCAGGTCTTAAGCGTGGACGGGGGCATTTAGGCTCCCGGTTGCATGACGTTTACAAAATACATGATAATAGGTTTGGTGGCTTAAAGCGATGGGAGTAAGGCGCAGGGCCAGGGCGGTAGCTTTACAGGTACTATACGAGTTCGACTCGGTCGGGCATGATGTGGAAATGGCACTAACGCATCTTCTGGCCGAAAGCGGGCTTGTGGGAGAGGACGCTGACTTTGCCCGGGGGCTGGTCGGCGGCGTTATCCGAAACAAAGAGCAGATAGATAAGCATATCAGCAAGTTTGCCCCGGCCTGGCCGCTGGAGCAGATACCCGTTGTTGACCGGAATATCTTAAGACTTGCAATATTTGAGATTTTACTTGATAATAATGTCCCAGTGAAGGTCGCCATCAATGAGGCGGTCGAGTTAGCCAAGAAATTTGGCAGCGATAGTTCGTCAAGGTTCGTTAACGGAGTGTTAGGCTCGGTTAGCGCACTTGCCGCTAGAAAATAGGGAGGTAAGAGATGCCCACAGTCTTTGATAGGATAAAGAAGATAGTTGTTGAGCAATTAGGCGTTGAGGAAACCGAGGTCGTGCCTTCGGCCAGTTTTGTTGACGATTTGGGCGCCGATTCACTG
>Ga0315543_1003527_pt1 | contig 13967 bp, 9 predicted proteins | sample SalMarSW160210MG_2_FD_203098 | JGI IMG/M metagenome (GOLD analysis project Ga0315543, IMG submission 203098) | Salt marsh sediment microbial communities from the Plum Island Ecosystem LTER, Massachusetts, United States - Salt Marsh Sediment SW1601-210 ...
GTGTTGGATCTCCGGCTCGGCCAGGAGCTGCTCCAATTGGTTCGTGCTGGCCGCATCCGGCGCGGCCATGCCGGACCAGGTGGTGTAGAAGAGACACTGCTCGGGCGCCACGCGGGCCATCATCGGATCTTCCGGCGCCGGCGGCACTCCCAACGGAAGCCCTCCGCCCATCATCCCCCACAGTACGACCAGTTCCATGATTCCGGGAACGACTACCATTGAATGCATCGTGTTTGTCCTCCTTCTCGAAACGCTTCAGATGGTTTGCTTTTGGGTCAGGACGGGTGAGAGCCTGCTGCCCACGCCCGCCGGCTTCTCGTCTTTGCATGGTTCGCCGTCGATAGTCAAGTATTGACTATCTGTCGCCCGGGAACGTTCCATTTATACCAATGTTGCGTCCATCCGGCGACAAACGACGGGCAAGAAGACGGAGAAACGGCCCTGGCGGGGGGCATCCCAACAGTGACGCGGTGAAAAAGCGTCAGGGTGGCTGGGGCATAGCGCAGCGGTGCCCCAGAGGGCCAAAAACTGGGGCTTCGCTTCGCTCCAGCTCCAGCCACCCGATGCCGCCAATCATTCTTGAGATGGGTTCTAGCCAAACGCACGCTGGCCGAACGACTGGACTTCCAGCCGAAAGAGCCGGTCGATCAGCTCGCGGGGCGTCTGCGGCCGACGCAACGGCTCTTTCGAGACCATCTGGTGGACGAGTCGAACCACGCCGCTGGGAAGACCGGGAACCAATCGCCGCAGATTGGGCATCGGGGCCTCTCGGTGCTGGCGGACAATGGCCGCCAGCGACCGGCCTGAAAACGGCAACCGGCCGGTAAGCATCTCGAACAACACCGCGCCGAGACTGTAGATGTCGCTGCGGATGTCCGAGGCGAGCGTCGAGGTGATTGTCTCGGGCGCCAGGTAGTGGCACGTGCCGGCCACGCAGTGATCCAACACCGAGTCGCTCTCGTCCGCACGCCGTGCAAGCCCCAAATCCAAAACCGTCACGTGACCCTCCGACGAGACGAACAGATTGCTCGGCTTCAGATCGCCATGACGCCAACCGGCCGCGGCCAGTGCTTCGAGTGCTTCGGCCGTCTGGCGGGCGATCCAGAGCGCCACGGGCAGGTCCAGTGGTGTGCCGTCGTCCAGCAACCGGCGGAGCGTCCGCCCTTCGAGCCACGGCATGACCAGGTAATACGGCGGACGGGCAAGCCCGGCTGCAAGAATCGAAATCAAATGAGGATGCGCGACGGTTCGTCCCAGTTGGGCCTCGCGACAGAACAGCGCCAGCGCACGGGGATCGCTGTTCCAACAACGGTGTAAAACCTTGACGGCATAGGCCGCGGGCCGATCGCTGGGCGAACCGGCCGGCCGGGCTCGGTAGACCCGCGACAAGGATCCGATGCCCTCCCGGCTGAGCAACTCCCATTGGCCAATGCGCTCCAGCGGCTCGTCGGTAGCACTGCGCGGCGCAACATCCGTGCTGCCGGAGACTCTTGTTGACGTCTGCATGGAATCTGGTCGGACCATCCGCGTCTGGGCCTGGTGATCGGGCGGTGTCTGATGGAAACCGCCCGCCGGCCAGCCCGGGGGACGCCGATCCTCACGTCTGGGTCGTTAGAACTGCGGGAAACACTTCGGAATAGGGAAACGGGAGAAGCTGCGTACTCTATACTGGCTCCCGTACATCCCGTCGTCGGCATTTTCAAGCCGATCGGTTTGGGTCTATTGATTGAATCGGATATTCGCCCTGGCGAAGTTGAGGCCCGGCGGATCTGAAAACGAGGCGGAGCCCCAGGTTTGTGCGCTGGCGGCATCGCCTTGCCGCGCAGGCTTGCGAAGGTCATTGGCGCTCCGTAAAATGGTAACTTCCAACGTCTTGTGGCTCGTAAAGGAGGTTCATACGTCATGCGCGGACTCTTGTTGACGATTTGTCTGGCGTGTTTCTGTATCGGTGTGGTCGTAGGCTGCACCAACTCGCCCGCCGGAGAGAAAGACGGTGAGCAACCATCGGCCAGCACAACCGCCGAGGAGTAACACGGCCGAAGCTGACATTCTGCAAAGGAGGTAGTTCATGAAGCGTTCCATGCGCGATGCGGTGGTGCTCGTGGCCACGCTTTTGGCCGTATCGTTGGCCGGGCCCGCATGCAATCGAGGAGGGGAAAGCCCAACGGCCCAGAAGGAGCAAGCCATGGCGAAGAAGGTTCAACGATTCGGATCGGTGGTCGGGCTGAAGAAGGACAAGAAGGGTTACTATAACAAGTTGCACGCCAATCCCTGGCCCGAGATCAACGCCATGATCAAGAAGTGCAACATCCAGCGTTACTCGATCTACGAGTGCGAACTCGACGGCAAGCTGTACCTGTTCTCGTATTTCGAGTACGTCGGCGACGACTTCAAGAAGGACATGGCGAAGATGGAGGCCGACCAAAAAACCAAGGACTGGTGGGCTGAGACGGCGCCCTGCCAGATCAAGGTGCCCGGCACGCCCGAGGGCGAGCAATGGAAACCCATCGAGGAGGTTTATCACCTCGATTGAGAAATCCTCCGGACTCTGTAGATGCGGACCGCCGGCCGTTCATAGCCGTGAGCTGTTTGTAGCCGTGGGTCGTTTATAGCCGTGGGTCGTTTATAGCCGTGGGTCGTTTATAGCCGTGGGCGGAAGCCCACGGTCGCATGGCGAGCGTGTTTTCGCGATCAGCCCGTCGCGTTGACGCCGGACCGTGGGCTTCCGCCCACGGCTACCATTGTGTGGAAAAAGCGGCCTACTCGCCTTCAAGCCAGGTGAACTGCCGGTGCTTGCAGCATCGGCAGTCGGCCCCCTCGGCCAGCCCGGCCAGGTCGATCTGCCGCAGCCGGTTCTCCCAAAGGTGCACGACGGTGAGCACCAGCGCGACGGCCGTCGGATTGCCGCCCAGCAGCTTTATGGCTTCGATCGCTTCGAGCGAGGCGATCACGCCGACCACGGGCCCGAGAATGCCGTGGGTCGGACAACTCGGCATGGTTTCCGGTTCCGGGCACTCGGGCAAGAGACATCGCAGACAGGGCGTTCGCCCGGGCACAACGGTCATCGTCTGGCCCTCGGTGCCCACGCAGCCGCCGTAGACCCACGGGATACGGTGCTTGACCGACACGTCATTGAGCAAGAACCGCGTCGGGAAGTTGTCGGTGCCGTCGACGATCACGTCGATGCCTTCGATGAGCCGCTCGACGTTGCCCGGGACGATCTCGTCGACGATCGGCTCGACGCGGACCTCGGAGTTGATCCGCGCAAGATGCGCGGCGGCGGCCGTCGCCTTGGGACGCTTCTCCACGGCGTCTTGCTCGTCGAAGAGAACCTGGCGATGCAGGTTATGGATTTCGACGCGGTCGCGGTCGACGATCCGCACCCGGCCCACGCCCGCGCGAACCAGCAGGTTCCCCAGCGTGCTGCCCAGGGCACCGCAGCCGCAGATGAGTACGGCCCCGGCGGCGAGCCGTCGTTGGCCCTCGGGCCCAAGCGGCCCGTAGACGATTTGACGGACGTAGCGATCCAACTCGGGCGGCATTGTGTGATCTTCGGGCATAATGGTTTGGCTCGGTGTTATCTCGCGCGGCGTTTTCAGAATTGGGTGCCAGCGGCAGCTTGCCTGCCGCTGAAAAAATCGCGATCACCAAGGGCGGACAAGCCGCCCATGGCACCCATCGAGCAGGCCTTCACCCTTCATCCTTCATCCTTCATCCTTCATCCTTCATCCTTCATCCTTCATCCTTCATCCTTCATCCTTCCGAAGCACTTCGGCCAGGAAGCGTCCGGTGATCGAATCAGGGTTTCGCGCGACCATTTCGGGCATGCCCTTGACCATGACCCGACCACCCTCGTCGGCCGCACCGGGGCCGAGGTCGATGATGTAATCGGCCATCTTCATCATTTGCAGGTTGTGTTCGACGACGATCAGCGAGTGTCCGACCGACAGCAGCGCGTCGAGACAATCGAGCAACTGGACGATGTCGGCAAAGTGGAGCCCGGTGGTCGGCTCGTCCAGAATGAAGAGGCAACGGCCGCGCCGGGCGCTGGACATGTAGGCGGCCAATTTCAACCGCTGGGCCTCGCCGCCGGAGAGCGTGTTGGCCGGCTGGCCCAGCCGCACGTAGTCGAGCCCCACGTCGATCAGCCGCTTGAGCCGGACCTGCACCTTGGCTCGACCGCGGAAGAACGTAAAGGCTTCGCGCACGGTCATGTCGAGCACCTCGGCGACATTGCGACCGCGTACCTTGACGTCGAGAATTTCCTTGCGATACCGGGTGCCGCCGCACTCGCTGCATCGCATGTAGACGTCGGCCAGGAATTGCATGTCGATGGCGATGTGGCCCTCGCCCTTGCATACGGGGCAGCGGCCGCCGTCGACGTTGAAGCTGAAGTGGCTGGCCGAGTAGCCTCGGGTCTTCGCCTCGATCGTTTCGGCGAAAACCGACCGGATTTCGTCGAACGCCTTCAGATAGGTCACCGGATTGCTTCGGGGCGAACGCCCGATGGGACTCTGGTCGACCATGATCACGTCGTCGAGCTGGCCGTCGCCGAAGACGTCGTCGTAGGGATACGGTTTGGGAGCATCCTTGCGAAGCCTTCGGCACAGCGCCGGATAAAGTGTGTCTTGAACCAGGGTGCTCTTGCCCGAACCGCTCACGCCGGTGACCAGGCAGAGCATGCCCAAGGGGAATTCCACGGTAATGCTTTGCAGGTTATTGCCGCGCGCGCCCGCCAGGCGGATCCAGCCGTGCTGGGGCTCGCGGCGGTGCCCGCTGGGGCGGATACAACGACGTCGGGCGAGGTAGTCGCCGGTCAGGCTGTGCTCGTCTCGGGCCATTTCCTCGGGCGTGCCCTGAAAGACAATCCGGCCACCCCTCTGGCCGGCGCCGGGCCCGATCTCGATCACCTGGTCGGCCGCCCGGATGATCGATTCTTCGTGCTCGACCACCACGACCGTATTGAGCCGGTTGCGCAGCTCGCCAATGGCCTCGACCAGGTGGTCGATATCGCGTGGGTGCAAGCCGATGGACGGCTCGTCGAGCACGTAGAGCATGTTGACGAGACTGGAGCTGAGTGCCGAGCCGAGCGCGACCCGGCGGATCTCACCGCCGCTGAGCGTCCGCAGCGTGCGATCGAGCGTCAGGTAGCCCAGGCCCACGGTTTCGAGATAGTGCAGGCGCGCTTGGACCGCCTCGAGCATGGTCCGGCCGACGGCGCGCTGGTGGTCGCTGATATCGAGTCCTCGGAAGAACGCGGCCGCCTGGCGAACCTTCATGGCGGAAATCTCGGCGATGTTACGGCCACCGATCCGCGCCGCCAGCGCTTCGCGGCGTAGCCGTGTACCGTGACACGTCGGGCAAGTCCGGTAGCTTCGCCAGCGGCTGAGGAAGACGCGGACGTGCATCTTGTACTTGCGACGCCCGAGCCCATCGAAGAAACCCACCAGCCCGCTGAACTTCCGCTTCGGCACGCCGTCGGTGATCAGTTGCCGCTGGCGATCGTTCAGCTCCGAAAACGGCACGTCGACCGGGATGTCGTAATCGTCGGCCAGGTGCATCAGGGCGTCCAGCTCGTGGGTGTAGGCCGGGCTGTTCCAGGGCGCGATCGCTCCCTCGCGGATCGACTTGCCCGGGTCGGGAACAACTAGCTCCATGTCGATGTCGATCACGTTGCCGAACCCCTCGCACTCGGGGCAGGCGCCCAACGGGCTGTTGAAGCTGTAGAGCCGCGGCTCGGGCGGCGAATACTCGACGTGGCAATGCTCGCACGCAAGCGACGTACTGAACCCGATTCGCCGCCAGGTTTGTCCGTCGATCGAATACGGTCTTCCTAACGAATCCGGGACGTCGCAGCCGGCGACGAACGCGTGACACGTTCCGTTGCCCTTGGCAAACGCGGTCTCCAGAGAGTCGCCAACGCGCTGCTCGGTGACGCTGCCCGCGGTGAGCCGATCGACCACCACGTAGAGCGTGCCGTTGTCGTCCGGTTCGGCACCGTTGGTCTCAGAACGTGTTTGGAAAGCCGTTTCATGCTCTGTCAAGGGTGCCATGGGCGGCTTGTCCGCCCTTGGTTTTTTGGAGGATTGCGTGGCCAGTCCCGGCGCGCCGGGACTGGACAAGCCAGCAGTGGCACCCTTTTCAAACACGTTCTCGGGCAGCGGATCGACCGAGAGATTGACGAGCCGCTCTCCGACAATGGCCCGCAGGAAACCGTCCTCCTTCAGGCTGGACACCAACGCCTCGCGATCGGTCTCCTTTCCACCCGAGGGCGAAAAAGCAAGCATATACCGCGTGGCGCGGGGGAGCTTCGCCAACGCTCGGGCGGCGCTCTGCGGCGAGTCGCGGCGGACCTCTTTTCCGCACTCCAGGCAGAAGACGTGTCCGATCTTGGCCAACAGCAGCCGGAGGTAGTCGGCCGTTTCGGTGGCCGTGCCCACCGTGGCCCGGCTCGAGCGGCTCGTGTTCTTGCTCGTAACGGCGATGGCCGGTGGAATGCCGTCGATATGGTCGCACTGGGGCCGCTCGAGCCGCTGGAGAAACTGACGCGTATAGGTCGAGAAGCTCTCGATATAGCGGCGCTGTCCCTCGGCATAAAGCGTGTCGATCGCCAGGCTGCTCTTGCCGCTGCCGCTCGTGCCGCAGAGCACGATCAGCTTTCGGTGCGGGATGTCCAGGTCGATGCAATCGAGGTTGTGAACCTCGACTCCGCGCAGCGAGATATGACGTTGGCCGTCCATAGGGCTCCCTGTTCGAAGCTTTGCAGAATGCCGCAAATTGATATGATACCATTTGCGGGGATCGATAACCAGCGGTAAGAGCCAGTGGCAGCCCCCTTGTCGTCGGGGATGTTCCGAGATCTATTGAAAAGATGAAATCGAGCGACGGGTGGCTGGGGCATAGCGAAGCGTTGCCCCAGATGGCCGAAAACTGGGCCCTCGCTTCGCTCGTTCCCAGCCACCCCATGATGGCCAACTAGTTCTGGAATAAGCTCCAAGTGAAAATGTGAAACCAAATGAATTCCACGGCAAACGTGTGACGGTCATGGGGCTGGGCCATTTCGGCGGCGGTGCGGCTGCCGCGCGGTGGTTGGCCCGACAGGGTGCCGTGGTGACGGTAACCGATCAAGCCCCCGAAGAGAGTCTGGCCGAGCCGCTCGCCTCACTTCGTGGACTGCCGATCAAGGCGTTTCGCCTGGGCCGTCACGACGAGGATGATTTCCATCGGGCCGACGTCGTGGTGGTCAACCCGGCCGTCCGGCCCGACAACCCTTTCTTGACGGTTGCCCGGGAAGCAGGAGCACGACTCACGACCGAAATCGGGCTTCTGCTGGGCGTTTGTCCCGCGTCGATCATCGGCGTGACCGGCTCAAACGGCAAATCGACCACCGTGGCCATGATCGCCCATCTGTTGGAGCACGACGGCCGTCGAGCGTGGTGTGGAGGCAACTTGGGCGGCAGTCTGTTGGGGGACGTGGATCGGATAGAAACAGACGATTGGGTTGTGCTCGAGTTGAGCAGCTTTCAACTTCGTCGCTTGCCGTCGGAGACCAGGATGCCGAGCGTCGCCGTGGTGACCAACTGCACGCCCAACCATCTCGACTGGCACGGCGGCTACCAGAGCTACGTTTCGGCAAAACAGCGAATTCTTAGGAATCGACCGCCCGAGAGCCTGAGCGTCTTGGGCCCTGCGCTGCTGGAGGACGACTCCTGGGCGCGGTTGGCCGGCGCGGGACGACTGGCGTTGGTCGCCGAGGAACGAATCGGACCGTTGCACGTGCCGGGAAAACATAATCGAGAGAATGCAGTTTGTGCGATGACCGCCGCCTTGGCCGCGGGCTGTCGCGCGAATGTCGTCGACGATGGTCTGAAGTCGTTTGCCGGTTTGCCGGGCCGCCTGGAGCGGATTGCGACCATCGATGGACGGACGTTTTACAACGACTCGACGGCCACCACGCCCGAGTCGGCGGTCGCCGCGCTGGAGTCGTTCGACGGGCCCATTTGGCTCTTGGCCGGCGGCGGCGACAAGGGAATCGACATGGAGCCGCTGGCCGAGGCGATTGTCGCAAATGCTTATGGCGCAGCGTTTTACGGACATCTTGGGCCGCGTCTCCATCAGGCGCTCCGAAGCCGCTCGGACCGGCTGCCCAGCGCGTGTTGCCGCTCGATGGCCGAAGCACTCGCTTGGTGTTGGGCCGCGAGCCGAGAAGGTGACCGCATCGTTTTGTCGCCCGGCTGCACGAGCCACGATCAGTTTCGCAACTTCCAACAACGGGGCGAGGCGTTTGTCAATCTCGTGTCGTCACTTGCCGAGGACGGGGAGTTGCCGGGAGCCGATCTCCCACGGCAGCACAGGCAAGGTTGGCACTGATTGAACTTGGGGCGGCCCTTTGCCGCAACCAGAAATCGTTTAGCGGGCTCACCTTGCCCGCCGTTGCACAGCAAATCCTTGTTCGGCATAAGAACTTCTACAGAATCAGATGAGAAATGCTCTTTCACTACGGAGATGGCCAGTCGCTATTGACAAGAGACTATGAATCGTTATAGATTAAAGATCGTCGCACCGGACTTTTGTCCTCGTGTGGCGTCGACCTCGAGGACGACGGCTGTGAAGTTTCCTCGGCGGAAGCAAACACGGCGCTGGGAGTCGTTTCCTCGAGGTTTTTTGCTGCGCCCGAACAAAACTCGCTCGCGGCGCCGGAAGTCGGGTGGCATGGCCTCGCTTGCGAGGCCATGCTCCGTGGTCGAAGAACATGCTCACGCAAGCGAGAGCATGCCACCCACCGGGAACCCCTCGAGGACTGAATCATGAAAGTCATTCACTACGAACAAGTGGAAGCCTCACCGGTCGATACCGAAGGGGCCACCGGATGTCGAATTCGCTGGCTGATCGGACCGCCGGACGGGGCACCCAGCTTCAGCATGCGGCAGTTTGAGGTTGCGCCCGGCGGGTACACCCCCAAGCACAGCCATGCCCACGAGCACGAGGTTTTTGTGCTCGAGGGAACGGGCGTCGTCTTGGAGGGTGAGAAGGAGCACGCCCTGCGGCCGGGCACGTGCGTTCTTGTCCCGCCCCGCCAGCTTCACCAGTTTCGCAACACGGGCGCCGGGCCCCTGAGGTTTCTCTGCCTGATTCCCCATCCGCTACGCGACATGGCCGGTCCATGCACGGTGGCGTGTGGTTGTGATTAGGGATTGGGGATTAGGGATTGGGGATTGGGGATTGTGGGGATTGGGGATTAGGGATTGGGTGGCTGGGGCATAGCGAAGCGGTGCCCCAGAAAAGCAAGGTGCGTCCGGACGCACCATACAGCAGAAGAATTGTCGGTGCGTCACGACGCACCCTACGAAATGGGAAGGGCCCTCGAACCATGTCCTCCAAACCGGCCGACCAAATCGCGCGGCTCCGCGAGACGATTCGCCATCACGACCGGAAGTACTACGTCGAGGCCGCTCCCGAGATCACCGATCTCGAGTACGACCGGCTCCTCGAGAAGCTCCGCAAGCTCGAAGCCGCCCATCCCGAGTTGATCACCCCTGACAGTCCGACCCAGCGGATTGGCGATCGGCCGGTCGAAGGGCTCGATCAGGTCGAGCATCGCGCGGCGATGCTCTCGATCGACAACACCTACAGCCTGGACGAACTCCGACAGTACGCCGCCCGGACCGAAAAGCCGCTCGGCGGTGAGCCAGTCGAATGGGTCGTCGAGTTGAAGATCGACGGCGTGGCCGTCTCGCTGCTCTACGAGCGGGGCGTATTGGTTCGAGGTCTGACCCGGGGTAACGGTCGGGTGGGCGACGACGTGACGCACAACATCCGCACCGCGCTCGACGTGCCGCTGCGGCTCTCCGGCCGACACGTTCCTCCGGTGCTGGAGGTTCGCGGCGAGGTCTACATGACCAATTCCGACCTGGTCGTGCTCAACCAGGCCCGAGGGCGCAAGGGCCTCGAACCCTTCGCCAACACCCGAAACGTCACGGCCGGCAGCATCCGGCTGTTGGACCCGAGGATCTGTGCCGAGCGCCGTTTGCGGCTCTTCTGTCACGGCGTGGGCTACTGCGAAGGGCTCCGCGCGGCCAGCCACATGGACTTTCTCGATGAGCTTCGCGGGTACGGTCTGCCGCCAACGCCTCGGGTCGAGTGTTTCAGCACGTTCGAGGCGGCCGTTGCCCATTGCGAGGAGTTGATCGTCGGGCTCCATGAATTGGACTTCGAGATCGACGGGCTGGTGCTCAAGGTCAACCGCTTCGACCAGCGCGAGCGCCTGGGCAGCACCTCGAAAAGCCCTCGTTGGATGATCGCCTACAAGTTCGAGAAATACGAAGCGACCACACGGCTTGTCGAGATCCGCGTCCAGGTGGGCAAGACCGGCGCGATCACCCCGGTCGCCGAGCTGGAGCCGGTCGAGCTGGCCGGAACCACCGTCAGCCGGGCGAGCCTGCACAACGCCGACGAGATCGAGCGAAAGGACGTCCGCCCCGGCGACGTGGTGGTGGTCGAAAAGGCCGGCAAGATCATCCCGCACATCGTCCGCGTCGAGAAGCACCGTCGCGAAGGCCGGCCGCGCAAGTTCGTCTTTCCAACCCAGTGTCCGTGCTGCAACAAGTGGCTTATTACTGATGAGGGACAGGACTTCTTGCCGTACGATGATCTTGTCGGGCGCCTTCGACACTACTTGCGACCTTTCCCCGGCACGCATGATAAGAACGTCGTGGCTCGGTATGATAATAAGACCATTGGCCTCGGACCCAAGCGAATTGAGACTCTTGTTTCATGCCAGCGTCTCAAGGGCTACGCAGACCTCTACCGTATCGCGCCGAGAGACCTTGCGTCGCTTCTCAAAGGTGTCAGGTCTCGCCAAGCCACTCTCATCATTGAAGCGATCAATCACAGCAAGCAATGGGGCCTTGAGCGCCTTCTTGCGGCCCTGGCTATCGACCACGTAGGACCGTGGACAGCCACACGACTTGCATCGAAATTCAAGACCATGGATGCTCTGATGTCGGCCAAGGTCGATGACATCGCAAAGTTAGACGACGTTCCTCCAGTTGTCGCCGATAGCGTCGTACAGTTCCTTCGCAGCAAGTTCGCCAGACACTGCATTCAGGAGTTGAAGGATGTGGGTCTCAAGATGGCCGCGACGGGCGTGAGGGAACGAAGGGGCCTTGTGCGTTGCCCAAACCCTGGCTGTCCAGGTCAAATAAGGGATCGACTACTCTACTTCGTCCAACGCAATGCAATGGATATCGACGGCATGGGTGAGAGGCTGATAGATCAACTCGTGGACGCCGGTCTCGTGAAGACATATGCTGACGTCTTCCGCCTGAAGCGAGGAGATATTCTAACCTTGGAACGAAAGGGTGAGAAATCTGCCGACAACCTCTTACACGCGATTGACAGTGCCCGAAGCCGAGGGCTGGCGAGAGTGCTCAACGGCCTGTCCATCCGCCATGTGGGAGTGCGAATTGCATCGGCTCTTGCCGATCATTTCGGGTCAATCGAGGCGTTGCTCGATGCGACGCGCAAAGATCTCGCCATTGCCGTTCGAGAATACACCCAGAGAAGCAGAAAAACTGCGAAGTCCAAAAAGGCGAAGAAAAAACCAGAACCGGCTGCCGGGGCCATAGTTGCGAGTGCGTATGAATTCCTACACAGTGACTTTGGCTCCAGGATCCTCGCTGATTTGAGGGAAGTTGGAGTCGAGTTGAAGTCCACTCGCCCTGCCCGAGGCGAGACACAGGTTCTCGTAGACAAAACGTTTGTTGTTACCGGCACGCTCAAGAAATACTCGCGCGACGAGATCGAGGAACTGATCGCCCGGCACGGCGGCCGGGCCGCGTCGAGCGTGTCGAAGAGAACCGACTACGTCGTGGCCGGCGAGAAAGCTGGCAGCAAACTGGACAAGGCTCGAGAGCTAGGCGTCACCGTGTTGAGTGAAGAGCAGTTTGAGGACTTGTTGACGCGGTAGGGTGGGCGGCGCGCAGCGCAGCCCCTCAGATAAGCACCTCTTCTGCCTGCTTCGTGTCTTTCGTGATCTTCGTGGTCTGTTTTGTATTTGAATGACAAAAGCCACGAAGAGAGTAGACGCTGTGGGAACTCATGCTGTTCGCTCTACTCTATGTTGCTTCTGTTGGATTTCCCCTAGTGTCTTAATCCATTCCTCTTCGGTTACGAGGGCGACCGGCTGTCCCTCGAGTTTGTACATGAGTGCCTTCTCAATCTTGCGTCCATAAGACTCGTGTGCCCACCTTGGGTTCAGGTCGCCCCCGACGATGAGATAGTTGGTTTCCATGGTCACATTGTTGTGAGGGTACCCGCCCATGCGAGTGATCGCATCGTTGCACTGCGACCTGGAGCCGAACTGAAACCTACCAGTACAGCAAAAGTTTTTGCCTTGATATTCAATCTGTGGCACAGGGTCGTCAAATGGGACCCCTTCCTTCAAGACACCCGTGGCCATCTCGATAAGGCGTTCTCTCTCGAATCCCGTCTTCTTCTTAATCTTCGAACCGTGCGGCTTCCAATCGTCGGGAACAACTACGGCGTCAATTTCTGCACGTTCGAAGGGCTGAAGGTTGGGTGAATCTTGGGTTTCATCCCCCGTTAGAAAAACGTACTTCAGCCATTGCTCTCGATTTCCCGGGATCATGAAAATCTGGGTAATGATCCGGGATGCTGCACCCTTCGTGATCTGCCCGCCAGAGTACTGACCGAAGAATTTCAGAACCTTGAACTGGCGATTGCTCACGTCGTCGTGATACCAGGTCCTCATTCTTGTTCCTCGCAATTCTGTCGTCAGACATCCAACCGCGCTTACAGCGTTTCGTCACAAACATTGTTCGGCTACAGGACTGCGGCGGAAGATAGATGCACCACAATGCCAAAGCATCAACCAGACTCTCAACGGTTCACGGCCCGCTGCCTTCGGTCCTCTGCCAACTACGGCCGAGCATACCGAATGCGGCCAGGACCATGAAGAGCCCCCGATGTAGCGGGTCGAGTTTGCTGGCCGGCGCCTAGGACGGGGAAAAAACTCATTCCTTCGCGGCTTCGAAGAGCTGGAAATCCCAGATCGCCGGACCGCCTTCTGCCTCGGTGACGTTCAGTCGCACAAGCCGGGCCGTAACGGGCTTGAAGGAGACCTCGAGCCCGGCGCCGATGCGCTTTCCCTCGTGCGCCACCCGCCACTGGCCGTCCCGCATGTACTCGATCCGGAAGGCGCGGATGCGATCCAACTCGGGATAGGCTTCCATGAGGACCGCCCGATCGAACGTCGTCGGCCGTCCGAGGTCCACCTCCAACCAAGCCGAGGTCACGCCGTTGGGGGTTGCCCAGCGGGTGCAATAGTCGTCGTCCACCGCGGACTGGGCCCCATAGGCGAGGTTGCCTTGATGCACGTGCGACGCGTGGGCCTTGCGGCCGAGCGTGATCGGAGCCGGATGCTTCCGCGGATTGTCGATGGCCTGCTTCAGTTTCCGTAGCGCCTCGACGTGAAAGTCGGGAATACGGCCCGTCTTGTCCGGAGGCACGTCCAGCAGCAGATTGGCGCCGCGCTGGACACTGTTGCGGTAGAGAAGGTAAAGACATCGCGTGGGCTTCGGTGGGTCCTTGGGGAGGTAGAACCAGTGCCGAGAGCTCGTCTCGCAGACTTCCATCGGTAGGTAATAGGTTTTGCCGCCGAGTTGCTTCACCGGGTTGTGCCGCGGGGCGGGCGGCACGGTCCGTTCCCCGTTCGTGAGGTCGCTCGGCCAGCAACCTTTGACGATTTGCTGCGCACCGTCGCGGAATCCGTTGTTCATCATCACCAGGCACGCCGGGCTGTGCTTCTTGATCAGATCGTACAATTCCTGGCGCTGGGCGGGTGATAGCTTCCATGGTATGTCGATCCACTGCTCGTAGATGCCGGGATAGTGGGTATGGAGCTCCGCGAGTTGAGCCCGAATCAACTCGAAGTATTCCGGCTCGAC
>Ga0315543_1003531_pt1 | contig 13959 bp, 9 predicted proteins | sample SalMarSW160210MG_2_FD_203098 | JGI IMG/M metagenome (GOLD analysis project Ga0315543, IMG submission 203098) | Salt marsh sediment microbial communities from the Plum Island Ecosystem LTER, Massachusetts, United States - Salt Marsh Sediment SW1601-210 ...
CGATAATGTTACTGCATCCGCTCCGGCATTGGGATTGGGAAGCCCGGTGGCTGTCATTTTACTCCAGGTTTTACCATTATCCTCGCTCCAGCTCTGCGATATAACATCTTGCCTTGTTCTGCATAGGATCTGCAATGTACCATCCGTGTGGGTAAGGATACTGGGTTGTATTGCATCAAATTCAACACCGTCGTTGATCGGACCGATAACCTCCCAGGTTTTCCCAAGGTCACACGTGATCTCAAAATGCACCCTCCACCGGATATTCCCATCCTGTTCCTCTTCAGTGCTCGACGGACAAATGATGGTACCATCAGCCAGCTGCACCGGTTTATTTTTAACGGGTCCGATCAGGTGTCCTGTTGGTTCGCTGCTTCCCAGTTTTTCAGGTAGCGACCATGATTCTCCTTCATTGTCCGAGGTTACAACCATTCCCCACCACTCTCGTGGACTGGGTCCGACTTTGTAAAATAGCATCAACGGTCCACCTTCTGGACTGAAAAGAACCGGATTCCAGCATGGATAACGCAGGGTATCGTTCATGATACCATTAACCACCTCAACCGGTTTGGACCAGGATCCGTCGATAATGCGGGAAATCCAGATACCGACATCCGGATTGCTTTCGTGTGTCCCTCCAAACCAGGCGACAATCAAACCATTTGATATTTCGGCTATTGTGGAGGCATGGCACTGGGGGGTTGGTTTCTGATCCAACGGAAAGATCAACTCACCGGCCAGATAAGCTCCCTTACCGGGAATGGACAGATCCGGGATGATTATACCTTCTTCCACGTTTTGGACACAGGAACAGATGAACATAAGAAGTAAGGAAATACCCAATGTCAATAGCTTTCGTTTTCTCTTTGTCATGGACTATTTAGAACTGCTCCTTACCAAATGAACTTTCGGCTTTTTTACTTGATTTACCTTTCATATTAAAAGCATAGGATACGTTTAATTCAAGTATCGGCCCATACCGATAATATTCGGATTCCTGAATAAATAGCTGTTCGCCACTGCTATTAAACGCACGAGTACTTACTGTAGTAATATTAGATTTTAAAATATCATGTACTGTCAGTGAAAAATCCCATCCTTTAAGCCGTTTTGGCGTGTAATTCAATGAAGTATTGGCAATATAAAACATTTCATCTCTTCCCTGGGCAGTGATAGTTGCCGATGTAAAATCAATATCAGCTGCAAATTTTAATGATTCTGTTACATTGAAAATAGCATTCCCTTTTAAACCCCAGTTAGTACTTCTATTATTTTCTTTATATCCAAAAATATCCGCCTCAACCCGAAAATTGTATAAGGAACTACTTATAAAAAACTTGGCGAAATTACCAACTGCAAAATTCATGTTTAATTCAATCCCTGTTGCCTGGGTATTTGCGGAATTAGTATAGCTGCGTATCAACACATTCTCTTGTTTATAGACAGTATTTACACGAAAAACTGAGTTGTCTGTACTGCGATAAAATCCAATAAGGTTAATATTTGACTTCTTGAATTTTCCATTTAAAGCAAGCTCGAAATTTGTATGGTATTCCGGTTCAAGAACAGGGTCACCTACAACATAAACTTCAAAGTGTTCCCTGTAAAGAAAAGGGGTCATATTGGTTAATGGTGGTCTGCTAATTCGCCTGCTAAAGGCAAAGGTTACTTTATTATTTCCTGAGATAGCGTAATTCAGATGTATTGTAGGAAACCAATCTAACTTAAGTTCTTTATACTTTGATTTTGTTATTCTATCGAAGATTGTGAAGTAATCGGGATTTTCAATATCCATTACCTGATTTGTGTATTCAAGTCTTAATCCGGTTATAAAATTAAATTTACCCAAACTGCCTGAATAATCGGCATATCCGGCGTATATGGCACGTTTGAAATCAATTGCATTTTCAAAGTAATTATAATCGCCCCATACATTGTTTGTAACATCCAGCGTATCAAAGCTGAATTCTCCGATGATTTGAAAGTATTGAGGTTGTAATCCCAAACCTAAAGTATGTCCATTTTTCAACTTTTTTGTATAATCAATGGATACCCTATAACCATTAAGAGGAGTGTTGTCTGTTTGTATAAAATGCTTTTCAATATTTCCCCTTAGCTCAGATATTGGATTGAATTGGTAGTGCCGATTATCCATTTCACTCCTGAGTTCTGAATGTTCGAATAAAACAGAAACCTTAAGTTCTGAATTATTGTTGATTTTTTGAGTAAAGTCGATATTGGCAGTATGAAAAATACCATATCGCATACGCTTATTTGGATTATAAATCCAGTATTCATCAACAGGAATGCCAATTATGGGATTTTTATCAATATCACCATAAAAAGTATGGTACTTATAAAGGGCAGACCGTCCTTTAGAACTGTTTCCGTAAAAGTATGAAGTTGAAATAATTGAATTATTGTTTACCTGATAATCCATTGCTGCACTTGCCGTATAATTTTGAGACCATTCGACACGTGGTCCATTCGGCACCATGTGAAAATATGAACCATTTTCCTGCCACAGGCTTGCAAAGCCGGAACGGGTCCCATTCACATTCTTTTCATTGAAATTTAATCCGCCGTATAATGATAATTTATTTTTACTATAGATAAAGTTCAATCCTCCTCCAAACCGGTTATCGTTTATTTTATAGCTACTTAATTGATGAGTATAATTAGCCCAGGGAGATCCACCAATTAATCCATTGGCAGAGATTGACATTCCTTTTTCACCTGTTTTCTTAACTGATATATTAATGATTCCACCTTTCCCCTGAGCATCGTATTTAGCTGATGGAACAGTAATTATATCTATACTTTCAATATTTTTAGCTCTAATTTGCTCCAGCACAGTAATGGGCTCCATGTGTGTAGGCTTCCCATTCAGATAGACCATAAAATCGGGTGTCCCTCTAACTGAAATTACACCATCTGGATCGATTGATATGGAAGGTAATTTAATTAACACATCAGCCGCATTACCTCCTTTGGTGGTCTGAAAATCCGTGGTTCTATAGGTAACCCGGTCTAAATGAGTAATAACTGTTTTAGCCCAATCTTTTACCACTACTTCATCCAAAGTAACTGATAAAGCACTTAACTGTATTTCACCAATATTTACTTGCTGATTTTGCTTGTCGACATGAAAGTTTTTTATTGTATCCGATTCATATCCAATAAAGGAAATCACAGCATCATACTTTCCAAATGGGAGGTTATCCATATAGAAACTCCCGTCTTTGTCTGATACTGTACCATATACAGAAGCTGTATCATTTTCAAGAATAAGCAAAATATTTGCGAAAGGCATTTTATCATTAGTGGCCCTGTCTGAAACAACGCCTGTTATGCTCCCTTTTTGTGCAGAAACATTTGATATCCCATTTATTATTAAAAAAATGGATACCAATACAATATTTCTCATAATAGATACGGGTTTATGGCATTTTATTTACATAAAGTGCCATAGTTGGTACATTGTATAAATTTACTTCAATAATCCTGTAAATCCAAGGTGATCTTCTTCCCGGTGTATCTGCATATACATGCCATTTATCTACCAGGTTATTCTCAATGACAGCAGTCCAGATAACGGGATCGTTTACCCTCATGCTGACCTATGTTACGATCTTGATTCTGATTTTTCCAGGATGATTTGAGCTGAAGTATGCCCAGCTAATAATATCTCCCCATCAGGGGGTGTTCGACGATTGTTTTTTTCAGTTCGAGCAGGTCGACAATACCCGGGTTTGAATAGAAGATCTTTCCGCCCGGTTCGATCAACAGGGTGTAAGGGAGAGCACCGTCCCAATCCGGGTCCACCGCCTCGATCAAAGTGTATTTATCACCTCCCGTAAAAATATAATTCGTTATGGCAGAATGTTTTGATTCAAGAAAGGCCATTACATCGTGCGTATTATCCGGGTCATCAGCTGAAAGGGAAATGAATTCAAAAGCCCTGGCTCCATACATGCGCTGCAGTTTAACCAGTTCGGGGTATTCGATAATGCAGGGACCGCACCAGGTAGCCCAGACATTGATCAGACGCAGTTTGTCCGAAGGGTTCTCTTTAAGCTGTTCAATACCGGCTACATCCACTTTCTCCAGCCCGATCTCTTTCTCGTTCCATTCCTTATTAATTTTGTCTGTCCATTCGGTCTTCCACGACCATTTAATGGAGCATCCAAACGATTTGGTAACTTGGGTTTCAACGGGTTCACTGTTGAGGACAGCATCAACGGCTGTCCTGAGGTCTTCTGCATTTGCCGTACCGGGCTTCTCGGATGAATCGATCCTTCCGACGTACTGCAGTTTCCTCTCCCGGTCAAAAACAAAAGCATGAGGAGTAGCAGTGGGCCCATATTCAATGGACACAGCCTGGTCATCACCATCATATAGGTAGGGGAAATTGAATCCTTTATCCCGGGCTCTTATTTGCATGCTTTCGTAGCTGTCATCCAGGTCCGAATAACCACACTCCTCCAGCAGGAGCCCGTACATGCTGGTGGGATTGATCACCACAACATCCACTCCTTTGTCTTTGTATTCGTCTGTAAGTTTGATGATCCTATCCTCATAAGCCTGTGCTGTTGGGCAGTGATTGCAGGTGAAGATCACCACCAGAACATCGGATTTGCTAAAATCCTTCAATGAATAATACCTTCCTGAAATATCAGGCAGGTTGAAACCGGGTGCCGGATCACCAATTCTCAATGTTTTGACATCCTGCTGTTCAATTTTTTTGGGATCAGGCTTAAATTCGGGATAATTCTCTTTTTTGCCCAAGTCGCTCTGGCAGGATGATAAAAAAAGTAACGGAAGACTGGCATAGAGCCACAGTGCCTTTACAGAATGGAATTGGGAATCGCTCATAAAATAGTTGTTTTTGCTAATATACTTAAAGTTTCTTTTTGTGAGTTTCAAAGTTGGATCTGCCGGTACCTGATTTCATCTTACCTGTTGCAGGTAAGCCAGTACAAAGACAGCCGGGGCATTCCAGTTGATGCACACTTCATTTGAGGCATAACTCTCCTGTACATCCATATAGCTTTTTGCAGGATACTTCGATGGATAGTCTACGGCATAGCTATCCTGCCTGTCACCATTCGGACCTCCTACTATGAATCCGGGTACCGGCTCATCAATGCCGTCAGCACCACTCGGGCGGTGATGCGGGAACATCACTTTTTTCGTACCAAACCCGGTCAAAAAGCAATACCCGGTGGCATTCTTTCCGAAAATGTAGTCAGTGATCTGTTCTGCTCCTGCCAGGTACTTCTCTTCATCCGTTAAACGGTGTGCAATACAAAGAATCATAGCCTGGTTCAGCATATCGCTGTTGGATCCCCATTCAAACCGGTCCAATGCAATGCGGTATGGATGATTTTCAATATTAGCCAGGATTTCATCAGCCAGGGCAAGATGTCCCGATTTCAGAGATGTAGCCAATTCCGGATCCAGCAGGTGCCGGTTTTCCAGTAGCGAGTGAAAACCGTTATTCCTGACAAAGAATTTCCAGCTGTTCGTCAGCTGGAGGGTATATTCCTGCTCGTTCGATGCAAGATGATCCAGATATTCTTTCTTTTTTGTAGAGATAAAAAGTTCTGCTGCTGCCCAGTAGAAGTCATCGGAGAACAGGTCGTCTCCATATTCACCGGTACGCACATCCCTGGGATTTTTGAAAGCAATATTATTGTTCTCCACCGCCCATTTCCATGCCTTTTCTGCAGCGGTTAATGCTGTGGCTGACCATTGTGAGTCAATGTCTTTATACAGCCGGGATGCCTGTGCCATTACTGCGGCAAAATTGAGGGTTGCTGCGGTTCCTTTTCCAATGACCATTCTTTCCAGATCATAGTCTGCCGGCATGATAAAACCGCTGAAATTTTTTGCAGTAACCTTATGGAACACACCGCCATCCTGATCCTGCATGGTTAAAATCCAATCCAGTTCATACTTCAGCTCGTCCATTAAATCGCTCATTCCATTTCCGCTTTCAGGGATATTCAGTGAACCGTCTGCAATGGCGTTGGGATATTGCTCAACAAAATGGAGCATCTGCCCGGTGCTCAGAGAAGCATTGACCGTATATTTCCCATAATCTCCTGCGTCGTACCACCCACCGGGTGAGTTCAGTGTCCCTTCCGAATGCCCCGAGGATGGATGGAATACACATTGTTCATCAGCATGTCCTGCACCTCTTTTGCAGATACCACCCCAGGTTTCCTCAATCGGCATGGAGGCTCGCTGAAAATAGTAACTTTTTATTGCTGCCTGCAAAGCCTCCTGATACAACCCTTCCTTGATTTCAAAGGGTTGAGACTTTATTTTCCCGTCAACGATAATATAATATTTACCTGGAGTTTCGCAGGAACTGAAATCTCCAAGCATCACATTTTCACCTGACGCTTCCCATGTGCCATTATCTGTTAATTTGCCGCTATAAGCAACATCTCCTTCCGGGCGGATAAGTTGAAAAGTTCCTGCTTCCGTGTCAGTGACCAGGAATTGTTTCATTGAATTCGGGTAAAACCCCAATTGATTGATCCGGATTTTATCTGAAGAAGAAGTTTCTTCGATTGTTGATCCTAAGGATGCGAATAACAAGGCACTGACAATTAAAGAGAAAATCAAGTTCTTCATTTTTCTTATTTGGTTTTTAATGGTTGAGTAATATGCAGCGTCGTGGCCAGGTCCATTAAGTTATTGATTTCAGATATGGAAGGTACAAAGAATCCTGCAAAAGTTAAAAGCTATATATAATCCGTTGTGCTATCGAAAGAAAAATACTTTCAATGAACGTTTGGCAAATATACGGTCCATGAAACGTTTTGCTGCTGTATACCAAGGCAGTTGGACCGGGATTTCCGTGGTATTCTGAACCCCGGGTTGCCTGCCTTGACGGCAGGCAGGCACCCTGTGAAATAAGGCTTTGTATACGTGGCTTCACTGCATTTCACAGGGTTTACCCGGGGCTATTAATTATTGTACCCCTGCCGGGGTACTTGCCTTATCAGCAATTACAATGGAATAGAGTTATAGCTAAAATTCTCCTAAGGAGTCCTTTGGACAATAGCACAATGGATTGCATAGAATTGCTTTTTTGCCATTTGCTTTGCTCAATTGCTTTCACAATTCAGATAAATTAATACATCGAATTTTGATCATTCAATCGAATTTAATTCATGGATCAGTACGACAATGATTTGCTAAATTGTAACTTTATCTAAATTTCCGGGTAACAAATTTCAAATTTACAGTGCATTAATAGGTTAGGTGTTCAATCTATAGAGTATAAGGAGATCAATAATGATCACAACAATTATTATCCATGGTTATACAGCAGGTCGGGTTCTGAGAAAAATATACGCTGTCATTCTTTTTACTTATGTTTCATTCAACATTTCGGTTGTACATTCCCAGGAGAGCCCGGTTCCCATTACTTCCTGTATCACCGGAATAGATACATCTCAAATTATCTACGAGAATCCCAGGGTTTATAATGTTGCAATATCTTTTGAAATAAACCCGGATCCTTCAAAAATTGACAGAGAGCACGACCTTAAAGTCTGGATTCCAATTCCCCGTGAGTGGAATTCCCAGAAGAATGTTCAGATCATATCGACTAAGCCGGAACCTCATTTCGAATATACTGACCCGGAATATGGGAATACGATTTTTTACTGGGATTTTGGAAAATATCCTGTAAAGCCATCTTATCGTATTGACATTCAAGCCCGCCTGTTGTCATACGAGGTACATACGCTGGTTGACTCATCCGGTATAAAACCATACAATACAACTTCTGCGGAATATAAATTATATACCAGATCGAGCCATACCGTTCATATCACACCCATAGTGGAAGAAATGGTATCAGAAGCCGTTGGAAATGAAACAAATTCTTACCTCAAGGCACAAAAAATCTGTTCGTTTGTTCATGAAAAAATCCGGTATTATCAAGGTATGGATGACAGAAGCCTGGACTGGCTGCTTTCTCACCCTTCTGTTGATGAAAGGAGTGGAGAAGAGTATTTTACAGGTGCTTGCACAGAGTACGCTGCCCTTTTTGTAGCTATGTGCCGTTCGGAGGGGATTCCGGCAAGATGCGTTTACGGAAGGATCGGATGGGTTCCTTATCTGAATGATGCAAACTCTACAATGTACTCCTATTTGGATACCGTTTTAACAGAAGATGGATTTGCAGGTGCACAACATCATGGGTTGGGTCCTCACATGTGGGCTGAATTTTATCTTCAGGATATTGGTTGGATACCCGTAGATCCCAATGCCGGATCTTTTGGCCTTTTGCATAATTATAAGGTGATTTTGAGCAAGGGACGTGATATCTTTTTAGGTCCCAATATTCCACAAGAGCATCACAACGGTTATGGTTATCAGTGGGTACCAATTGTTGACGGAAGGGTGGATGGATTGCTTTCTGCTGTGTATAATATTGAAAGGATTTCTGAAGCAAGAAGCAACGTATATCATACTCCAGATCCATTTCCTGCCGATGCTTTAGTGGATTATAAAAGCAGTCTTTTCTCTGATGATAATGAGACATTGATAAACAATCGAAGAGAATTCCTTTGCAATATCGACTATTGTAGCAGGGATATACCAGACAGGGACCTTGAGTTTTCAAAGATATTTGATGATCCTATCTGGATTCGCTCCCTTCAATACAGCTACGATGCATTCGTTTGCCATATGCTCAACAAAATCATGGGTGTTGAGAAGTTTAACCGGCTTTTGACAGAGTATGAAAGGTTACTGGTGAATTCGCCTGCCCCAATTCAAACCAACCGGGTTATTCAGATGGCAGGTACTATCTTTGGCGAATCTATGGAATGGTTTTTTGACCAGTGGGAAAAAATAAATGGATTGCCGCACTTAAAAGTTGATGAAGTTGTACTTGAGAAAACTGAAATTGGCTGGAGCATAAGAGGAAAGTTAATTCAATCAGGTGAATCGATTTTTAGTATGCCGGTTGAATTTTCTGTGGAGACTGAAACGGATCAGCAGTTCTTTACAATATGGTGTAGCGAAAGGAAAACTGATTTTGAATTTCGAATAGTGGTCAAGCCTTTGGTACTTAAAGCAGATGCTAACCACGACCTCCTGAAACTTCAAAGAATGCCTCTGCAACTGTCTCAAATCTGGAATAGCTATCCTGATATAACGTTAGTCTATGGAACAATATCAGAATCAGAAGTCAACAAAACAGCTGCCGAACGGTTCAATAACGAGTATCTTGGATTGAATCCAGAAATTATTAAGCCAGACACTTCGATAACCGATAATGATTTAAATGCTGAATGTGTTGTACTTTTTGGCCGGCCGGAAACAAATAAAATCACTAAGTGTTTTGAGGAGCTATTTCCGTTAGCATTTAATGGAAACAGCTTTATCTTCAACAGGATAAATTATGATAAACCGTCACAGGGACTGGCACAGGTAACTGAACATCCATTGAAATCAAAAGGACTGTTCATACAATACGCCGGACTGAGTGCAAAGGCAATGCTTCAGTTTGGAGATCTTTATTTGTATGATTCCCCCAATTCTTTTGTGATATACGATGGTGATCAAGAAATTACCTCAGGTGATTGGGAAAGTGACACTGACTTGGTGTGGAAATTTTAAAAAAAATGCAATGATTAGAGACAGTTAAAGGAACGCTCTGTTCACAATTCCTTTTTCCCACCTCACCGGTTCATTGCTCTCCGAACCTCCGCGATAACCGGAAAGCAGAAATCGTCGTACCAGTTTGTAACCATAAAATCGTACCCGTTAAAGCTCATGGTGGAGATCACGGTTGTGCCGAATTCCAGGAAATATTCCAGCCGGGTATTGTACCCGAAGATCCCGCCACCGTGTCCATACGCCAGCCCTTCCTGGGTTTGCGTTACGAACATCCCGAGTCCGTAATGTGCACCCTCCTCGAGCCATACCATAAGATCGAAAGTCGATTGCTGGTCAAAAAGCTCTCCGTTTACAAGAGCATGCATGAAGATTGAAAGGTCCTCTACCGTACTGACCAGTCCACCGGCTGCCCAGGCCTGGCTTCCATGGTAGTGCAGTCCGTCAAAGGTCATGGTATAACCGTGTGCGATTTGCGGGTCATCGGGTGAGATATCGTAATCGAGCAAGCCTGTGTTTTCCAGTCCGAGCGGGTTGCAGATCCTCTCCTGGAGGACTTCATGGTAGGATTTCCCGGTAACACACTCGATCACAAAGCCCAGTACGTTGAAATTTGAATTTCTGTATGCATATTGCGTACCGGGTTCGAACTCAGGATCACAATCGGAAAACAGATACCTCATCCGCTCCAGCTGTGTAATGGGATCAGTATAAAAATAATCATCGAAAAACGTCGTGGATGAGATGGCTGGCAGTCCGCTCTGGTGACTTAACAGGTTCCGGATGGTTACCCCACTGAACTCGTTTATCTTCGGATAGGTTACCTCATCGAGTTGCAGGTAGTCGTTAAAGGGTGTGCCCAGGACGATGCCTCCCTCTTCCCACAGCTGCAGGATAATGGTGGCTGTAAACATTTTCGTTACACTGCCAACACGGAACATTGAACCTGTGGTAATGTCAGCCGATCCTAAGCTGTCCTGGCTCCCCAGGTACGCATGCCACGGCTCATGTCCGGGAATCATAATCCGGGCAGCATGTCCGAGCATAACGGTCTCTTCGGTAGTGTAGTTGTATACGGGAGTGAAATCATTGAAAAGGGTATTGAACACTTTTACTCTGAGGCCCGATTGATCAGGCTCACTGCAGTGTGAGCAGATTAAAGCGAGCAAGACGAGGGTCAGGGTGAGTTTAGCAGCTGATTGTTGGTGTTTCATGAGTGGTTTGCTTCTTGTCTCCGGGAATTGTATTGTTTTTTGATGTATTACAACTGAATAAATGTACTGCAATCGCATTTCAAATCCAAAAGAGATCTTGTACTCATTGGTACTTAATTTATTTTACATTTTTTAGAAAAAAAATCCAAACAATCATGGTGAGCACATGCCTGTTTGGGTGAACCAAACGATAATCAGTGTTATATTCGTTTAGTTTTCAATGAATCGTTTGATCCTTTCAACCGATTCTGCCTGTCTGCTTGTTTTGGACCCGATCATTTGAATGTTGATCCCTTTTTTCTCAAGCTCATTTTCTATGATTTCCACGAAAACACCACGTCCATCTGTTTCTTTGCCATCCCTTGTGGTCGTTTCCACTCCACAGCTAGGGGATCTGTTTACACCAATAATGCCGTAAATCTTAAAACCATGTTGACGGTACTCTTCCAATTGATTTGCAACTTCTTCCGCTCTCTTTTGAAGAATCTCCATGTTTTCATGTTTCTCCAGCAGATTTCTTATCCGGGTGTTTTCTCTTAATAGATCCCTGTTGGCACCATGTTTATCCTGTCTGTCCAGTCCGAGACAGAGAAACTCGGGGCAGGGCAACTGAATCATTCCGATATCATTAGCCATCAGGAGATGAATAACTTCAGTAAACTGACCCGGCAGATCTGCCGTACCATCGGAGATTGAATTTTGATTCAGCAAGCAGTGTGCAAGAAGAATGATTTTTTTGCTTCTGTTGTCGTTGAACATAAAATATTGTCTTTTACTAATTCATTCAAGATGTTAGCTAAACAGTTATTATATGGGTTGCAAAGTCAATTATTCGCAAGAAATTTCATACAAAATTTTTTTATGTGATTTGTTGATTACTATTAAAGCAATGACCGTATAAAATCCAGACGGGATTTTGACTCCGGATTATCGGTGAAAAATGTTTCAAGCGTTTCACAGATGTATTCGCTGCAATGGGCACAATTGGGAATTTCCTTGTCTCCGGCACAATTTCTAATCTGACAATTTTTGCAACCAGGGAACAATCTCCCATTTTCATTCAGGCATCCGTCACAATCAGTAATGTCCTTTGAGCTATATGCCGTTTGATATAGCTTGTTACTTAATTTTGCGATTTCGACCTTCATTTTTTCTTTGAGCTGCTCATTGGTTTCATTCGTAGCCCATAGAATCGGGCATCCTGAGCACATCAAACCACAATAAGAAACGATGTTATTCATGATGCTTTTACCTGTTGATTTAAATTGCCTATAACAGCATATCTAATTACAGAAAACTATAAAATTAATGCAATAGCAGATTAAATCCAAAGGGCCAGCTCTTCAGTTATTGCTTGGACAGAGATTTTCTGAAATTAATCCATTACATAGAAGTACTGAAAATTATTCAAGGAATTCAGTCTGGTAAACCAAAAGCGAAATAGAGTTCCCCAGGATAATCCTCATACAAACCCTGGATCAGAACACCCCCCTTATGATGTTCCAGGGATTTTCTTATATCGTCCACCGTTGTTACTTTTTCATGGTTTATCCCGGTAATTATGAATCCTTCTGAGATCTCTGTCTCGTTTTTAAGTAATCCATTGTTCATCTCTTTAACCCTGACACCTCCCTCGATCCCGAGTCTATCAGATGTTTCCTTATCAAGTTCCTCAAAGGAAGCTCCCAGGAGGTCCATGATGTCCTGCTGATTCTTTGCAACCAGTTTTCTGGAGCCTTTCAGATTGGCAAGCTTCACCGTACAGGTTAGTTCCTTCCCCTTCCGGTCGACTGTTACTGTGACCTCATCACCCGGTCTGTGTCTTCCAATCTGTTCCAACAGGTCTGCGGATTGTCGGACAGGTTTATCATCTACCCTGATTACCACGTCTCCTGTTCTGATACCGGCATCTGCTGCTGCACTTTTATCCGTCAGACTATTTACATAAGCACCTTCATTCGTCCTGAGGTTTTCATCCTGAACAAGTTTGCTGTCAATATCACGGATCATTATGCCAAGGTAAGCACGCTGCACCATTCCGTATTTGATAAAATCCTCGACCACTTTATTCACAATGTTAGAGGGAATTGCAAACCCGTATCCGGTATAGGTTCCGGTAGGACTGGCAATTGCAGTATTAATACCAATGAGTTCCCCGTTCAGATTTACAAGGGCACCACCGCTGTTCCCGGGATTAATAGCAGCATCCGTTTGAATGAAGGCTTCAATGGCCGACTTATCATCGATAATATTGATGTTCCTGCCTTTGGCGCTTATAATTCCTGCTGTTACAGTCGAATTCAGGTTAAAAGGATTTCCGATCGCCATTACCCATTCACCCACCTCAACCAGATCCGAATTACCAAATTGTAAAACCTCTAATCCATCCGCCTTAATCTGCAGAAGAGCAAGATCAGTGGAGGGATCAGTTCCGATTACCTTGGCTTTGTACGTATCATTATTATTTAGTATGACTTCGATCTCATCTGCCTGCTCTACAACATGATTGTTGGTAACGATATAACCGTTGCTACTGATAATGACACCAGAGCCTGATCCAATCTGTACGAAGGGTTCAGATTTTGGAGGATTCAAATCCCTGGATTGGGGTTCCCCAAAGAAGAACCTGAAAAAATCATCTCCGAACATGTCACCGAATGGATTACGCTGGTTGTAATAATACTGGTTTGCTCCGGTTTGGATTTTACGGGTTGAGCGAATGTGAACAACAGAATTCATCGCCTGCTTTGAAACACCTGTAAAATCAAGAGGGACATATTCACCATTCTCTTTAACGGTATAAAGAGCATGATGAACCGGTAACTGTAACTGCTCCTGCCTATGAAGATTTGCAGGAGAATCTTGATGATTGAGGCCGGTTAATAAGAAGACCGCAATCGTCAGGCCACTTCCGAGTATGGAAGAGACCAACATATTTGCTAACTTTTTCATTTTTATTCTCCTTTTTAATTAATTGTTTTTATTCTTTTTTAGGTATCTGTATTGCAAGACAACCTTGATTGAACCAGGATTAATCACCTGGCTTGATAAAATAGTGTAGTTGTACCCGGGATTCAGTTTAATTTCCGAAAAACCT
>Ga0315543_1003532_pt1 | contig 13957 bp, 16 predicted proteins | sample SalMarSW160210MG_2_FD_203098 | JGI IMG/M metagenome (GOLD analysis project Ga0315543, IMG submission 203098) | Salt marsh sediment microbial communities from the Plum Island Ecosystem LTER, Massachusetts, United States - Salt Marsh Sediment SW1601-210 ...
TTCGTGGGCCTGGCTCATCCGGCGCAGCGAGGCGGCAACCAGCTCCTCGCCGGGCACGGGCAGGTGGGCGTTTAATATTATGTTAAGAAAATCGAAGGACTCGCCGAAATCTTTGACCTCATCCGGGGTGCACTGATAGACGAAGCCGTGGATGCGGGCGGGCTGGGGGGGCAAATGCTGATAGAGCCTGTCCCCTTCCCGGTGCCCCACCACCAGCACCTCGAACTCGCTGCGGAGCAGCTTGGCCAGCTGGGGGCTTGAGCTATAAATTGCTTCCTCGCTGTCTTCGTCCCTGCCGCGGGCGATGGGACGGCGCCCCGGCTCCAGGCTGGTGGTTTCGGCATTACAGACGATGCCGTAAAGCTCCGCCGCCGAATCACCGGTCCTGACCAGGCTGCCCAGCGGCGGCATCTGGTAAAGCTCGTAGCACTGGGCGGTAAAACCGGTGGTGCTGGCTTTGATAACCTCGCCGACTCTCTCTGTTTCAGCCATTTTACTTCCCTTCATATTACTTGGGCAGCGCCCTCTTGCCGACCACCTCGTGTTTGGTGTGCCACTCCTGGACCGCCTCGACCACCTCGTCGGGCCGGTCGCAGACTATCAGCAGGTCGAGGTCTTGCTGGGAGACACAGCCTTTAGCCAGGGCGGTGCTCCCCAGCCAGTCCAGAAACCCCTTCCAGTACCGGCTATCGAAGATTATCACCGGGAAGGGCTTTATCTTGTGGGTCTGTATCAGGGTCAGCACCTCGGTCAGCTCGTCGAGGGTGCCCAGGCCGCCGGGCATGATGACAAAGGCGCTGGCGTACTTGACCAGCATGACCTTGCGGGCAAAGAAGTGGTGAAAGTTCAGCGTCTTGTTGGTATATACATTGCCGGGCTGTTCCAGGGGCAGCTCTATATTCAGACCCACCGAGGTCGTCCCGGCCTCAAACGCCCCCTTGTTGGCCGCCTCCATTACCCCCGGCCCACCCCCGGTCACTACGGAAAAGCCCAGCTTGCCCAGCTTGTTGGCGATTTCCTCGGTCTGGGCATAGAGCTTATCATCGGCCTGGAGGCGGGAGGAGCCGTATATGGTTACCGCCGGCTCGATGCCGGTGAGGGTATCAAAGCCCTCCACCAGCTCCCCCATGATGCGGAACATGCGCCAGGACTCTTCCTTGGCCAACTCGTTGATTTCATATTCATTCGGCATATTATCATCCCCCCCCGAGTTTCGTGTTTTATTTAGTGACTCCCCTATTCTATATTCTATTCAGGTCCCCAGTGTATCCATATATCTTCGACGATTCCCTTGGGCTCAAACCAGACATCGCCCAGCTCTTCGCTTAAGTCCTCCAGCAGTTCGCCCATCTCCTTCAGGTCCGCCTCCCAGGCTTCAATCCGGGCCAGTTCCGGCGAGCCTTCGTAGAAGGTCTTGCCCTCGACCTCCTGGTTAAACTGGTCAACGCTATCATTGAAATCGGCCAACACCTGCCGGTATGCCTGCCACTTCTGTTTGTATTCCTGGTAGAAGTCATAGTATAACACTCTGGCGCTAGCCAGCGGTATAAGGCCGTATTCTTTGCCTACCTCAACATAGGCGACGGCGTCCCAGCTTTGGGGATTATCGTACACGAAAGTATAGCCCTCATCGGTCTTTTCCAGGTGAAAGTTTAACTTGTCGCTGGAGTTCTGCCCGGTGCAGTCGATATAGACCAGCCCCATGTCTATGGTGTCAAAGGCGTTCAGGGCGTGCCCATCCCCACCCCCCTCAAAGTCTATGCTCACCGAGGCGGCCCTGATGCCGGCGGCTTCAGCGTTGTTGTGCACATCTTCGGCAAAGTCAGCGCAGACATAGCCGATGCGCGGTTGCTCCAGGTAATTATTAGTGTCGGTGGTATCCTGCTCAATGAATGCTACCAGCCCGGCATAGGTGGGACTGACAGCATCGGGGTTGTCTATGAGCATAATCGGCTCGCCGTCCCCGCCCACCAGCACCATATTGTCCTCATAGGTGTAGAGGGGGTTTTTACAACCCCCCACCAAGATGACGAGCAGGAATACCAGCCCTAAAATTATATACAGGTATTTAGTCATTCAAAGTCTTATTTCTTCTTTTCTTTTTTCTGCTTGGGTTTCTTTACGTTCTTTCTGCCTTTAGACCCCATTTTTTGCCTCCCTTTAGACTTTTATCTTGGTGACCCTATCCCCTGTGTCCCCTTCCCCTTAATTGATGGGAAGGGGAATTATTTTTTATAAAAGAGGCTTCGCCTCTCTATGACTCTCACTCTTCCTATTTTTCAATCTTCCCCGCTTATGGCTCCACCAATAGCTATAATTCCTATCCCTAGCCATGATGCCACATAGGGGATAAGCATAATTAAAGGGAAAATGCCAGTAGAAAACCATACGATAAATATAGACGCTATGTAAGTAATAGGAGCGAAGATTAATCCTACAAAGATAGTCCAAATGCCGAAGACGGAGAATAATACATATAGAGTCCAGATAAATACCACCAGTCCGGTACCCAACCAAAGAATCATGCCAATAATTTGTATCGCACGCCCAACACCTGTCCTGGCTTTTTTGATCAGTCCCATCTTCCCCCTCCTATTTCAGCGATTTCTCCAATCTATCCCACTCCCCCGCAGCTAGAGCTATTGCCCTCTGGGCTTCGCTATAGTAAGACTCTGCCTTATACAAGTGCTCGACATCCCCCGTGGCAAAATACGCTCCGTATTCTGTTACCTCTTGTTTGGAATAAGTTATACCATCTATTGCGTACTCACGATATTTTAAACATTCTTTAGGACATTTCAGTTCCGCAAATTTAAGCAATATACCGTCGTATTCACTGCCGTAAATTGCACATTTTTGAACGACTTCAGATGAATCTAGTTGTGTTGCGGTTTCGTATAAATTCGATATTTCCAGTGCCAACTCTGTAGCTTCGTTAATAATAGCTTCAGTTTCCGTAAGATAGCTATCGATTTCATTGGGTGTACCACAAGCCCCTAATAAAAGAACCCCAACAACTAGAATTGATAATAATATTCGTTTCATCTTCACCTCCCTCTCTGGGAGTCTAAGAGGGCGCTAGCCCTCTTCTGGTTTTCCTGCCTTCTTTTTTCCCAACTTCTCCTCAAGTGGCCTCTTAAAAATCATCAGCCCCTGTGTTACGGAGTAGCCGGTTAAACCAGCGCTGACATACATTGGCACCAAGCCAACGAGCTCCCAGCCATCCTCACCCAGTCGAGCTATCCTCTTGGTTATATCTTTAACTACTCCTTCTTTAATTAGGCCCGATTTGCTGCCAAGGTCTATAATTTTATATTCCCACTTCATAGTGTTCTCCCTTCCCCCAAACAGGGAGTCTAAGAGGGCACCAGCCCTCTTTCTATTATACTCCCCCTCTCCTTTGAAGGAGAGGGGGTAAGGGGGTGAGGTAGTAAAATAATTACACCCACCTCGTCTTCTTGCTAAAGCTCTTGGCGGAGGTGGGAGATGGCATTTTCTCATCCACCATTAGAGACTCCACCAGCTGCCAGAAGCTCTCTCTATCAACGCCGGTGACCACCGCCTGCTCGTGGGCTTCACTCAACGCCACCGGGTAGCCCTGCCCCCGCCGGCACTGGTCTAAAACCAAAGAATGAGTCAGATTAAGCAAATTCTCGTCCCGGGCCACCCACTGCGGGAGCTCAACGCGGGCTATCTCGTCATCCACCCTGATGTAGAAGAAGTAGACCCAGTGCCCGCCGTAGTGGTCTTTGACTATCTTCGACTGGCTGGTAAACAGCGCCGACCTCTCGCCGGGCGCCAGAATGCTTGCAAATAAATCGCGGTCACGCACGCCGTCCACCCTATCGCAGTCTCTCGACTCACATTCTTTACAGAGCCGGTCGGTATCAATAATCTCGTGAGGGCACAACGCTACCCGCAGGGCATTGACCACGTCAGTGGAGCGGGGGAAGCTGATATAGCTGGCAACAGCCAGCCGCCGCTCTTTATTGAGCTTCCTGATTTCCTCAAGGCAGCGGAGAAAGCCCTTATTAAGCAATGCTTCGGTAACGAAGTCGGGGTAGGTCTGTCCCGCCAGACCCCATAAAATCAGCGAGCCGTCGAGCAGCGCCAGAGCGGGGCTATCTTTAGGCAATTCCGCCGCCAGTTTTGCCAGTTCGCGGCATTCATCAACGCCGCGCTTTATACCCAGCAGGGCGCCCTCTACCGGCTGTTCCCGCCCTTTAGCCCCGTCGGGGGCAATAACCAAATCCTCATCACCATAGTAGAGAGAGGGGGAGCTATCCAGCAGAGCCTGGGGCCGGGCGCCGTAGCGGAGCGTTACAGTGCCGATGTTTATTAAATAGCAGCGGGTTGACTTGTGGCGGTCAACATCGATATTGGAGCCGTCGGTGGCAATTACGGAAAACTCCGGGGGAAGGGGCGGGGCTTGATAATGCGGTGAAAGGCCTTCTACCAGGCCGGCCACCAGCCAGGTGGTCTTGCTGGCTTCTATCTTCTTGCTTAAGCTTTCGGGGTCAAGGGACTTATCCTGGAGGACATCGAGGGCGTTTCGCAGGCGCTTCCGTCTCTCATCGCCGCCGGCTTTGAGCCCGGCGACCATACTCCCCACCTGCGCCGCTACCTTGGTTAAATCCAAGGACATATCTTTTACTCAGCTACTTCAGGATACCCTTGACAATGACATCCACCGCCTCGTCCTCGTCCAGCCCCCGGGCCATCAGCGTCTCCACCTGTCTCCGGTCGATGCTGCCGATAGCCGCCTCGTGGGTGACCTTGGCCGTGTCATAGGTTACCGATACAATAGGTATCGCCACGGCGACCGCCTCGGTGCCGTTAACCAGCTCCATGCAGTCAACGTGTCCCCGGGCGTAGGGGGCGTTGCCGTAGGTCTCTCCCCTGACCTCGGCCCTGGCCTTATCGCTCAGCACCAGGCGGCTCTTGGCCATGCCCCTGGCGCCTCTGCCGTCGAGGTGGATTTTCTCCAGTATCTTGATATCGTCGGAGCCTCTACCGTAAGCTTTCACCACCAGCTCGGCTACCGCCTTCTCCTGGCAGAAGACCTCAAAATCGTAGTCCAGCTTGCCCACCAGCCCCTGGCTTAAAGAGAAGGTGCTCTGCCAGACACCGCCCTTCCCCACCCTGACCCTGGCTTTGGGGATAACCTCGATGCCGCCGTCCTCGCCGTGATAGTGAGTCTCCTTATAATCAAACTTAGCATTATTGCCGATATTTATATCAGCGTCCATCTTGTGGATAACCCTAACGGCGTTGGGGAAGATGCAGTGAGCGACGACGCTCACCTCGCTATCATCTTGAGCATCCACCTTCATGATGATTTCCTGCAGGCCTTCCTTGGGGAGGAGGCCAAAGCAGAGGTGGACGGGGCGGTCTATTTTGGTGCCTTTTTCTATCGTAAAGTTGACCCTGACCCCGCTCTCGGTCTCCTCGGTGTCTATCTTCAGCCCCTTGATGCCGTCGTTAGCCAGCACCCTGTTTTCGTGGACGACCAGCTTGGCTGTATCCTTGCTCTCCAGAACGCTTTTATCCCCGCCCGCCTTCTGGTAGGCGTCAATCATCCCCTTGTATTCTTCTTCCACTGAGTAGCGAATCATATTACCTCTAGTACGTCGGCTCATTGATATGGGGGCAGGTCAGGCAGTTATTCTTGAACCACCGGCTGATTTCCAGCGGGGCACCAGAATTGATTATCTTTCCGGCGCATAATATAGACACGCGGTGGGCTATTTCGGTCACCCTCTCACTGTGGGTGATGAGCAGAACCGACGAGCCCTGCCGGTTCATCTCTATGATGCCGTTAAGCAGTAGCGGCAGGGCGACGATGTCTATGCCCGAGTCGGGCTCATCCAGTATCGCCAGCTTGGGGTGCATCGCCAGCACCGAAGCCATTTCAATCCTCTTCCTCTCGCCGCCGCTTAAAGTGGCATCAATGTCCCTATCCATATACTGCTTCGGCTCCATGCCCACCATCAATAGATAGCGCTCAATCTGGTCGGCCTGGCCGTTTTTGCTGCTCAAACGGAGGTAGTCCCGAACCGTCAGCCCCTCCACCCGGGCCGGCTCCTGCCAAGCTAAAGTTATCCCCTTCTTGGCCCGCTGGGAAACAGAAAGTTTGGAGATATCCTCGCCATCAAATATAATCCGGCCGCCGGTGGGGCGGTAGTTGTTGGTCCCCATTATCAGGTTGGCGATGGTGGTCTTGCCGGTGCCGTTTTCCCCCAGGATGCCGTGTATTTCGCCATTATCGACACGGAGGTCCAGGCCGTTGATTATCGGGTTGCCGTTTAATTTTAGCTGGAGATTTTCCACAACCAGCATAGTATCACCGCCTTAGATAACAGTATAATCTATAAGGGGTATAAACTCAAACAATTATGCCTGTTTATTGCCCTCGCGTCCCCCTCTTTTAAAGCTTTGTTTTGCTTCCCACCCTCCCACCCTACAGGGGTTTCACCCCTATATGACCTTGTCTCCCCACCCCAATGGGGGATAGCAATCTCTTTCACTCCCAACCTTATTGGTGGGGTAAAGGGGCTGCCGCAGGAGAGTTTTAGAGGCGAAGCCTATGAGGGCGGGTGGGTGGGAAAAAGAGAACCGTTAAGGGGGGTGGTGGGGCACCGCCACCTTGTTCACCAACTATAGTATCTGTTATTATCAAATCAGCTATGGCAGCAGGCTATGTCTATAACCCCGTATATCTAAAGCATGATACCGGCCAGCACGTAGAGGTTGCCGCCCGGCTGGAGGCGATTATCTCTCATCTGGAGCAGACCGGGCTTACCTCACAGCTAACCCTGATTGAGCCCCGCCCCGCCACGGTGGAGGAAATAGCCCTGGTGCACCAGCGTGAGTATATCAAGGAAATTGAAGAAAAAGCCGCCAAGGGCGGCGGCTGGCTCGACCCCGATACGGTAATGTCGGCTGGCTCCTATGAGGCAGCCCTCTATGCCGCCGGCGGCCTTATCCGGGCGGTGGAATCGGTTATGGGTGGGAAGGTGAGTAGCGCCTTTGCCCTGGTCAGACCCCCGGGCCACCACGCCACCTCCCAACATGCCAAGGGCTTCTGCCTGTTCAATAATATCGCCATCGCCGCCAGCTACGCCCTGAATAAATACCAGCTGGAGCGCATCCTCATCATTGACTTTGACGTCCACCACGGCAACGGCACGCAGGACACCTTCTATGACAATTCTCAGGTGATGTATATCTCCACCCATCAGTACCCCTTCTACCCGGGCAGCGGGGATATCAAGGAAACCGGCGGCGGAGCCGCTAAAGGTACCAACATCAATATACCGCTGCCGGCGGGCTGTGGCGATACCGAATACCTGAAGGTCTTTAAGCAGATTATTGTCCCCGCCGCCCAAAGGTTTAATCCCCGGCTCATCCTGGTCTCGGCCGGCTATGACACCCACTGGGCTGACCCCCTAGCCATGATGGAGGTTAGCACCAGCGGCTTCAGCCGGATGGCGGGGATTATCAAGGGGCTGGCTGATGAGCTCTGCGAAAGCCGTCTGGCGTTCACCCTGGAGGGGGGCTATAACCTCGACGCCCTGGCGGCTTCGGTCAAAGCGACCTTCGATGTTCTACTGGGCAACAGCGTTGACGACCCTTTGGGGGAAAGCCCGCGCCACACCGGTGTAGCCGATATAGACCGTCTTATCGGGGCGGTAAAGAGGCTGCACAAACTGCCCTAATCGGGCTGGCAGAGGTCGGGGGAGGTGGAGCACTGCTCACAGTTGCCGTCGCAGGGCTCAACATGAATGGTGATGCTGGTATCGGAAAGCTGTTTCTCTATATCCTCTTCCAGTTGGTCACAGAGCCGGTGCGCCCTCTCCACACTGAGCTGCCGGGATACCACCAGGTGAAAGTCAATCTGCCGCTGGCTGCCCGCCTTGCGGGTGCGCACCCTGTGGAAACCGGCAATCAGGTCGCCGTGCTTCTTTATAATGGCGACTATCTCGTCCTCCTCCGCCTGGGGCAACTTTATATCCATCAGCCCGCCGAAGGCCTTCCTCATGGTGAGAAAGGCGGTGCGGCCGATGAGTACCGATACCAGCAGGGCGACGATAGAGTCCAGTATGGCAATTCCGGTGAACTGGACCAGGATTAAACCCACCAGCACCGCCGCCGAGCTGAGCACATCGGCGAAAAGGTCGCGGGCGGTGGCTTCCAGAGCTATAGATTCGGTGGCGCGGGCTATCCTCAAGCTGTACCAGGAAACAAGCAGGTTGATGACTATGGCCGCCGCCGTCACGTAGATGCCCAGGGGCACCAGCTCCACCTCTCCGCCGTCAATCAGCCTCGTTACCGCCTGATAGGCGATAATAATAGCGCCGACAAAAATCATGGCGGCGATGACCACGCCGGCGATATTCTCCGCCTTGCCGTGGCCGTAGGGGTGGCGCTCGTCGGGGGGTCTGCTGGCAATCTTGATACCGGTGTAGCCGATGATTACCCCGAAGAGGTCGATGACGCTGTGGACGGCGTCAGCCCTGATGGCGATACTGCCGGTAACGATGCTGGCGGCTACCTTAATCGCTATCAGCACGCTGACGGCAAAGATAGCCAGCTTGGCAGCACCCTCTTTAGTGGCCAGCATGCTCTATGCCTCTTCGGTTTTGGCTCGGCGCAGGGGAATCAAATTACCCCACTCCCCCCTCTCCCAGACGATGAGCAGGGTGGGGGCAACAAACAGTGAGCTGTAGGTGCCGACAATGATGCCGATGAGCATGACCAGGGCGAAGTTCTGAATGGAGGCACCGACAAAAAGCAGCAGGGCTAATACCACCAACAGAGTGGTCAGGCTGGTATTCAGGGAGCGGCTTAAGGTTTCCACCAGGCTGTTATTGACCACCATCTCGAAATCGGGGCTAACCCCCCGCCTCTGGTTCTCCCGGATGCGGTCGAAAACAACCACGGTGTTATTGATGCTGTAACCGATAACGGCCAGAACACCGGTGATGAACATTAGGTTAATCTCCCAGCCCATAATGGCGCCCAGGATGGCGAAAATTCCCGTTACCAGCACCACATCATGCACCAGGGCGATGATGGCACAGACGCCGTAGTGGAAAGGCTTGGGCATGCGGCGGAAGGCCCAGGTGATATAGAGCAGTATGCCCACGGCGGCCACACCCACGGCGATAATGGCGTTATGGACGGTCTCGGCGGCCACCATCGAGGACACCGAGTAGAACTCCCTCTCGGTCAGGGAGCCGAAGCGGGCACTTAAGTCTTCCTCCAGGGCTAACCTTTCCGGCGCCGTAAGCTCCTGGGTGCGGATAAAAAAATCACCGGCGCCGGTGCGCTGAATAATAACATCGTCATATCCAAGGTTGACCAGCTCCTCCTTCAGCTCACTCTGAGCTATCTCCTGCTCAAAGCTAATGGTGAGCATGGAGCCGCTGCTGAACTCAATCCCGGGCTTGAGACCAAAGACCACCAGGGCAATAATGCCAATCAGGATGATAATCTCCGAGATAATCAGGAACAAAGGCCTTTTACCGGTAATATTAAGCATTATTTCTTCTCCCGATGAGCACTGAATAGCCGGGTCTTCTTGGCCAGAGGCGTGCCCACAAACAGCCGCAGCAGGGTGCGGGTGACGATGATGGCACTGAACATGCTGGCCAGCACGCCGATAAGCAGGGTCACGGCAAAGCCGGTTACCGGGGCGCTCTCCACGATGCTGCTGCCCAGCCAGATGAGGATAACACAGACGATAATGGTAGTTACATTGCTGTCCCGGATGGCCATCCAGGCACGGTTAAAGCCGGCCTCAATAGCCGCCCCCAGCGTCCGGCCGGTGGCGAACTCCTCCTTCATCCGCTCAAAGATGAGCACATTGGCATCCACCGCCATGCCGATGGAAAGAACAAAACCGCCGATGCCGGCCAGGGTGAGGGTTACCGGAATCAGCTTGAATACGGCCAGCACCACCGCCCCGTAGAAAATCAGCGCCAGGCTGGCCAGAGCCCCGGGCAGGCGGTAATAGATAATCATAAAGAGCATGACCAGTATTACGCCAATCAGCCCCGCCAGTAAGCTCATATCGATGAAATCGGCGCCCAGTATCGGGGAGATGGTCTGCTCGTAGACGGGGTTTAGCGGTACCGGGATGCGACCGGCATTGAGCAGCTGCGATAGTTCCGTGGCCTCTCTCAGGCTCAAGCCCTCAACCTGCCCACGGTCGGTAATCTGGCTCCGAACAATGGGGGCGATGGGCTGTCCATCATCGCCCAGCAGGGGCTCGCCACTTAAGAAAATGGCCAGCGGCTGGCCGATAAGCCGGCCGGTTACCTCCCCGGATATTTCACTCCCCTCCTCGTTCCATTCAAAGTAGAGCAATATTTTACCCAGACTGCCCTGGCCGACATAGGTATTCTCCTTAAAGTAACCGCTGGTGAGCATCTTCTCCTTGCCGTCAATGGTGGCGGTAGCCGGCACCCACTCAAACTCACCGCCCTCGCCCTCCACCAGCTCCCGGAACTCAAGCAGGGCGGTCTCGCCGATAAGCCCCTTGGCTTTCTCCGCCTCGCTCACCCCGGGCAGTTCCACCAGGATGCGGTCACTACCCTGTTTCTGGATAAGCGGCTCGGTCACCCCCAGGACGTTAATCCGCTGTTCGATAACCGCTATGGCGCCGTCAATGGCTTCCGCCTCGGTGCCCGGCTCCAAATCAGAAAAATCGGCCTGGTAGACCATGTGAATGCCACCCTGCAGGTCCAGCCCCAGCCGCATTTCCTCCCTGTCGAACAGGGGGTAAACCAGGGCACAGACGGCGAAGGCGAAGATGGCCAGTATTATAAAAAGGACTATCGTATTTCTTTTAGCCATAATGATTCACTGCCTCGGTTTCTAGCCTTTCCCGGATGTAAGCCAGCGCTTCTTCTCTGGTAGCCAGCTCACCGGAGGCCTGTGCCTCGCGCACCGCTTCCAGAAGCTGCCCCATCAGGGGGCCCGGCTTCATGCCAAAGGTATTGACCAAATCGTGCCCGCTGACCAGCCTGGCCGGAGCCACCAGCTTCTCCTGCTCGGCGTGCTGGTCCAGAACATAATCTACCAGACGGGCATGCTCCTGCCAACCGCTTAGATTCAGGTTGGGTCCCCGGGCGGCCAGATGGTCGGCCAGACTAAAGAAAAGGATATCGATGCCCACCTCCCCACAATCTCTAAAGTAACGGTAGATAGCCCGGCGGGTGGGCATCCCTTCCCGGCTCATCTGCCCCGGTCTCATGTGGTATTTTATCACAATCTCCACTAATTTAACCTCTTTACCGCTAAAGCGCAACCTTTCCAGAATACCGGCGGCTATGGCCGCCCCGTCTTTAGGGTGGCCCAGAAAACGCGTCCGCCCCTCCTCGGTAAGGGTTTTAGTCTGGGGTTTAGCCACGTCGTGGAGCAGCGCCGCCAGCTTGAGCAGCGAGCGCCGGGTGCTGCCGCCGCTTACCGTCCGGGCAAAGTGCCGGGCTAGAATATCCGACCAAGGAACCGCCGCCAGAACCTGGTTGCCGCCGTATTCCCAGCTGCCCTGGCGGAGAATAAAGTCAACCGCCGCCACTGTCTTAAGGGAATGCTCAAAGACATCCCAGAAGTGTTCTTTAGGCTGCTCGGCCCCCTTGGTAACTGCCATTTCGGGGAAGAGAGCGGTAAGCAATCCCAGCTCATCCAGGTAGAACAAAAACCGCCCGGAATCAGGGACGGCCAGCAGCCGCAACAGCTCCTCCCTCACCCTCTCCCCGGCGACAGCGGTAATAAGCTGGCAATCCTGCTTAATCAGAGCTTCGGTCTTTCCATCAATAGTAAAATCAAGCTCGGCGGCCAGGCGTACCGCCCGCAGCAGGCGGGCGGCATCCGATGAGAAAACCGTCCCTGATACAGCCCGTACTACTTTATCTTTAAGGTCAGCCCGACCGTTAAAGGGGTCTATCAGGGAAACATCGTCTTTAGCTAGCTGGCTGAGGTCAGCGGCCATGGCGTCTATGGTGAAATCGCGCCGGCTCAAGTCCTGCTCGATGCTGCCCTCAAAAGCGGCCAGGTCAAGCTGCCAGCGGTTTCCCGAGGGCGCCTTTTTGTCCTTCAACACCACCCGGCCCACCTTATTGGCCTCGTCCAGGCGGATAAACCTGCCGCCAAGGGCATCAGCCAGGCGGGGGGCAATCTCCAGGGCATCGCCGGCCAGGGCAATATCAATATCAGCAGTATCCCGCTTTAAGAAAAGGTCACGGATAAAGCCGCCGACCAGGTATGATTTTATACCCTGCTCAGCCAGAAGATTACTTACCGTGGCCAGTAATGACGAAGTTCCGGTCTCAATAGCTAGCTCCAAGTCTTCTTCCCCAATAAGGCTCTAAAGCTACACTATACTACCACTCCGTCTTCTTATCAAGTGGGGAAGGCTTTTACAGGGCAAGTTTAAGCAGAAGCTAATTAGTCCTGTCCGGGATGACCACCCGAAGTAGCATTCAGGACTTCGTGTCTTTACCCGCGGTTTTGGCGATGCTGTTCAAAATACTGAGGATGCCGATGACGGCGCGCTGAACATCAACCGGCTCCTGTGCCAGCACTCTGGCTACATAGGGGTCCAGGTCCCCCCGGCTGCCATATTCAACACGACTTTCCGCCACGCCGGCCTGCTGGGGGGACAGGTAGCCGGCCAGGGTGAACAGCTCATCCTCCTCAAAGCCTAAAGGCCCGGCAAGCTTCCGCAACACCGAGCCCGAGGGGAAACGCTCGCCCCTCTCAATGCGGCCCAGGTGTGACGCGGACACACCTGACATTGAACTGAGGTCACGCAGCGTTAACGGCAGCGAGACTCTCTGCTGCTTTAGTATCCTACCGAGATTGGCTCTCGCTTCTTCCATAGTTCATGAATTATAGTTCGCCAAATGGCAAATGTCAATAAGGAATGGCTTTTTAACCTGACCACAATTTACCAGATTTCAATATTGTATTAAACCATAATAGTTGACAAAAGGCAAATTTGGTGGTATACTATGTGCCTATTGGCATATATTTAAGGGGGTAGACATGATACTGAAAACGCGGGTCTTTACCTTATGCGTCAGAAATTATAAAAACCTCTCCGAGCTGGCTCGGGCTATGGAAATATCGGTGAGCCAAGTATACCGCGTCCTTGAAGGCAAACGCAACATCAACCGCAAATTCATCATCGGCGCCATGAAGGCCTTCCCCGGCTACAAGTTCGATGACCTCTTCTACTTTGTCCCCGAAACGACAGTTGACCAAAAATCGGCAGCCCGGCAGCCAGCCGAGAGGCCAAACAGGCAACCTGTCAGTATGGGAAAGAAGTCCTAAAGCGCCAGACCCCTTTAGAGCGGAGTTACCTCATGCGCAACCTTATGCAGCATATCCTGGCTTTCCAGATAGTCGATGTAGAGCACCCCGTTCAGGTGGTCAATCTCGTGCTCCAGCGCCTGCGCCAGCAGCTCCTCAGCCTTAATTCTTATCTCCTTGCCGCTTAAGTCCTTACCCTTGACGGTAACCCGCTGGGCGCGTTTGATTTCGCCGAAGTAGCCGGGAACACTGAGGCAGCCCTCGGTTACCGCCCTCTCTCCGCTTTTGCGCACCACCTCCGGGTTAATCAGGGCGAAATCCTCCTCACCGGGCATGCCGATAACAATCACCCGCAGGGGAACGCCCACCTGCGGAGCCGCCAGCCCCACCCCGGAGGCGGCGTGCATGGTCTCGATCATATCAGCTGCCAGCTTCTGGAGTGAGCCGTCAATAGCTCTTACCCGCTTTGATTTCTGCCTCAATATCGGTTCGGGAACGGTACGAACGGTAAGAATAGCCATAATCTTCCTCTATTTATAGTTTACTAGCTAAAGCCCCACCGGGTCAATATCGACCACCCAGCCCTGGGGGAAAAGCAACGGGGATAAAAACTCGGAAAGCTCTGAGCCGCGCAGTA
>Ga0315543_1003533_pt1 | contig 13954 bp, 8 predicted proteins | sample SalMarSW160210MG_2_FD_203098 | JGI IMG/M metagenome (GOLD analysis project Ga0315543, IMG submission 203098) | Salt marsh sediment microbial communities from the Plum Island Ecosystem LTER, Massachusetts, United States - Salt Marsh Sediment SW1601-210 ...
CTTCTTCGCTAAAAAGCTACGAAGCCTCGCAATGACAACCCCTCAAATCATGTGTGACGAAGAACTATGTATCTGCTGTTTGGCAGACGGCGTAAAAGGCTGGCTTTGGTTTACAGTGACGGTCGAATAACATAGGATAGTCGGTCCTTCCACTTATGGGCATGTAGCTTCGCCATGAGTGGCCATCGTGGACGGCCCAAAATGTCACCCGGTTGAATTTGTCGCGGTGCTTGTGAAACAGTGAAAAAATTTCAGCGTATCGATCAGCCAAATCTTTTTGAACAGAATCGGGCAGGCCATCCGGGTATGGATTGTGCTTTTTCTGCAATTCGGGACTAAAGGAGGAAAGGTCCACTAACTGAGAATCGACAGGATAAAAAGGAAGTACACCTATATCCAGTTCCGTAACCATCAGCTTTACGCCCAGTTCGGAAAGAGTCAGGATGGATGTCTCAATATCCTCGATGCGTGGATAGTCCAGGAACCAGTGTCCCTGTATGCCAAGGCCATCTATGCGGACACCTTTTGACTGCAGGTTGCGGATCAGCCGAACGACGCCTTCGCATTTGGGCTGTTTCACAAGATCGTATTCGTTGTAATATAGCTGGGCGCCGGGGTCGGCCTGGCGAGCGTATTCAAAGGCCTTTAAGATGTAATCTTCGCCTATAATTTCGAGCCATTTGTTTTTTCTATAAGATCCATCCTCTGCAATTGCTTCGTTGACGACGTCCCAGCCGTGGATTCGGCCTTTGTAGCGACCCATCACGGCGAAGATGTGCTCTTTCATTCGTTCAAGCAGCGCCTCACGGCTTAAGGATTTGCCCGATTCATCCTGGAACACCCAGTCCGGCGTCTGATAAAACCAGACGAGGGTGTGACTAACGATAAACATTTTGTGCTTCTGGCCAAAAGCTACATAACGGTCGACCGGCTCGAAATTATATTTGTTCGGTTCCGGATGGACCTCTTCCCATTTGAGGATATTTTCCGGCGTGATGGTGTTAAAGTGTTTTTCCACAAGGGCCATAGTATCTGGCTCATTGCCGGAAATCTGATTTAAGCTGAGGGCGGCACCAATATAAAAATCGTCCTTAAACACATCTTTCAGGGCAGGCTCTGAGCCGGGTCGTGGGAGCTGCGTATTGTCATTATTCTTCACTTGACTTTCCTTCCTACGTTAAAAGTCTACTCCAATTTTCTCTTTTTCCATTAAGCATTTGCGATAATAAAGTTTGGAAATCCTCGAATATCCAGTCATTTTTCAACGTTTGATAAATGATTCCCAGGAACTTGCGGACAGTGGCAATACACACAGCAGGCCTGGGAGCCATTATCGCGTGTCGGTGGCCGTTGTCTGCGTTGCCGCAAGGGACGGACCCTTGATGTAGCGGTCGGCAAAGCTCAGGAACGTCGGCCAGTTCGGGCCGGGGGTGTGCCCGCCGCTATGCTGGCGAAAGGCCACTTCACCGTCGATCAGCGGTGTCTCTATCGGGGGAAACTCGGTAGTACCCAGGTCCTTCTTGCCGAGGAGTCTGTAGACCGGCCCGGCACCGGCTGCGGCCAGGAACATGCCCTTGGCGTCAACCCATCCGTCGCCATCGGTTGCGCCGGCGCTGATGAACACGGGTCGCGGAGCACACAAGGCGACCAGCTCGTGAGAGTCAACCGGCAAATCGTTCCAGTTCAAAGGGCCTGCATACTTGATGAAGTTACCGGCCATCCAGTGGTACTCGCCCGACCCTGCGACGTTTTCCACTATCTCGCCCCAATTGCGGCGGTGAAGCTTGACGCCGCCTTCGCCGGAAGAACTGACAAAAGCGATAGCAAAACGCTGGTCATACGCCATGGCGACAATCGTTGCTTTGCCGTAGCGCGAATGTCCCTCAAGGCCGACTTGCTTGGCATCTACGGCTTTGTCGGTCTCAAAATAATCCAGAGCGCGGCTGGCACCCCAGGCCCAGGCACGCAATGCACCCCAATCATCCGGCTTACGGGGCTGGCCCTTATTGCGCAGACCAATGATGCCTCGTGTCAGTCCTGCGCCGTTGTCGGCCTGAATACTGTTGGGGGTGATGATGGCGTAGCCCCAGCCTTTGGCGAGAACTTGCTGTTGCCAATCAAGCTCGCCACGTCTTGCTCTTGCAAAACGACCACCAAAACCGAATTCCATTATCACCGGCACTGGGCCAGGCGCGTTAGCCGGAGTGGTCAGCGTCAGCTTGATGTCGACGGTAATAAGTGGGTATGATGAATTATCAACGTGGCCCACGAGCTGTTTCGTGATGACCGGCACATCACCGTTCGTTTCGTTGGTTGTGCTAGTGACTTCCCAATTCACTTTTGGTGTGTCCTTGGGGACTCGGCCGTAGATTTCTCTGTCGAAGTCCTCCAGGATTTCAGGGCGCCGCTGATTCCACCACATTTCCGTTGTCGTGACCTTTTGCCCGTTCTTCAATACCAGCGGTTCCGGCAGGTCTGGGTAGGGATTAGCCTTGGACTCGTCGTAATTAGCGTAGTTCGGCGACTTAGGATTCATGCCATTTCTCCCCGGCCTCAGCGATGTTATTTGCAGAAGATACATCATTCTCTGATGATCCTGCTGGGCGGTTAGCTGCACCGGCGAAGGCAGACTGTTCGCATCCGACTTTGTGTCCTCCTGTGCTGAGACATGGAATACAATCATCATGTTAATGAAAAGAAGACAAAATATTTTTTTCATTGTACACCTTTTCTTGTAAGCACTATTCATCAGTTCTAAAAGGCGACGCCGGCAGGCCTTCTTTATTATATAAATTTGCGCCTTCAGGATTATCAGCCCAGCCGTAGCGTACAGCTACGGGATTGGTTATATCATCATTCCAGACGATGACTTTATCGCCTTCTATTTTTGCCTTTGCCCAGATAAATTTTTTGTCGGCGCCGGCTATGGCGAAATGCTTCAGCTCACCGCCCCCTTTGGCGATTAATCCACTTCCGACGTTCGTAAATGTTATAATGATTTTGTTGGCTTGAATTTTCATCGACTGATAAATCGGGCCCGAGTGAACAACTTCTTCATCGCCGTAAGCCACTTTTTGAGCCGCGAGCGCAAGGCGTTTGCCTACATCTTCCTTATTTAACGGATGAATGTCGTTCCATTCGCCAAGATCGATGGCAACAGCCATTGCCGTGTTAGCAACAGCGAGCGTTTTGAGCTGTGCTTCTCTCAGCTCGGCCCAGTTGCTCTCGGTTGGCTGGTCTTTAGCCTCCATAAAATTGGCCAGTTGTACGTACAAGAAAGGAAAATCTCCCTGCTTCCATTTTGCTCTCCAGTCAGCTATCAGCGCAGGGAACAGCTTCTGATATTCAAGCGGTTTTCCTGTGTTGGATTCACCCTGATACCAAATTACTCCTTTAATTTTATAGTTTAAGAGCGGCGCTATCATTCCGTTATATAATCCTACCGGCTGCCCCTCAATAAATGTTTTGGGTGGCAATGGGTCCATTACAGCACCTAATTTGTATTTCCATTGGCCCTTTAAGTCGATTGTCTGCCCTGCTGCTGAGAGCTGATATGGCTTATCTTGAACAAAACCACCCCGGTCTGAGTTATTAATAACCCTTATTACAATGATATTCCGCCCTGCTTTTAGCAGGTTTGAAGGAATATCATATATTCTTGGGGGGTACTGGTATGAAACTGTGCCCACGATTTTGCCGTTCACATAAGTCGTATCGGCGTCCACAATTCTGCCCAGCCAAAGCCTTGCCAGCTTACCAGTCATAGAAGCCGGGATATCAATTTCTTTTCTGAACCAGACAACGCCGTTCACAGGCATCAATTCATGGTCTGCCCAGTATCCGGGCACATTCATCGTCGCCCATTCCGAGGTATCATAATCTTCATCAAACCACGCCTTTTGACCTTTTTCCAAACCTTTATCAATCTTCCGGATACGACTATACCATGCGTTGCTGACAGCATTATCTTTTTCCATGATTTGGTTAAGGTAGACGCTGTCTTTAAATTTTCCCACTGTTTCAAGGTAAGCAGGGAACTCTTTTAAGGCGTCCTCGCTCAACCACGCTTCGGCAGGCGACCCACCTACACTTGCATGAATTAAACCGATGGGAACCTCATATTTTTCATATAGTGCTTTTGCAAAAAAATAGCCTGTGGCGGTAAAGCATAGAATACTCTCAGGATTTGCCGATTCCCAGTAACCCGATTGTAAGTCTTCCTGTGGTGTGTTAAAATCATACCTCTTGGAAACAAAAAACCGTCTGATAGCTGGATTGTTAGAATTTGCAATCACATCTTCATAGCGGTCTTTTACCCGTGCCATAGATAGGTCCATATTCGACTGGCCGGAACATACCCATACATCGCCTATTAAAATATCTTTTAGAGTTAGATGATTGCTGGCAGTGATATCCATACTGTATGGGCCGCCCGCTTTTAATTCAGGAAGTGTTACAGCCCACTTACCATCTATGTCGGCGGTGGTATTGTATGTTTTACCGTCAAATTTAATCGTCACCTTTTCGCCTTCGCCAGCCCAGCCCCAAATCTTTACATTGGCATCTCTTTGCAGCACCATACCATCGCTTACTAACCGCGGCAGCCTGACTTGGCAAAAAACGGTTTGGGAAATGATGGATAGATAAAATAATACTGAACCAAATATCTTTAGATTTAAATTCCTATTCATAATCCCTTTACCTTAACTTTTATCGATTAAACTCAAACTGACCGGATTTTAACTGAAAACCAGCGTAAATACCTGTTTGACAATAATAAATATATTGCACTTTGTCATTCCCGTGAAACTTGTCCTCGGCTACGACCGGGGAACGGGAATCCAATTTGCCGAAAATTTTAATAGATTCCCGCCTGCGCGGGAATGACACAAAGAATCGGTCAGTTTGAGAATTAGAGTTAATCTTGGGACACGTATTCGAACCAGTCGAAATCAGCAGGACTCGTGCACTTTTGGCCGTTGCCTGTTGCATACATACCGAAGTATACACCGGTAAAGCACATCCCGTGTTCGAAGCCAATCTCTTCAACCGACAAATCCTTGGTCAAAGCCGTGCCTAATACATTTCGGGTGCCGTCTGGGGACTGACAGGAAAATTCGTAAGACAAAGGAGAGGCCTTGATTGACAACACAACAGGACCAGGCCCGACCTCAACATATTTTACGGGTTCGATAACTTTGGCTTTGATGACTTTCCTGAAGAGAACCTGGCGCTTGCCATCCTTGAGTGTTACCGCAATTTCGTAATGATTTCTATCATCCTGTCTGGCGACGAGGCCGGCTTCTTCGTTTTCGTTTTTAGGGTCGAATTCGAGCAGGGTGGAAGCCACACAATTAAAATCGGTCTGCCTTTGCCCGACGAATGCGGGTGAATCCTGGTCATTCAAAGTTACGGCAGAACCCTTCAATCGCAGAAAGCCAGGGCGTTCAGTAAGGGAATAATTCTCCTCATAGGGATTTCTCAAATAGTTCCACTTCAACGCCAAATTTTTACTGTTGAATTTATCTCTCGCTGGTTCTTTCGGCCAGATGTGCTGTGGAAGTTTCGGTGCTGGCATTACTAAATCAATCGTTCCAGTTTTATTGACGACGGGCCAGCCATTGCTATCGAAGACAACAGGCGCAAGGAAGGTTTCTCGGCCGATGTGATGATAGTAACCGCCCTTGGGTCGAATAGCCAGACACACCAGCCACCAGCCATCAGGGGTCTCAACAAGGTCTGCATGTCCGACAGCGCGGATTGGGTTGCCATCGAGATTACGATGTGTAAGGATAGGATTATTCGGATTTGATTCGAATGGTCCCCACGGTGAGTCGCTTCGGGCGATGGTCACCATATGGCCGTAGCTTGTTCCGCCCTCTGAAATCATCAGGTAATATTTGCCGTTGATTTTATAAAGGTGCGGTCCTTCCGGCCAGATTCCGCCGGTGCCTCGCCATATTTCCTTCAATTCTCCTTCGAGTTTGCCCGTTTTGAGATTTATCGTTGATTGAGCGGTGCAGCCGTAACGTCCGCCTTGTTGTCGGTGATAATAAACTGTTCCGTCATCATCGAAGAGAATTGACGGGTCGATACCGCCGCCGTCTTTTATCCAAATCGGCTCGGACCAGGGACCGGCAGGGTTTTTGGCTGTAACATAAAAATTACCGCCGCAATCCACACCGGTAGTTATCATATAAAAGGTGCCTTCGTAGTAACGGATCGTCGGTGCATAAATGCCACCGGAAGCCCGAACTTTATCAAGGTTCAACTGGCTCTTGCGTGTTAGGCAGTATCCGATTTGTTCCCAATTTACCAGGTCTTTGCTGTGAAAAATGGGAACGCCCGGAAAATACTCAAAGGTACTGTGAACCATGTAATAATCTTCACCCACACGACAGATACTAGGGTCGGGATAAAAGCCGGAAATAATCGGATTCTGAAAGGTTCCGGATTGCTCTGGCGAACTACCAGCCAATAAAAGCGAGGGCAAAACGAGAATTATCAAAAACTTCATGCTGATCTCCTTACTGAAAAAACGAGTTTATGTATCAAGACTATTTCAGCCGTGTTTTATTTAATTAACTCAAACTGACCTAATTTTAATTGAAAACCAACGTAATACCTATCTGACAATAACATATCACACTTTGTCATTCCCGTGAAAACGGGAATCCAATTTGCTGATAACTTTAATGGATTCCCGTTTTCACGGGAATGACACAAAGAATCAGTCAGTTCGAGTTATTAAGTCGCAGGGCTATTCATTGATAATCTTTACTTTTTCCTCTGGGCAGCTTCAACGACAGCATAGAAAGCTGGCTTTGGTTTACATTGGCGGTCGAACAATAGAGGAGAGCCTCCGATCCATGATGTTGCATCATAAACGCCCCAGAAGGTGACACGGGAGATATCGTTCTTTTGCTTGAGAAAAACCGAGAAAAGCTCAGCGTACTTTTGAGCAAGCTTTTGTTGTGTCTCGTCATCCGCAGCATTGGAATCAGTCGTACTCTGCCTGTTAATCCTACTGATATCCGCTCCCCTGTATCCCCAGGTCCGTGTCCTGATATCGAGCTCGGTAATCATGACCTTAACGCCGGTTGCCGCCAAAGCGGTGATGCTATATTCAAGAGATTCCTTATCAGGATAATCCAAACCGCTGTGCAACTGGATACCAACACCATCGATTCGGAGGCCTTTGGATTTAAGGTATTTTACGAGTGCTACCGCTCCATCGCACTTTTCCTTTTCAGTATCGAGGCTGTAATCGTTGTAGTATAATTCTGCATTGGGATCGGCCTGATGGGCATATTCGAAGGCTTTGGCGATGAAATCATACTGTTTTTCCTCAGAACCTTCACCAATGATCTGCAGCCACCGGCTGTTACGCAACGTGCCATCGTTTTTAAGAGCTTCATTCACAACATCCCAGCCCTTAATGCGGCCTTTGTAATAACCGACAACGGACATAATATGGTCCTTCATTCTTGCAAGCAGCGCTTCCCGTGTTAATAAATTTCCGGAATCGTCACGATATGTCCAGCGAGGAACCTGAGCGTGCCAGACGAGGCAGTGTCCGATAGGAAACATATTGTTCTTTTCGGCGAAATCCACAAAACGATCGGCTGGTTCCCAGTTATATTGGTCCGGCTTAGGGTGGATGAGGGACCACTTCATGTCATTTTCTGATGTTGCAGTATTGAAGTGCTCTATCGCGATGGCAGCCGCATTAGGGTCTTTGCCCAAGACCAGATTACGGTTAAAAGCGCCGCCGATTAGGAAATGCTCTGCGAACACATCTTTAAGAGCAGGTTTATCAGGGCCACCGGCACATCCAGCAACAGACCATGATGTGGTCAAAGGCAATAAAATTACAATCAGCAGTTTTTTTGTCACCACAATCATCACCTCATTAACTTTTAATCGTTTTCGGCTTGTTTACGACGTTCGACAAGTTCGGTCTCAACCTGCGTCATCAACTGTTTTTTCAATGGATAAAAGAACATAAGAACCATGCCAATCAACGAAAAGATAGCCGGGTAAACACTCATGACCATACGTATGCCTAATAATCCACTTGCCGTTTGCTCAATATTAGGCTGATAACCATAAGCTGCCAGTATCCATGCATTAGCTGTAGCTCCCAAGGCAATCCCAAGCTTTAGCGCGAACAATGAGGCAGACATCACAAGCCCGGTAGCCCGTCGTCCCTTTTTCCATTCCGAATAATCAGCAGTATCAGCATAAATGGCCCACTGCAGAACAGACACGGGCCCAACTGCAAACGATACAATAAAATTGAGAACAAACATAAGAGCGAGACTTTGTGGGCCTAAGAAAATAAAGAGTCCTGAAGCTATGCCGGCTATACCCAAAGAGACTGCATAAGTTGTTGATTTGCCAAAGGCTTTACTAATACGCGGAGTTAAAACGACTCCGAGAATTGTAAAGGCCGTCCCGGACATCGTTAATAAAGAAAAAAGTTTTGAAGGAGTAAGATTATAGATTTTTCCAAATAAACTCAATTCTTGCTCTTTTACGTAATACACCAGATAGTACAACGTACTTCCGCCTCGCATACAAATGAATATGAGCTGGAAGACGGTTGCAGTGCCTATCAACAACCAGGGCTTATTGGAAATCAAATCAGCAAGGTCTTGCTTAAACGAAGTTTTTTGTCCCTTTGGAGGTTGAACTCGCTCTTTGGATGAAAAGAAAGCTACCAAAAACAGAACAACCGCTAATCCGGAAACAATAGTCATGGCCAATTGCCAGCTCTTTTCCGGATTTTCTGCACCATCTGTCATTGTTGGAATGAAGTATTGGACGAACAGCAATGCGGCAAAAGCAGCTATAAATCGGAAAGAAGATACGGTGGTTCGTTCGTGAGAATTTGGTGTCATTACACCCATTATTGCGGAATAGGGTACATTAATAGCCGTATAGGCCATCATCAAAAATGTATATGTTAGATAAGCATATACAAGCTTACCAACGGAACCTAATTCAGGTGTAGTAAAGGCTAATACTCCAAGGACGCCGATTGGTATTGCACCCCAAATTAAATAGGGCCGGAATTTTCCCCATCTGGTGTTGGTTCGGTCTGCAATCATACCCATCATCGGGTCGTTAACGGCATCCCAGACTTTGGTAACCAAAAACATAGTCCCCGCTGCTTTGGTAGTGATGCCAAAAACATCCGTATAAAAGAAAAGCATATAATATATGAAAGTTTGAAAAAACAGATTCGATGCCGTATCTCCCAAACTGTAACCTACCTTCTCCTTGATCGAGATTTTTTGTGCTTCAGCGTGCATTTTTTGCTCCTACGAATTAATGCTGGTCACTTTACTTTAGATTAATCATGATGTTATGAGATTCGATCGTATTTGTCCATTTATTCTAATACCAATTTTATTTATTGATTGCCGATAAGCCAATCCCGTTATTCCCGTGAAATGCCTGGCACAGGCTGATGCTTTGAGGTATACGGGATGGTCACCTTGTAAGCCCCTAACAAAGACAGTTCCTAACACAGAGGTTCAATATGGGTCTTCTTCATAGGTTTTTTGGCTGCGTTCCCATTGGAGATCACGAAAGATATTAATGATGGGCGTCCGGCAAATAAGACCGCCATATATCATCTGCGAGACCTTTCCTTCCAAAGTCATTCGGAAAATTAGATCGGCAACACATACATCAAGAAACTGTATCGTATCTTTTTATACTATCATGTCCTCATGCTGCATAGCGGAGCTACTCCGTAGAACAGGACTATGACCGGCTGTCTCACGCTGCGTTTGGACAGCCACTACCCTGTATGGTACTGTCATTGATACAATTGTCAAAAATACTATGGCCGGTATTAAAGCGGCCTTTTTCTTTTTCAATCCCTTTCACTGAAAAAACCTTATTTCTGCAATCGTAGAATTATTATACCGATGTTCCGGCGATTCCACAAGACCGCGAAATCACCACGCCTACGCTGCAATCTTTTTAGCCCCCTGCTTCGTAGTTGCTCTTTGTGCCTTTGTTATGCTGAACGACGTATTTAGGAAACTTGATCTTGCAATTTTGAATGCCAAAAGTATAATTAAACGCTAAGCGATCCTTGCAACAGCCGGTCTTTTGACGAAAGCATGAATATTCTTTTACTGCGGACGCAGAATGGTTAGTATTCTCGACTTCCACATTCAGCCGGATAAAAAAGACGGCTATGGTTTACAAATCTTCGAGCGCGGCAGTCCTCAGCCGTTACTTCGCTCTTCTTTTAATTATGACCTTTCCTATATAACGCAATTTGAAATCAATCGCCTTGAACCTGACCGCAAAGACCCTCAAGGCCGAATGGAGCGTATTAAAGAATTCGGCGGCAAACTCTATGACAAGCTCTTTACTATCGATGGCGACCTATGATATTCTAAAGGGGGAGAAATAACCGGATGGATAATATACCTACCAGAATTGTAGAGCTTGTCGAAACATTCGACCGCAATATCGAGGCATATCGTTCGCAGAAATACAACGAGACTCAGCTTCGCAGAGAATTTATCGACCCCTTCTTCGAGGAATTAGGCTGGGATGTGATCAACAAACAAGGTTTTGCACCTCAATATAGGGAAGTCCTCCATGAGAACTCCATAAAAATTTCTGGTGAGACCAAAGCCCCTGATTACAGTTTTCGCATTGGGAAGGAGCGCAAATTCTTTCTCGAGGCAAAGAAACCTTCGGTTAATATCAATACCGACCCTGATTCAGCCTATCAGCTCAGACGTTATGCATGGTCAGCCAAACTGCCTTTGTCTATTCTCACTAACTTTGAGACATTCGCTGTATATGATTGCCAATACAGACCTAAACATACAGACAGGTCCAGTACCACAAGGATTATGTTATACACATATCAAGACTACCTCGACAAGTGGGACAAAATTGCTGACATCTTTAGTAAAGACGCGGTGCTGAAAGGCTCTTTTGATAGATTTGTAAAAACAACAAAAGGAAAACGGGGCACAACTACCGTTGACAAAGAATTTCTTGCAGAAATTGAAAAATGGCGCGAAATGCTGGCCAAAATCATAGCCTTAAGGAATCGCTCGCTGTCCATACGTGAGATAAATTTCGCCGTTCAACAAACCATTGATAGAATTCTTTTTCTGCGATTGTGCGAAGACTGCGGCATCGAACCTTATGGCCAGCTTAGAGCTATAAGCAGCGGCGACAGAACCTATCCGCGGCTTTGCGAAGTATTTGAAAAGGCCGACAAAATATATAACTCAGGTCTATTCCATTTTGAAGATGAACCCAATCGGCCCGAACCGCCGGATGAGCTTACCCTAAAGCTCACGATAGATGACAAAGATCTGAAATGGATTTTATATAATCTTTACTACCCGAAAAGTCCCTATGAATTTTCGGTCTTGCCCGCTGAAATCCTCGGCAATGTCTATGAGCAGTTTTTGGGCAAAGTCATTCGACTTACATCTGCACATAGAGCGGTTGTCGAGGAAAAGTCCGAAGTCAAAAAGGCAGGTGGAGTCTATTATACACCTGCATATATCGTTGATTACATCGTCAAAAATACGGTTGCCAAACTCTGTGAAGGTAAAACTCCAAAGCAAATTATAAAACTAAAAATCCTCGATCCTGCCTGTGGCTCCGGCTCATTTCTGCTTGGCGCTTACACTTATCTTTTGGACTACCACAGAGATTGGTACACCAATAAAGAGCCTGAAAAGTGGCTGAAAAAGAAAAACCCACCTATCTATCAGGTCACTGCCTCTCGTCATTGCGAGGAGCGAATCGACGAAGCAATCTCTAACTACCAGCTTACCGTAAACGAGAAAAAACGCATCCTCTTAAATAATATCTTCGGCGTCGATATCGATTCCCAGGCAGTAGAAGTTACAAAACTATCACTACTTCTGAAAGTCCTCGAAGGCGAAAACCAGCAAACTCTCGAAAACCAGTACCGCCTCTTTCACGAAAGGGCCTTGCCCGATTTGGGTAACAATATCAAATGCGGCAATTCTCTGATCGGCCCAGACTTTTACGACAGTTTCGAATCCTCTTGTCATTCCCGCGAAGGCGGGAATCCAGATGACCTCCGCGACCGCATCAATGCCTTCGACTGGCAGGCCGAATTCCCTCAAATCTTCAAAACCAAAAATCCCGGCTTTGACGTAGTCATCGGTAACCCACCGTATGTTCGAATCCAAACAATGAAAGAAACTCAACCCTTATCAATATATTATTTCAGTAACAAATATCAGTCTGCTTCTGAAGGCAATTATGATATTTACGTTGTTTTCATCGAAAAAGGATTTTCGCTTCTACGATCATCCGGAAAACTTGGTTATATTGTTCCACATCGATTTTTTAAATCAGATTATGGGAAAGGACTACGAGGCTTTGTTATCAAAGATCAGAGTTTAGACCAAATTCTTGATTTCAATGGGTTTATGGTATTCAACCAAGCAAGCATCAATACTGCAATCTTAATTCTTTCAAAGCAGAAATCAGATACGTTTTTATTTGGCCAAGTACGTTCCTATAAATTACACCAAGAGGATATTAGTTCTCTACTAAATACACTAGTTAGAAATCCGTATTCCACAGACCTAATTACCTTTGATCGAATTTGTGTTTCGGATTTGTCTGATGAACCGTGGGTGTTTGTGTGGCCGTTCGAGAAATCCTTATGGGAAAAACTCAATAGCATTCCACAGCGTCTTAGGAATATAACTTCCCATATCTTTCAAGGCATAAAAACAAGCGCAGACCCAATCTACATAGTCGATCTTTTAGCAGAAAAGAACGATTCTTGCATAGTCCATTGTAAATTTAACAACTCTAAATACGAAATCGAATCTTCTCTTCTTAGACCGCTGATAAAGGGCGGCCAAATGCAACGATATCATACAGGATCGACAGAAAAGCGACTAATCTTTCCATATGATAAAGGGAAATTACTTTCTTCTGACAGTCTTATAAACGAGACTCCCAAAACTTGGCAATATCTCTTGGATCATAAGTACTATTTAGAAAAGAGAGAAAGAGGTAAAATGAAAGGTCCCCAATGGTATGCTTATGGCAGAAGCCAAGCATTAACAACAATGGGGCTTTCCAAGATTATCACTCCCGACTATTACGCATGCGCTTCTTATTGTTTGGACACAGAGGGTAGATATCATTTCTGTGGCGGTGGTGCAGGTGGGTATGGCATAGTTCTTAAGCTAGGGATTAATCAACTTTATATTCTAGGTTTATTAAACAGCAAGTTGTTAGATTGGTATTTGCGCAAGATTACAATGCGTGCATACCAAACCGCTTATATGTATGTGAAAAAATATATTGAGCAGCTTCCCATCCGCAAAATCGATTTTGATAATCCAGATGATGTTGCTAAGCATGATAGAATAGTAAAACTTGTTGAGCAGATGTTGGATTTACATAAGCGGTTGGCTGCCGCAAAGGTTCCGGACGAAAAAACTCGTATTCAAAGACAAATTGATGTTACCGATAAACAAATCGACAACCTCGTCTATGACCTCTACGGCCTAACCAAAGAAGAAATAAAGATTGTGGAAGAAAATACATAGGGTGGGCGCTCCTCTGAGCCTGAGTGGCTGAAAACAGAGGACAGTGGGCAGAAGATGGAAGGCAGATAACAGAGGCTTGCCCGCCTGTGGCGGGACAGAAATCAAAGTTGAAAATTCGCTAATGTGAAATCCGCCTGCGGCGGAACTTATGATGGAGAGTAAATTATGGCAAAAATTGTAAAGGTCCGATGTACGGGCAAAGAGCAGCATGTCAACGAGGTTGATCTGGAAGATATACTGGGGCCCGATGTCGTGATGCATGGCACGCCGATAGATACGGGTCGGCCGATTCCTGAACGCATCGTCAGAAGGTGCGAGGTTTGCACCGAGGGCAAAGTCATTATTACACGAGA
>Ga0315543_1003538_pt1 | contig 13941 bp, 37 predicted proteins | sample SalMarSW160210MG_2_FD_203098 | JGI IMG/M metagenome (GOLD analysis project Ga0315543, IMG submission 203098) | Salt marsh sediment microbial communities from the Plum Island Ecosystem LTER, Massachusetts, United States - Salt Marsh Sediment SW1601-210 ...
CCCATATCTATTTCGTGTTGGTCATATTCCTCAGATAAAAGAGTAATGACAAAATCATAAGTAATCTCGTCTACATTCTCAAGAGCGTTCCACACCGTTGCTAGAATGGCATTTTTACTCATGTGCGCACCACTGGCGAAGTGGATAGCCTCAATAGTTTCAGGTTTGCATTTTATTTGAACGCATACCCCATTATCTAAATGGCAATACCAAACCGTGCCTTCCTCGCCTTCGTAATACCCATCGGGAGTAGCTTTTAGTTTTGACTCTAATATCCTTCGTGTTTCCAAGTATTTATCTTGGAAAGATTTATCTATTATTAACAACACTGGCAAGATAGGGAATTCAGGATTATGTAATTGTGTGGGTGAAAGTATTTGCCCTGTGTTTTTGACACCGAATAATAGCCTAGTAGTCAAAGGCTCTTTATAAAGAACCAGGTGGACATTCCTAGAGCCATATAATTCAAATGACAGGTTACAATCCGACCTTTCTATCTCTCGTTTTATTTCTGTTTCTCCATATTGAGCAAGTATTTCCTTCCACATGGATAAGAAATCGCCAAACCTACCTGATTTAAGGATTGGGTTAAGGCGTGTCTTGTAGGTAATATAAGTTTTCTCTCCATCGGTATAGCGATATGCTAAAATGTTAGTGCCATCTAGTTTCTCAAATAATTCAATATATTTGGCTGGTGGGAAGTGGTATGTCCCCGCTTTATCAAAAGGATAGTGCATTTTAGGTGAACCCATAATTAGTTGTGGATAAGGTTTGTCATTCACCTTTTCTATGAAAAGAGAGCCGTAGTATTCGTTGCTATCATGGCAAACGACGCCCTCTATACGATTATCATTAAATGGGTCAATTTCACTAAATTCTGTGATATTCTTGCCTAGTATAGTTCTATCCATTTATTTACTTTGTCTCCTTATCCCAACACTCAGGGCATAGTATCCTATCATCTCTTGTTATGTAGTGCCATTGGGTACACTCGGTATTGCAGGTGGCACAGAATACGGGCGGGATTTCTACCCTTTTGTCGGGCGGTCTTGAGTTCATACGACAGGGCATAATAAATTACCTCGCTATTATCAACTTGCATCCGCTTATTATTTGGTGGCAGAAAAGTCTTATTCCTCGTATTTTATTGAATGGGTGATGGTATAAGTCGTGGTAAAAAGCGCTACACCCTATCCCCTCTTTGTCAAAGTGTATTCCTTTTCTTGTAATGATTATCTTTCCCATTTTACTTACCTCGTTTTCGTAATCCGTATCTTACTTCTGGTGTCGGGAACTCCCCGACAAATACTATCGTGCCATCGGGCTGTTGTTGGTATTTGCGGTAGGTAGCGGGTGGAATGTCCATGTCTCGTAATCCACCTACTCGGTTTTCCAAACTACCGTGTGGGGTTATCGGTAAGGGTGTGTTACGGCTTATCATGGCAGACTCCTTTCATATTTCTTAATCCCTCACGCCTACCAACCGTAGGGTCTACCTAGCAGACTTGGCTAGAGTCCTACTAAGACCTCACCAAAGGGCAATTCCCTCACGGTGGGCATTGTACCCATTAGCCTATATTCACGGTTGGCAGGAGTCAGGGATTAAGGGGTATATTTAGTTGTTAAGGTTCATAAAAGTTCAACTATGAGTTTTCTATCCGATGGTATCATCTTGATACGGTGTGACTTTTCGGGGGCTAACTCCTGCATTTTGTTGGTTATTATGTCGGATATTGCCGAGCCTTGCCCGATGGCGTGATAGGTGATTTCAAGGCGACTATCCATCGGGAATTGTTCTATTCTTCTTACACCGTAATCAAGTGCGACTTTTTGAAGTTCGTCTAGTAAGTCAAGGTCTTTGTTCTGTGTCTGTGTGGTCATTTTCTTTTCTCCTTTGCTTCTATTTCATCTAATAGTTTTTGCGCCATTTTACTAGGCTTTGTTTTGCCACTTTCCCAACGCCTTACTGTATAGGGGGCTACCCCTAATTTGAAAGCGAAAGCGTCTTGAGTTAATCCTAATCTTTTCCTTAATTCACTTACTTCATTCATAGTTATATGTTAGCACACTCGTTAGCACTTTGTCAATACTTTTTTGGGTTATTTCATAAAGATTTATCATCTTTTTGCCACAGAAACTTCGGGGTTTTGCAGATATTTTGCAAGCTCGGTATCGCTTACTTCTACTCCGTTTTTACTATAATCTCTTGTTGGTGGGGCTACTGCCTTATCGGGTTTAGGTGTTATCTTTTTAGGCTCTCGGTAAAGCGGGTCGGTGTGGTGTAAGAGCCAGATAAATGCCCGCAATATTTGGATTATCAGCCAGTGCAGGGCGTGGCGGGCATAAGAGAAGTGGAGATAGATACCTATGCCAAAGCCTATTGCCATCCAGCCATACCAGAGTATCTTGATGTTATCAAACATTATCGTTTCCTTTTCTTGCTTTTTGGGTTGATTTAATTCGTAAAATATTTATAACTATAGGTCGTGCATAATGCCACAGAATGTATGGAATAGTTATAAACCAAATCAACGAAAACCCCAAAAGACATGCAAAAATGTTATAAATATCTTCAATGCTTTTAATTGGGAATACTCGCATATAAATAGCCATAACGATTGATTCTATTACCAAAAAGCAACAGCATGCAACAATACCTTCACAATATATATTCCAAAATAATTCCCAATTCATCTCCGTTTCCCTTTCTTACTCGGCGGGTTAATCTGCCCGTGAAGCATACCGAGAATTATTTGATGTCCTAACTTGCTAAAAATCAGGAAGGCTATCAGGTATCCTCCGAGAACTTGTATATACCAGGGAATGTTAAAGTGCATTGTTTTCACCCCCGTTTATTCTCTCGTTCTATCCCAAGTCAGTGTGCTTTCATTCTTTCCCTAAATGATTTATAGATATAGAGTTCTTCTTTGGGTTGTGGATTGCGTAGGCATCCTAGAGAAATACGGCTTCTATATCCGCCACTCCAACCACCTATTCCCCAAACTTCTATAATGCCATCGTGGTTAATTGAGCATATTTGATAGGCGGGATAATCGCAACATTGTAGATAGGATATTGTAAAGCAATTATCCTTGTTTATGTTGTGGTGGCACTCCAAGAAACTATCGTATGATTCGGGGCGGTCAGGGTAAACGCTATGGAATATATGATAAAGGTTGTCTATCTCTTTTAGCGTTTTACCTTGCTCCCAAAGTCGGGTTATCCTGCTATCTATGGCGTGTCCCATAAGGTGATGCGTTATACCCCATTCGCTATCTTCTAACTGGTGGCAATAAGGGCATTGGTATCGCTGGACTATCTTCATAGTAGATAGTAAATGTTCATAATGCCTCTTTACTGATGGCTCAACATTGCTCGGTGTCATTTCGACATATGACATCTTATTTACCCCCTCTTTTCCTCTCGTTCTATATACTCATTCATAGCGTTTCTTATCAGGTAAGACATAACATTCGCCCCGTTAAATCTTGCCTCTTTGAACGCCCGCCATTTCTCCAAGTCCTCTACGGGAACTGTGATGTGAACCTGAACATATCTCTGTGTCTTTATTGGCATTAAACAGCCTCCCTATTATTCTTATCATCTTTTGGGCATGCTTGCGCTCCGCACTTTGGGCATACTAATGCTGGAACAACTCCTAAATCTGGGTGCTGTATTTCACCCCTTATTGGGGTGATGGTTGCTTTGCACCTGAAGCAATAATATTCCATTAAGAAACCTCCTTTGTTTTCATAATATCCTCTACCTGTCTCTGGTATAGAGGTTTACCGAGAACTATAACCCGTGTGCCTTCGGGCGTTTCACCGAGTATTACACATTGTCCGTTCTGGCAGGCTTTACGGATAGCATCAAGCATTTCCGCCCGTTTTCTTTCTGTTTCATTTTTGTGTTTGAATAGATTAAACATAACTAATCATCCTCCAATTCTTCATTTATCACGTCAAGTTTAGTGCCTTCCAACATCCAAGTGGCGGTAGAAACCAACGTATCCTCAGTTGTTAAAAAGTATCGGTTTTTATCTTTGTCCATGTAGATAACTATAAGGTCGGATATGTTGGGCTTGGCTTTGTCAAGGTCTGCCAATATCCCGTTAATATCATCTCTGGTTAGCAGGTCGTTTATAGTCTTTACCTTTGTCAATCTTGCCGAGTTTGGTATCCTGTGTGAGTGTCTATTATTTGGCATTATTTCACCTCCTGTAAAGTTTCCCAATAGCAATCAGTCCAGCCTTTCATATAAACCGTGAGCAACAGTTTCCGCACAACTTTATCTTCTGTGATAAGCCTGCGGGCGGTGTGTAACGTGGCAAAGAAACGAGTCTTGTCCATTTCATTTCTCCTATCAGGCATTGGTGGATGATTTAGTATCTTTATTTCGGTGTTTCTTAGTGCTAACTTTGCCAGTAGGGGCAGATGCTATGCGTTCTTTTAGCGTGGTAATTTCTCTGTCTCTATTAAAATAAGGTGTCTTAAAATCATTATTCTCCATGTGCCTCAACGCAACCTTGCGCCTTTCTGTTTTCCTACCGATTGTGTTCATAGGTTTTGTCATTTTTCACTCTCCTATCAGGCATAAGCCAGCAACTAGCAAAATTCAAGTCCAATGCTATGATAAAACTCAATTGGACACATTCTTTCAATCATATCTCGGAATTGTTGATTAGTGTATTTACGCCCATATTCGTCAATGATAAAGGCAGTTTGTTTACCGATTAGTTTACTTGGCTTAACCGACCATGTAAAACTTGCTACTGTGGTTACGCCATTATGTGGCGATGTAGTTTTAGCAAATCCAAGCTCTACCCCTGCGCTAGATTGTTCTAGCGGTTCTGGTTTATATTCGCTTCCACAGGTCGGGCATTTATCGTAAAAGTCCGAATCTCCGTGAATTCCTGCATTGCCATCTTTGCATAAAGTTCTTTGGCAATTCCAGCAGTATAATCCCGCTGCCGAGCGTTTACCGATGTGCTGTCTTTTTGTAGTGTTGATATAAAAATTAGTTCCCATTTTCCCCTCCTATTAAGCGTATGCTAATTTCTGTTTTCTAGTAAGATGGTTGACCCTCATAACATCTTTTATAATAGACGTTTGTTTGATGGTCATGTTGTATCCCTTAGATGATAACTTTCAAGATATGCTCCGTGTTTACCACACTTCGGACATATCATGCTTAATACACCTTTTGGTGTCCAGTCTAGTTGTATCCACTTTGCTTCACTGTTCTTGTAGATATGCCCGCAAGAGCAACGGTGTATTTCTTCCCATTCATGTTCTCGGTCAAACAGCATTATCCCGCCAGTTTCTTCTATCTCTTGTAAAGACTTGCCCATGAGCCATAGGTTAAAAGGTTTACACCATATCCAACCGCAACCAGCGGGGATTCCGTTGTGTTCTGATAATCCGCAGAAATAGACAACTCGTTTCTTATCAAAAGGATATGCCGTCATGGTGTGGACATTCTGTGAGCCACAATGGGGACAATATTTGCGTAATTTAATTGCCATTATCTTATTCTCCTAGCCTAGATATTTATCCCATGCTTTTATGACTTCTTCAAAGGTTGCCCCAAATATATTCCAGCAAAAGGTTTCTAATATCTCATCCTTACTTGGTTTATCTTGATAATGTCTACCATCATATCGGGCATGATATAATCCGTCTGCTATGATTGCTCTAGTTATCCTATCGTAACCACGTTGAGGAATACCATCGCATAGCACTTGGGCAATCCGATTGTAGCTTGCTTGTTTTTCCTCTTGAGCTAACTCAAAGATGTTTTTATTCATAGTCTATCTCATAGATACCTGTTTTAATCCTAACATCTGCCAGATAAATAGAATATGATTCCTTACTTCATCTAGGGCTTCTTTGCGCCCTTCTTTTTTAGCAGTCTCTAAATCAAGTTCGGGTGTTATCCCCTCCGCTTTGGCTTGTCGTGCTTTGAATAAGGCTTCTTTCGCCATGCCAGTTATGGAGTAATGCTCGGTATGTTCTAGTGGTACAGTGACTACGCCTTTTTGTCGTATAAAGCCTGATTCATCGGCATAGGTTATCTCACATTCAACACAGCCTGGGAAGAAACGGTAAGTTATCCCGCCATGATAGCCTACTTCTATTGGGAAGGGTATCGTTTTATCATTTGTCATTTTATACTCCTATACACAAAACTCATCACTTGTTGGCATTGGCTCGGTAAAGAATATTTTGGGACTTTCAATACGCCTTAAAAATGGATGGTCAACCTTAATGTCATCTGATAACATTTCCAAACATAGTTTGGTGGCATGTTCTTTATCATCGGTGTATTCTGTTTGCATTGTCTGTTCAATATACTTGTCAAAGTCTTGTTTAGAGATTTGCAAAAATGCTTGGTAGTAGAAGAATATAGTGCCGCCATGTAGGGTATTATCATCAAGTTGTTCTGATAATGGTCTTTTGTTTTGTTCATTTTCTGTCATAGTTTGTGCCTCCGTTGCTGCTGATTCTTGCCATTTTATTTCTTCAGTATGGTCTTTGTCCGCTAGGTAGTTAGCGTAAGCCTCATCGGGACATTCGTAACGCTCGGTCATCCTATTATTACCCCCGCTAGTGTGTCTTGTTTGCAGTCCATATACCACCATCCGTATTGTTCGGCTAATGCTTTGGCGGTTGTCTTCGCATCCTTTAGGCTATTCGCCTGAATGGTTTTGTAATTGTCGTGGAGTATGCCATTCTCACGATAACGGAAGTGTGCTATAAATTCTTTCATTTTTCTATCCTCTCATCTTGTAGGACACTTCTTAATGCTATTCTCGATACTCCCCACCTATGCCCATGAGCTTCAACTAGCCATTTATCTTCATCGGGGAATAGCGGGTCTTTGCCAATGATAGTAGCAATATGCCCTTCGTGTTTGCCTATTTTTAGTGTGTAGGTTTGTCCAGTTAGGTCTTGCATAATTAATCTCCTTTCATTTAGACTTCGGCATAATGTAACGATTGTATGTCGGCATTATTACCACAAAAACGCTCTAAAACTTCACAAGCTGATTGTGCATCTTCTAGGCTAACGGGTGTTAGTTTATATTCGCCTCCCCAATAACAAGTATTTCCGTTTTTGTCTTTGTGCGTTTGTCGCTTTAAGGCTTTACCAGTTATGCTGTCTATGATGATAAAACCGCCCTCGTGTTCTTTAACTGTAAATCTCACATTACCCCCCTTTATGGTTAAACCTTCGCCTCTTTAGTTAGTGCTTTTTCAACAGTTTGCCACTTCAATTTTAGCTCCATAAGACATTCAAGAATAGCGTCTAATTCCTCTTGGTTATCCAGGTGCATATCTATCATGTCTATGTTCCTATTCCCAAATATCAGTGAGGCGGTATAGCGGGTTATCCTCTCTGGAGGCGGGTAGTGCCTTGTTACATCTGAAAGTCGGTATTTTACATGGGTTAGGTCTTGGTCTTCTGAATAAAAACTAATATTTGACTTATTGAGTTCAACTTCCCCTTCTATTCTCGGCATTGTCTTAAACCTCCTGTATTTTATTGAGCATATGCTAATTTTTGCTTCTTACTAAGATGATTAACCCGCATCACGTCTTTAATTATTTCAGGCTTTTTGATGGTCATGTTGTATCTTACCCCGCCGATTGCCATAAATACTTCAGGCTTATAATCAGCTAGGTCATTCCAGTGTTTATCTACCCACTTTTTACCGCATAATACATCTTCTACACAAGGACTTACCAAGATTTCATAATGCCCGTTTGTCCGAGCCTTGCCGTTAAGTGATTGCCTGATTACGTAACCAACGGGATTATCCCGCCAACTTGCGATATGTTCGTGTTCGGATAATCCGTATTTTAAAGTCCGCAATCCAACAAGCGGAACAAAGGTATCAATCCATAATTTACCGAGGTCAATCGGCTCTCCTACCAAGAGTCTAACCCGCAAATAATCAGTCTCACGGAGCAACCAGTAGAGCGCACCTAGCAGGATTATTATTGTCGGTATCATCGGGTTCTCCTTTCCTCAGCCTATTCCATAAGGTAGACTAGGGCTACCATTCTATTCAAAATAGCTTGTCTTGCTATTCGGTCAACTGTATCAATATCATAGGTTTGCCTTACGGGTTTATGTGGTTGATGTTCCCAACAGTGTGTCCCTTCATCAACTATCCTTTTTAGTGCTTCATACATGATAGGGGCTTTTGCTATTAGGGAAGCATTAGCATTAGCTTCTGGCATCTCGTCTGCTTCTCTCGTTGACCCAAAAGGCATCTGGCAAATCTCTATAAATTGTTCGCCTGATTTAACCATGATTTTCCCATTTAGGGCTACATACCATTTCCCTTGAGTATATTCCGTTGTCATTTTTTGTCTCTCCTTTACTGTTTATTATTTAAGGGTGCTAGGGTTAACTGTTTGGCCATTGCTCTAAGCGCAATACGGAGAGCTGTCTCAATACCGAATCTTATTATGTGGGAATCTCTGCCGTTTTTCTCACGTACAACAAGACCATTACCCCTATTAAATTCTGATATTCTGTTATCTCGCCATTCAATTAACACATCTTCTACTGCTTTACGCCCTACCTCCAATAGTTTTTTATTTTCGGCTAGAATATTTAGTTCATCGGCTTTCATATTCCCTCCCTTTATTATTGTGCCTCAGCCTATTCCATAAGGTAGACTAGGCATACCATTTTCTAATCTTTTTAAAATACGCTGTTGCTCGCTTATCGTTGATGAATTTAAGCAACAGTTTATCAGCCTTGATATGGTCAGTTTCTTCATCCATTCCGCCGTCTGCTAATTCGGCTAATTGGCTTCGCAATTCTTCTATTGTCATTTTATCCCCCTTAATCTTCTATTAAATCTTCTTGTTTAATTCTGATAAAGTATTGATGTTGGTTTTCACACTCAAGAAAAAGCTCCACATAGTCAGCGTCTTCTCCAGGGTAAGGATTAAAATATGACTTCAAATCGGTTTCACATTTTGGACATTTAATCATTTTTCGTATCTCTCCTTTACTGTTTATTATTCAGGTTGCCTATTCCATAAGGTAGACTAGGACTAAAAATGCTCAAGATTTTTGATGGTCTTTTTGTCAGGCTCGTTAAATGGTTCATATTGCCATCTTGCATCTTTTAGGGTTGCGCATAATACGAGTTTTGGTAGACGATAATCATTATCATAATCCTCAATATCAATAGCTCCTGAATTGAGAATATCTTGAGCTTTTTTCTTTAGAAAATCTCGCAAGTCACCATCTACCATGTCATTAAAATGATTCCAAAATCGTTCAATTTCCATTTTCGTATCTCTCCTTTACTGTTTATTATTTAAGGGTGCTAACCCTCGTTTTTCACGCTCTTGGTTCATCATATAGGTGGCAAAGCTGTCTAGCCAATTAGGTGAACAATTAGGGCAGACTCCCGTTCCTTCCGGTATGGGGCAAGGATAAACTTTCATTTGCCCACCACAATTAGCGCAAGCCATAGTCATTGGTCTAAGTGCTTCGTCTACGGTCATTCTTATTGCCATTTTTATTCCCTCCCTTTATTATTGTGCCTTGTTAGGCTACGGACTAACTAACCTATTTACCCTCTAAACATAATTGACAATATAATTTATCGTGTCTGCCTAATGGTGCATTACATTTGATACAGCGTTTTACTGATTCCTTGCTAGCATAATTCCTATTAACAGGTATTCTATTGTAGGGGCATTTTATCTCACCGCCGTTGTAAGAAATGTGTCTACCTCTAGCTAATCCGCCACGATAGCATACCCTTACAAAATTGCCTTGTTTACTATGATATAATCGGCACATCGTTTATAGTTACCTCTGCTATTAAGTAATCTGTTGGTGCGGTTGCGATTAAACTCCAGTCATCTTTGTGTTTTAACATTATGTGTCCACGTTTTACCGCAAGCTCGGCAATAGTGCCAACAGTGATAAATGCCTTGTCTATCAGGATTGCTTATGGTAATTTGCTTACTCATCATTTACCCCCTTGTCATAGTTACTGCTAGTACTTCCGCCCCGCAAGCCTTCATATTCTGCCATCGCTCATAATCGGGCTTATGTATCGCTTCGGGGTGATTACATTCCTGTTTAGCAAACTCAGGCTGATTATTGCCGAGCGGATTAAGATTACAGCGACAACATTTGATATGGTTTACAAACTGTTTATCCTTCGGGCAAGTGTCTAAAATACAATCTAGTTTCATTTCCGTTTTCCTCCCCCTTTATATTTACTTGTAGGTGCTGGCAAATCATTTTAACTCCCCTTGTTAATCGCTTCACGTTTGCCACCTAGTACCTCCGGCTAAGTGGCAACTTGTCAAGCGGTTAATGCCTCGGATTATGACACCACATGCAGTCGTCACTTCCGCCTAACTGTATATGGCAGTGTTCGCCTGTAGTAGTCACGGGGCATACAGTAGGTTTTTCTGTGACATACATATTTATCAGATTGGCGATATATCCAGGGTCGCATTGTCCATTGATGCCGTAAATCTCGCATATTTTGGCAGATACAACCTTGATATAATCTGGCACGTCTACCCCTTCAAAAGCTGCCTGATTCCATTCCTTGCTGTGTGTTTTCATGGTTGCCATTTCGCTAATACTTGTCATTTTTAATCCCCTTTACATTTATTTAAGCGTGTGTTAAACCGCTTATGTTTGCCAGCTAACTTTTAGGGCTAACCGGCAAGTGATAAACGGGCTAACAGTTAATCATTTCAATTCTAACTTGCCGGATTATATAATCCTGCTGACTATCAATGAGATAAATATAGGTATCACACGTTGGGCACTGTGGGTACTCATCAATTGGGCAATCACCTTTTGGCTCTTTATAGTTGATTTTTGTACCGCAATATGGGCAGTAAATTGTCTTTTTCATTGTCATTCCCCCTTATCTATTCTATTTAGGCTCTTATGGCCTATACACTAGCCTACAATAGACAGTATAAGACATAATAGGCAGTTTGTCAAGTGTTTTTGAACTATTTTTGAAAAATATTTTTGGGGCTGATTTTTGGCTATATATAATAGCGGTATGTGAGGATAGTAGTTTACCCTTGCCAGGGTGTCATAGGCTGGTAGTTTTGCATCCTAGTGCTTATGGTGGTATTTTGGGCTATCGGCGCACCCATCGGCGCACCCAAAATGAGCCTATCGGCGCACCTCGGCGCACCCTGCGCCGTATCTCGGCGCACACGAAGCGTATCGGCGCATCGCCCTATGTTTTTGGGGGTGTAAAAAGTGGGTTTTATTCCTGCTCTTATCAAGAGGATATAATCAATGTGGATTATGTGTTAATCTCCACTTTAAGGCTTCTTCTAAAGAGTAATGGCTAGGTTTTCTTATATTACAATGCTTATGCATGACCGCACAATTATCTATGCTATCAGCACCACCATTACAACGGTCTACTAAGTGTCCTAGTTCATAGTCTTTTAGTGTAACAAATTTGTTGCATACCCAACAAACGCCTCTATCTCTAATATACACTTCAGAGCGTAACCATTCCCATGTAGCCATATTGCGGACTTGCTTGGCATGTTGTGTAGCGACAAGGTTGTCGGGAGTTAAGTCAGTGGTTTCTATTTGTATATTTTCTTCAGAGGGTATAGCATCGTAAAAATTTCGTCTATAAAATGGGTTATGTCTGCGTGATGGTATTCCCATTGCCCATCGTTTACTAGCCGTTTCACTCGCATTATCAACAGTGGCAAATATATGCCCATTGAACATGGATAAATGGGCATTTACCCAACCTAGTTTGATTGTAACATCAAGGTGTTTTGGTGGTGTGCCTATTACTTGAAGCGAATTTTTAAATGAGCCACTACCATGTGAGTTATCTATCATTCCTATTGGTCTAACGCCTGTATGTTGAACATTCTCACTGTGGTATTCGCCATTTTGGTCAGGTGGTAAAAGTCCCCACATATTCCCCATTTTCCAGACTATTGTGCCGTCGGGCAAATGATTATTTACCATGTCCATCATCCTTTAGGGATTTTAGTAGCAACATTCTGCAATAGGTAGCTAATTGCATCCCTTGTTGTTGGGCTAGATGTTTTAATGCTTCTTTATCTGCGGGGTTTACATGGATGGTGATTACTGGCATATCTTCTAATTTGCTTTTTAGCATATTGCCTCCATATAGTCTTATATTAGAATAATACCACTATAATAAAAGAATGTCAATAGTCTATTAAGAATAGTAATGTGGGTTGTGTTTGTGAAGGGGGGCTATTATTAAGAGGTATGCGGAAACTCTTGTCTCAGTTCCATAGTTCCCGTAGAATGTTTTTTGTAGAAGGGCATACCGCCGTCATCGCTATACTTGGGTAAGCCCATGTTATTCTTTATGAATACTGGTATCCCGCCTTTATCAGCGTAGTTTATTAGTTCTCTGGCGTGTTCCCATAATTCAGGGGATAAACCTTTAGAGGGTGTTTGCGCACCAATAATGATTTGGTCAACCTCGCCGTCTTGTAAGAAGTCGCAATTATCTATGTATTCTCGGAATGGTTCAAAAGATATGAATTTTACCGAGGCTTTTATTTGCCTAAGTGAGTCAAGAGTTTTGGCTAATTGCCAGTCCTCATCAACTGTTACTCCGACATATACATTCTTGGGGAATGGCGAAAACGCCCATAATCTTTCAGGATATTTAGTGAGCAAATAGAAGCGGTGGCGTTCCATAAGGGATTCAATCCAGATTATAATATTGGTTGCCCAGTCCTTATTCCATAGCCATTCAAAAGTTGAACACATGAATATCCCCGCCGTTTTGTCACCATGTTCTACCGACCAAAGTTGGGCGTTATCTAAAACGCTATCGTCAAATCTTGGTTCTGGATTCCATTTGAAGCGGTCATACATTCGGCGGGCATAGCAATACGAGCAAGCTCGTGGACACTTGCCTTTTATTGGATTGAGAGTATAGCCTTGAGTATTATCGGGGTTCTTAACCCATTCTATGCGTGTTTTATTCAAATTCTCACTCCTTCTTCAATGGTAGCCTGAAAAAACTTCAAGGTTAGATTGCTCCGTATTTTGGGCTTTCATCAACTCTCTAATCCTGCGTTTGCAAATAGAAATCTCGTATAAGGCTGACATAAACCCCGAAAATAAACACAACACGCCATAGGCGATAACGATACCATTCTCCGAGCGATTACAAATAACAACTATTCCTGAGCCAAAAAACACAAGGTTTAGAAATCCGAGTGCTATTCTGTCCCACCATCTATATTTTAGTTTGTAGTTATACCCACGAAGCCATTTAATAATACGTTTCATTTTACCCCCGTTTTAGGTCTATTCCTAGTCTATTACAAAACTCGGTAAAACTTATTTTCGTTCCCTCTATGCCTACACAGTTATCGTAAAACCCCGATATATAAAGAGCATCACGACTTTTTATATATTCTATCTGTATGCCCGAAGTTTGATAGCCATTTATTTCGGGAAATATTAACTCTTTAGACTTAGCCACCCTTAACCTCCAAGACATATTTTTTCATTGGTATATCACACTCGGTTACTCTTTGAATTTTTTATAATAATCAGGGGTAACTCCATAACCTGCCCACTTGAAATATTCGCATGTTTCTTTTACTTCCATATCGTTGCCAATTAGTCCTTCTGCGTTGATATAAACATCACGAACATTGGTAGGAATTAAAAGGTCTTTCATTGATAGTTTTAGTGACGGTTCTATTTTTATCCTGATGGTTTCAACATCATCGTGGCTATTATAGCCATAGATGTTAGTATCAATAAGATAACCAAAACTATAGCGTAAACCGCTTGGGCGTGGGCTAACTATCAATGCTACGGCAGCATCAGAAGTTGTTAAATACCAGCAGGCTATTTCTTTATATGGGTCTGAGCCTGATACTGGAATACCAAA